>Ga0233437_1003725_pt1 | contig 19401 bp, 25 predicted proteins | sample SI_122_August201_FD_182714 | JGI IMG/M metagenome (GOLD analysis project Ga0233437, IMG submission 182714) | Seawater microbial communities from Saanich Inlet, British Columbia, Canada - SI_122_August2016_200_MG | ecosystem: Environmental > Aquatic > Marine > Inlet | place: Canada: British...
GTGATATTTTAAGTTTATGTATTTCTTTGATGATTTTTCTTGTTTTCTAGTATAGTGCCATTTTTATAGTACTGTATTAGCAAGCCGGTGCAATACCATTATGCGACCGAGGCATGAATATAGAATAAATTAACAATTTTTAAGGCTTTGTATTATAAAAAATTTCTCCACATAACCTTTATATAATATATTTTAAATTATATATTATGAAAAAACAAAAGAAAAAATCAAGAAGAGAAAATATAATCATTCCAAGGAAATCTTTTCTAGCTATGATGTGTATTGTCCCATTAACTGCAATAATAATATCTAAAAAGGAAGTTGGCACATTAATTGTTTTAATGGTCGGAGTTGCAGCAGGAATATTTATTGGAAAAGGATATTTTGAAAAATGAAATCCAAAAAACAACCTTGGATAGCAGGACCTTACCCTTGGTTAGTTTCTACTTTTGCTTTTTTATTACCCAGTATTAATTATTTTTCCCAAGGAGATATGACTGGAGGATCTATTTTCTTTATTTCTGCAGTTATGTTTTTTGTAAATTTTTTAGGAAAATTAAAAAGTGAATAGATTAGTTTTAAAAAGTTGTTTAATTTTAGATTAATAGAAGGAGGGTGAAATGAAAGAACTAAATAAAAAAGTAAAAAAGATGGATGTCTGGGATATTGCTTTAACTAAGTTGTCTGTAGTTGCGGCTACGCTTTTTGTGATAACAATATGGTCTGGTGCAATGGACTGGGTACATGGTGTAAACACATGGTATTTTTTAATTGCAGCAGCAATCATCGGAGCAAGACCAGTTTACAGATTTTGGATTAAATAATAAATTATTTTTTTGTTTTATTTTTATTTTCCACAAGAATTATCTATAGAAAAATTCCCCTTTTAAAATTATAAAAAATTTAAAAAAAATTGTTTTGATTTTATAAAATAAATAAATTTATTTTACAACATTAACTGCTTTTGGACCTTTATCTCCTTCTTCAACGTCAAAAGTAACTTCGTCGTTTTCGTCTATTGGTCCTTGTTTGATTCCTGTTTCATGAACAAAATATTCTTTCTCATCTTCGCCAGCTATAAATCCGAATCCTTTTGTTCTGTTAAAAAATTTAACTTTTCCTTTCATTTTATCCTCCATAAAATTTAATTATACTTTCTAGTATAGTGCTATTTTATAGTACTGTATTAGTTATCTACGCCACGATCACTATGTGATTGACAAAACTATAGGCTATTTCAAGGATTTAAAGCTTTTGGTTATAGAAATTATAGCAGGGGCAGGATTTGAACCATGCGACCTCCGGGTTATGGGCCCGACGAGCACTCCAGACTGCTCCACCCTGCTATATGAACTCGAGAAAAATTAAATTTATAAAGCTTGTGAATTTGGGAAATCAATGATATTCAACTTAGGAATTGATGATGCGGGAAGAGGACCAGTAATTGGGCCCATGATTCTTGCAGGATGTCTTCTTGACGAAAAAGCAGAAAAAGAATTAAAAATGCTCGGAGTTAAAGATTCAAAACAACTTACCCCAAAAAGAAGAGAATTTTTAGCAGAAAAAGTAAAAGAAAAAGCAGAAACTTTCGAAGTCGTAATAATTCATCCTTCCGAAATAGATGGAAAAAATGCACAAGGAACAAAACTCAATGAGTTAGAAGCAATTGCCTGCGCAAAAATAATAAATAAAATTAATAAGGGTTTTAAAAAAATAAAAGTTTTTGTGGATTGCCCGTCGCCAAGCATTTTAAAATGGCAGGATTTTTTAAAAACAAAAACCGAAAACCTTTCGAATTTAGAAATTTCTTGCGAACACAAAGCAGATCAAAATCACGTTTCTGTATCAGCGGCTTCAATCTTAGCAAAACACATTCGAGAAAAAGAAATGGACAAACTCAAAAAAAAATACGGAGACGAAATGGGTTCAGGATACACTTCAGACCCTTTAACTCAAAAATTCCTAGAAAAACATTTAGAAAAATACAACAATCACGGAATCTTTAGAAAAACCTGGGCAACTTGGAAAAATGCCTATGAGAAAATAAAACAGAGAACATTGTGATTCAATTATTTTTATTAGGATATTTTCCCCTTTCTTCGACAGGAGTTCTTTCAAAAATCTGACTATACTGGCTTGCTTCGGGATTCCATCGAGTAACCACTCTCGTTTCTTGAATCATGTTAGCTGGATTCCCTTTTAAATAATTATGAACTAAATTAGGTGTTATCTTCGATGGTCCTCTTGTTTGAGCAGTCAATCGTGCACTTTCTTTAGCCTGTCTCATACTTATCATACCTATTTACATACCCAGTTATTTATATTTATTTCCATACTTTCCAATAATCCTTAAAAACCTAATTTTCTTAAGTAACTCATGACATTTGTAAAAAAATTGGTGATGCATGGTTTTAAGAGTTTCCCAAAAAAAACAGAAATTCCTTTCACCACCGGAATAAATGTTGTCCTCGGTCCAAACGGTTCTGGAAAATCAAATGTTTCCGACGCGTTGTGTTTTGTATTAGGACGACTCTCAATAAAATCAATGCGAGCAGCAAAAGCAAAAAACCTAATTTTCCTCGGAACAAAAGCAGCGTCCCCTTCAAAAGAAGCTTCAGTTGAGATTGTATTCGATAACGAAAATTCCACTTTTTCTTTAGATTCAAAAGAAGTTTCAATAAAAAGAATCGTAAGAAAAAACGGACAGAGCATTTACAAAATAAACAACGAAACAAGAACACGGCAAGAAATTTTATCTTTACTCGCGCAAGCAGGAATAGATCCAAACGGGTTCAACATAATTCTCCAAGGAGAAATACAAAATTTTGTAAGAATGCACACAGAAGAAAGAAGAAAAATAATCGAAGAAGTTTCTGGAATTTCTGTTTATGAAATGCGGAAAGAAAAATCATTAAAAGAATTAAATCGAACCGAAGAAAAATTAAAAGAAGTCATGGCGGTTTTAAGAGAAAGAACAGCCTACTTGAATAACTTAGAAAAAGAAAGACAGCAAGCATTGAGGTTCAAGAAATTAGAAAAAGATTCAAAAAGATTCAAAGCGAGCATAATTTATTCAGATCTTTCGCAAAAGAAAAAACAATCAGAAAAAATAAACCAAGAAATAGAATCTAAAAATAAACAGATTGGAAAATTAAAAAAGACAATCCTCACATTACAAACAACAAAAGAAAATTATGAATTAAAAATAAGTTCAATAAATTCAATCATCGAAAAATCCACAGGATTAGAACAAGAAAAACTTAATCAAGAAATTGCGAATATTCGTGCAGAACTAGCAGGATTAAACGTGAGACAAGAAAATCACGATACAAAACTTTCTCAAATTCAAAAACAAAGACAAGAACTTCAAGAAAAAATAAGAGAAGACGAGATATTAATGAAAGAATTACGAGACGAATCTCCAACCCTTGCAAAAAAACAAAAAGAAATCAACTCGAAAAAACAAGAGCTTGAAAAATTAGAAGAACAAAGGAAAAAATTCTATATGATTAAATCAGAATTAAAGTCTCATCGCGAAAGAATTAACGATAAAAATACCATTATGCAGAATTATAAAAACGAATCAAATTACCTTTTGAAACAATTAGAATCTTTATCTATAGAATTATTTGATAAAAAAACAGACATAAAAAAACTCGATGATTTGAAAATCTCTCTCGCTGAAAAAAAAGAAATATTAGAAGAGATAAATAGAAATGAAATTGAATTAGAGAAACTTTCTCATACAAATGAACATCAGGTGGAAACAGAAAATAAATTAATCGAAAAAATATCTAAAATGGATATCTGCCCCATTTGTAAGAACAAGATTACCGAGAAACATATGTCCTCAATTAGAGAAGAAACTCTGCCGAAAATTGATTCATTAAAAAAACAAATAACAGATTCTTACAATGAACTAAATCAAATTTATAAAAAAAGAGAAATACTAAAACAAGATATAGAACAAATCTCCCAAGAAATTTCAAAAAGAGAATCAGATATTGTTAAGCTTTCAGAAATAAACAATAAAAAAGAACAAATAAAAAACTTGCAAGAGAAAATAGAAAAAACCAATCAAGAACTTTCGGAATTGAATAAAAAAAGAAATTTCTTAGAAGATAATTTTGATGATAATTCAAACATAGAACAAAAATATGAAACTTTGAAAGTAGAACTCCAAGAGGTTTCATTGAGGACAAGAGAAAACGTCACGTCAGAGATTTCATTTAAACAAAGAGAATTAGAAAGAGAAAAAATAACTTTTAAACAATTTTCGCGAGACCAAATAGATTTAAATGAAGAGATTGAAATAATTCATAAAGAGATTGAAGAAAAAGAAATTTCACTCGACAAGAAAAAACAACAAGAAGAAGAACTAACAAAAAAGTTTAAAAAATTAATTTCAGAGCGAGATTCTTATCAAGTAAAAATCCGAGAGCAAGAATCATCTTTATCCTCGAGTAAAAATCATATTTATAACATTGAACAAGAAATAAATAATTTTAAAATCGAAAAAGCAAGATACGACGCAGAGATTGAAAATCTCGAAACAGAAATGTTGAGTTTCCCTGGAATAGAAATAATTAAATCAAATAAAGAAAAATTAATTCACAGCTTAAATAAAACTCAAGAAATATTGTCCAAGATTGGTTCTGTGAATCTTCGTTCTTTGGAAGTTTACGACGAGATAAAAAAAGAATATGATTCTGTAAACGATAAAGTAGAATTAATCGCAAAAGAAAAAGAGAGTATCATGAAAATTATTCATGAAATTGATGTAAAAAAGAAAAAAGCATTCTTACATACGTTGAATGATTTGAATGAAATTTTCTCTAGGAACTTCGCGCAAATTTCAACAAAAGGACAAGTCTCATTAGAATTAGAAAATAAGAAAGATCCTTTTGAAGGAGGCGTAGGAATTTTAGTAAAAACAGGCCACGGAAAATATTTCGACGTGACTTCGCTCTCAGGAGGAGAACAAACAATGGTCGCGCTTTCATTAATCTTCGCGATTCAAGAATTAAATCCTTATTGTTTTTATATTCTGGACGAGATAGACGCAGCACTTGATAAGAGAAACTCAGAGCGTCTAGCAGCCCTATTAAAAAAATACATGCAAAAAGGACAATACATTGTGATAACACACAATGACGAAATAATCACAAACGCAACAAACCTCTACGGAGTGAGTATGCATGATGGCATTTCTAAGATAGTAAGTTTGAAAATATAATCATCATGCTCGCGATTCTTCCGGAGGCAATTAAGAATCGGGTTCAGTGCTTCGAGGAAAGTCGCAGAAAACCAACGGGTTGTCTGCAAATGCATGATGGCATCTCTAAGATTGTCAGTTTGAAAATTTAATCATCATTCTAAGTCTTCATAGTAGTCTAATAATTTTTGACTTTTTTTCAATTCTCTAAAAAATCGTTTAAGTATTTGGTCTGCATTTTGTGGAGAAAAGTCAAACACTTCTGCTATCTGTTTCAATGTAGCGCCATTTGCCTTTAACAACGCCATTTTTCTATTTCTATCAGAATTTCTTTTATGCCCAACACCTGGGACACTTTTTATTTCCATAAGTAATAAATCTCGCAGACCTTTCTTTTCAACTTCTGTCCGGGTTGTTTCTTCAACAGGAAGAGATAAAGTTGGCGAAGGATCATCTGGAGTAAGTTGTTCGGAATAAATTACTTCCGGAGTTTTTCCTCTACTAACATTAGTAAAGCCTCTCTTTTGTATAACTCTCCATTCATCAAAAATATACCCTCTGATTTTTTGTTTAGCATACGTCTTAAATGACGATTTTTCTTTATCATAATTTTCAATCGCTTTTACAAGACCTTCATATGCAGCACTTCTTAATATTTCTCTAAAAGGGTTATCTCCATATCTATTTATAATTCTTTCAACAATAGGTTCCATTTTTCTGACTAGTAGATCGCCAGAAGATCTATCCCCTTCTCTTAATTTTATTATTAATTCTTCGTCTGTTTTTTCTTTTTTGTTCATCATAATAACTCCAAACATGTTTGCTTTCTCATTTCGCCTAAGCTACAGCTACATTATAAAAAAAATAAAAATATAAAAAAAAATAAAAAAGAAAAAGAAAAATTAATAGTAGCTTTCGCCAAATTCTTCTGATTTTTCTGGTTTCTTTCCGATTAAAACAATTAAGACAATCAATAAAACAATAAAGATTATTGCTAAAATAACTGTCAAAACCACAACCGGACTTCCTGTCCCAATCGAGCTACCTTCTACTTTTGCAGTAAGAGTAACACTGTCAACAACTGTTTCACCTGAGAAAACACTAACATCAAAGTTGTATTCTCCTTCTGTGTCTGCACTTGCAATTACAGTAACTGTTTTACTTGAACCCGCAGGAACAGCAACAACAGCATCTTCTGCACTAGCTGAAAGATCACCTGATGATTCTGTAACAACTCTGTAAACTTTCACTTTGTCAGTTGGGTTTACAATAACTAAATTGTATTTAGCAGATTCACCAGTTGCAACTGTTTTTGAAGTACTTGAAACAACAGTATTCCCTTCCGAGAAATCGTTGTTCACTGCAATTTGTCTAACTTCAGTTGTAGTCATGTCATCGTTTGACACTTCAACTTCCAAAGTATAAACACCTGACTTTGAGTCATACGGAACTTTTAAGAAAAGTTTTCCGCTAACAGTGTCTTCATCGTCTTCATCACAGCCTTCTTCATCATCGTCATCGCATTCTAAAGCAACAATATCTCCAAGATAATTTGACTTTTCAAGTCCCAATGCTGGAACTCTCACAGTAACATATGTATCTTCAAGTTCATTGTAACCAATGTTTGTCAAAACAATTTCTACTGGGAATGATTCCCCAGCTTCAACAGTTTGAGAAGCACTGATAGACTTAATATCTGCGTTGTATGATGGTCTTTGCACATTCAAATAGTTAGAACCTTCGTTTTCAAAGTCTTTGTTATAAAGCTTCAAAGTAAGTTCTAACGCATCGCTCAATTCGTCTTTAAGTTCGTATGGAACTTTAAGAGTCAAAGTCTTTGTATATCTAACGTCTTCTTCAACATCGAACGGTTCAGAAATAGAACTAATATCTATTTTGTCCCCTTCAATCTCAGCCTTAAGCTTAACATCAGATGCATCAACTTGCGATTTGAAATGCACTTTAACAGTGATTGTTTCACCAGCTTCAACAGCTAAGTCAGTAAGTGTAGCACCAGCAGAGTCAACAAAGTTCCCGTCTAAACTAACAAGAACACCATCAACTTTAGCCCAACCTTCGTCTTCATAAGCCAAAGGAGCCTTAGCACTAACAGTACTAGCTAAAAGTAAAACAGTCGCGATTGCAACAAAAGAAACCAATAGTTTCTTTGTATCCATCTTGATTTTTTTCATTTTATTTAATTACCAAAGAACATTGTTCTTTGTATTTTTCCGACACTGAAGTCGTTTATAAACTTTATGGTGACAACATATATTTTTGATTTTAGAGTACTAATTGTCAGTCACAAGAAGTTGTTTCTCTTATTTTAATCCCCAAAACACTGTCCTCAACAGGAGATGGAGATTCATTTATTACAATTATTTCTTTGTTTTTCGGAAGATTCGAAACCAATTTTTTCAGTTCTTTTTCAGAAGTTTTTTCGTGGTTTCTTTCGCCTTTTTCAGTGTAATTTATTCCAGAAAAATGAATATGTAATTTTTTTTGTTCAGAAAAATTCGCCAAAGTTTCTTTAAATTTATAGTTTTTCTCTCGAGCAAGCACATGCGCAAAATCAATACAAAAAGAACATCCTGTGTCAGTAACAAGCCGTGCTATTTCTTCAACAGAACCAAAAACATTTATTTTCCCGGTTGTTTCTGGCGCAAGTTCTGGCGTATATTTTTCTAATTTTCGAGTTTTTTGCAAATCTAAAATCTCTGATTTTATTTTTTCATAGGTTTTTTCTTTTGAATCTTTTCCATAAAATCCAGGATGAAAAACAACCCGATAAGCATTAAGCAAAGTCCCAATTTTCAAACAATCCAAAATTCTTTTTTTGCTCGCTTCAACTTTTTCAGGTTCATTCGAATTAAGATTAACATAATACGGAGCATGAATGCTCAATTGAATCCCGAGTTTCTCAGCAGCATCCCGAATCATCAAAGCATCTTCTTCACGCTTGATATAAACTCCATAAGTAAACGCAATCTCGCACGCTTCAATTCCAAGACTCTTGAATTTCTCTAAATTAGAAATAGCATCTTTTACTCCTCCAAGTCCAGCAGGTCCAAATTTTATTGACATCTTTTTTAGAAATAAAAAAGATATATAAATTTGTTTATTATATTTAATTTATGAAACATTATATGATAAGTTTGAAAGAAGAATTTTTTGACAGAATTTTAGATGGAACAAAACCCTTTGAATTTAGGAGAGTTTTTGCTAGCTCATTGGATGAGCCATTTATAGGAGTGATTTATGTAAGCTCTCCTGTTCAGGCTATCAAAGGGATAGTTTGTTTTGACAAACCAATAAGAGAATCAACACAAGAACTTATAGAATTAGCGAAAGAATCAGGATATCCTTTTACTGAAGGGGTTAGAGAATATTTCGAAGGGAAAAATGAGGGATATGCTTTACCAGTAAAAAATTCAAGATTATTTCAACAACCTATTAGTTTAAGAGAACTTCAAAAAATCCATCCTGGATTTAGACCTCCCCAATCTTTTTATTGCTTAGAAAATGAACAATTTTTAAAAATAAAAGATTACATTGTCAAATATGATTCACAGAATAATTAATAGAAGGGAGTTTTTATATTTTTCAATTTATATAAAATCTCTTTTATTATATTCCCTAATACAAATATTAATAAATAAAGAATTTTTCCTAAATTTATGACAAAATCAAAACAAGAAACTCCCCTTTCAAAATGTAAAGCAATCTTGGAAGATTTTTTGTTAAATTCAGATCAGATCCCAATTTGTTCAAAAAGTTCAACAATTTATTTAGATTCTTGTGTCGCAAGGTATCTAATAAAAGAAGGGCATGAAGATTTTCTAGTTGAAGATGTTTCTTTAGGTCCTCAAGTTGGAGGAGTTTCACAAAAAGCATTAATTGATTTTGCACAAGAACAAAAAGTTTTTGATGGAAAATCAGGCAGATATAAGATAAAAATAGATTATGTGGTTCATAGTGCGAGAGTATTTGAAGCTTGGCCCGCTTAATAAATTGTGTGTCTTTTTTAGAAATGAAATAATGATTTAAATGTTTTTATTTTTAGAGAGGAAGGATTATTCTTGAAGTGCTTTTTTAACAAATGGAATTAGTTCTTCAGAATCATAATCACAACCTAAAATTCTTTCATGTTCAAATCCACACATCGTTCTCATAAGGCCATATGCTTCAAAATCAGATACCATTACAATATTCAAAGTAGGATGATCTTCTACTAAATATTTAGATACTCCTTGAAAGCCCACTCCAAGATGAGCAATCAAAACCTTATAATCTAATTCATCCGGATGATTAGCTAAAGTAAATCTCTTATGAAAGATTCCTGTAGCAGTCATTTTTTCACCGCCCCTTATTTCATTATCTATACATTCTACTCCAATCCCTTCAGATCTCAATTTATCTGCCAATTCTTTTGTATTTCTATTGCTATCTGCATATAGTACTTCTGCCATTATAATTTAGAATAAATTCACTTTTTAAAATTAATTGTTCTTTAATCCTTCTTAATAATATTTTTTTCAAACAACTCTCTCCAATTCTTCGCTAATTTCTCCAACACTATCAACAATATATTTATGAAGTTTTTGAATAATCAAATTCTGCATTTCCTCTTTTAACTCGCCGGTGCATAAAGAAATATCCGATTCAGGGGAAGCAACACTCCCGACATTCAAAAAACAATCCATTGATTTTCCCTCTAAATTTTTATATTCAAGCGAACCTTTTTTCATACTCAAAACCTCTGCACGAATCTCGCATTTCCCTCCTTGTTTTCCTTTTATTTTGTACAACCAGGTTGCATCTTCAGAATCTTTAACAAAACTAGTCTTAGAACATTGAATCTGCCGCGCCTTAAAACACGATTCATCCTCGCACTCAGAAGAATAAAACCACGTAAAATAAACAGCAACAGCTAACACAATTAAAATCACTAAAACCAAAATTCCTCTTTTCATAAATAACAAAAGAGAATCTATTTTATAAAACTAACTAAATTACGCGCCCATCATATGAGTTCTTGAATTGTCTAAATCTCCAGATTAGGCTCTGCCATAATCTTACGCTAAATAAATTATCACATTAATTTAATTAAAGCGAAAATCCAAACAAAGTGGGATTTGAGATATTAATCGTAGAAATATTTAAATAGATGTTTTCTATCTTTTAATTATGAGAGATGATAATTATTCTGTAAGAAAACCTGTAATATACGCTGTTCCTCCAAATAAATTTGGAGTTTTTGCTTGTAGCGCAAAGTTAAGAGATGAAGACGCTCTAGCGTTAATTAATGGTGTGCTTGGTTCTCCAGGAATGCAAAGAATGTTAGAGGAAGATTTGTTAGAAGATGATTCTCCTCAATGTCGAATAATAAAAAAAATAAAAAACTCAAGGAAACCCTTGAGATTAAAAACTTAACAATTGAATTTTTGTATCTGTTGTTGCAAAATTTTTCGCTGCGATAATTTTTGTTTCTACTTCTTCTGCTGAAGTAATTGTCGAACTTGTTACAGTTCCATCAATAACAATAATTGAAGGCACGTCTCTTGATTTCTTGAGCGCACTATTCAATCCTCTTGCAGAAACAACTTTTATCTCTTCTAAAGATTCATTCAAAAGAATCGCTTTTCCAGAACCCTGGTTTTTCTCAAAAATTTCTTTTAACTTTTCTTTTGCTTCAGAACTTAATTCTATTTTCTGAACTTCTGTTTTTGGAGCTTCTTGAGGTTTTCTTTCCATCCTATTTCTTCTGAAAAATTCATCCACAGAAACTTTTTTACGAAGATTCATTAAAATTTCTTTTCCTGCAAGTTCTTCAACTTCTTTTCCGTCTGGAGCTGTAGCAATATATTTTACGTTTGCATTGTCAACAACATTTTGAATAATAAGCTTTCCACCTCTGTCGCCATCAACAAACAAAGTCAAATCTTTTTTTTGCCCGAGTTCTTTTATCGCGTCAGGGAGTTTTGTCCCATTCATTGCAACAGAATTGTTAACACCATTTCTTAAAAGATTCAAGACATCTGCTCTTCCTTCAACAACAATAACATCTCTTCCAGATAAATCTCCGCACGGAAGTTTTTCATCGCCGTATTCTTGGATATCAGCAATTCTCGCAGAATCTTTAATAGCGTTTGAGATTTCTCTCGAGTCAGACGAACCTTCAATTCCTTGCATTAACTTTTTCGCTCTTTCAATAATGTAATCTCTTTTGCTTCCTCGAACATCTTCGATTCTTTCTACTTCTATTTGAGCATCACAAGGACCGACTCTTTCAATAGTCTCAACAGCAGCAGCAATCAGCGTTGTCTCAGATTGGTCAAGCGCAGTCGGAATTTTAATCAAACCTTCTGTTCTCTTGTCCTTTCGTTCTAATTCAACTTCGATTCTACCGATTTTTCCTTCTTTTTGCAATTCTCGCATTTCAAGCTCTGCTCCAAGCAAACCCTCTGTTTGCCCAAACACAGCACCAATAACGTCAGGCTTCTCTAAAGCACCCTCAGCGAGCAATTTCACATGTATCATATATTTAATTGATACAGGACTTACTTTTGCCATTTTATTTATTTAATTCCATTTTATTTAATTTGAAATCTATGATTTCATTTAGAAAAATACTTTGCGTTCTAAGCAATAATGCTATGAAAGTGAATTTGATGTGATAATCTGTGATATTTTCCTAATAGATAAAAATACAGAATCAGGTTTTTAAAACTTTCCCCTTTATTCGCGTTCACAATTTTGTTCAGCATATTCAACCAAAGCATAAAGAAGAGTAGTTGAATTTCCTCCTGCCCCCCTTGGGAAATGCTTTTGAATCATTCCAACCAAATTAGATTCCCCTTGTCTAACTGATTCCACTATCTCTTCAAATTTACATTTATATCGTCTATTTATTTTTCCAAATTTCTTGTTATAAAAATTCATAATAATTTCTCCAAATATTTTAATAAAAATAGAATTACTTCTTTTTTGTGATTTCAATACACATTCCAGCAGCAACAGTTGAACCAGCATCTCTCACTGCAAATCTTGAAGTAAAAGGATTATCTTTTTGTGTTTCTAAACAAAGATTTCCTTGCGGTTTGATTCTAACTTTTGCAACATCTCCGTTTTTCAAAAAGTCCGGATTTTCTTTAATCACTTGTCCTGTTTTTGGATCAATTTGCTCAATCAATTCAATAAATTGGCATGGCACTTGTGCAGTGTGAATATGGAATACTGGAGTGTATCCTTTTGCCAAAACAGTTGGATGATTTATAATTGCAATTTGAGCAATGAATTCTTCAACAATTGGGATTGGTTGAGCAGCGTCACAAATAACATCCCCTCTCGCAATATCTTTTTTACCTACTCCTCGAACATTAATTCCAACATTATCTCCTGCTTGAGCTTCAGGCAATATTTCATGATGCATTTCAATTGTCTTAACTTCTCCTTCAATTCCTTCACCAGTTCTACCAGGAAGAACTTTAACTTTCATTCCTTGTTTCATAATGCCTGTTTCAATTTTTCCTACAGGAACAGTTCCAATACCCGTAATTTCATAAACATCTTGAACCGGCATTCTCATTGCTAAATTAGTTGGTAATTCTGGTTGAGGGAATAAATCAAATTGTTCCATAATACTAGGACCTTTATACCAGTCCATTTTATCTGATTTGTTAACAATATTATCTCCTTGAAGACCTGAACAAGCAATAAATGTAACTTGGTCTGCAGGAATTCCAACTTGCTGTAAAAGCTTAGAAACATCTTCTTTAACAGTATTGAATTTATCTTCTTTGTAATCTACAGAATCCATTTTATTAACTGCAATACAAAGGTTCTTTACACCCATTGTTCTCAAAAGCCATAAGTGTTCTGTTGTTTGAGGTTGAACACCTGCAGGCGCAGCGATAACTAAAAAAGCAGCGTCAGCTTGAGAAGCACCAGTAATCATGTTCTTAACAAAATCTCTGTGACCAGGTGCGTCAATAATTGTGATCTCGAATTTTTGAGTGATTAATTTTTTATAAGATAAGTCAATTGTAACCCCTCTTTCTCTTTCTTCTTTAATATTATCCATAACATAAGCAAATTCAAAACCAACTTTCCCGTGCTTTTCTGCTTCCTCTCGCAATTTTTTCATTTCTTGTTCAGGAACAACACCGCCATCAAACATTGTTCGTCCAACTATTGTCGATTTTCCAGCATCAACATGCCCAACGAATACAACATTCATGTTTGGTTTTTCTTTAGCCATTTTTATTTGTGTAAAAAATTAAATTAATTTTTAACGTGTTTATCTAAAAAAAATTTGGTTTATAAACTTTTCTGTTAGAAAAAGAAATTAAAAAATTACAAAATATTTTTAAGATACTTTTTTTTAGTAATTCTATGAATGAAATAATTATTCAAATTCTCCTCGGCATTGTTCAAGGAATTACCGAATGGCTTCCCATATCTTCGAGTGCTGCACTAACATTAATTAACACGAATTTCCTAAAAATTTTAGACATAGATGTTTTAATAAGAAACGCATTACTTTTACATCTCGGAACTTTTTTTGCAGCAATGATTTATTTTCGTAAAGATATTTGGATGTTATTGAAGGGATTAGCAAATCCCGATAAAGCAGGCCCTTCCACAAAAAAGGTTTTAGTTTTTTTGATTGTATCGACGATAATTTCAGGAATCGTAGGAATTTTGATTTTTAAAACAATTATCTCTTTTCAATCTCAATTAGAAATAACAAGAAAATCAATTATGTTTTTTGTGGGAATTTTATTATTTCTTACAGGAATAATTCAAATTAAAGTAAAGACAATCGGAGTAAGAAGTTTAATGGATTTAAAAATTTACGACGCAGTGATTGTTGGATTTTGTCAGGGACTCGCAGCAATTCCAGGTTTATCTCGTTCAGGAATAACTGTTTCAACTTTGTTATTAAATAAATTCGACGACACAACTGCATTGAGATTGAGTTTTTTAATGTCTTTACCAATTGTCCTTATAGCAAACATAGTTTTAAATTACAATCAACTCACTTTTTCAAACACAGCAATTTATGGTTTAGTCGCGTCTTTTGTCTTCGGACTTTTAACAATTCACGGATTAATGAAACTTTCAAAAAAAATTAATTTCGGATGGTTTGTTATTCTATTTTCGATACTAATGATCTTGGGCGTTTTGATTTGATTCTTTCTAATTTTTCTAAATCCCATGAATAAATATCTATTATATTTTTAATTCCATTTTCTTCACAAAATTCTTTTTCTTCATAATCCTCCACTCTTCCGTCATTATTCAAATCAGGATAAATTTTTGAAATTTTTTCTCTTAATCTTTTTGCTTCTATTTTCTTTTTTTCTTCAATGACTCTTTTTTCGAGTCGTCTTTCATAGAGGAGTCTTTCATGATCTAATGGATTAAAATTTCCTGTAGCAATCGAGGAATGAGTATAACTTAATATCCCTGCCCAAAGAATCATTCCTGCATAAAATTTTCCAAGTCCAATAAGCGCATTTTCTCTATCGCCAACGTCCTTTCTTAAGAGATCAAACATGTAAATCGGCGGAGTCAAATCTCGTAAAACCCTTCCATATTTTTTTAAATTATCTTTCAATTTCATTTTAATAAAAATCAATAAATTACAATTAATTAGAGAATGTGAAAATTTTTAGAAACCCGAGGCTCGTTCGTCTTTCAAACTTTTTAGTAAATTTTCAAATATCATTTTAAAAAAGTAATATAATCAAGAACTCCAAGTATTTATATTTTTCTGAAAAATTATTGATTCTCTGCAAGACCCAAACATACCATAACTGCAGTAACATCTCTTTGTAAAACCTCTGGAGATTCCTCCCACTGAGGCATAACCTTATGCCAAAGATTTTTTTCAACATCTAATAATGCTAAAGGAATTTCTTCTCGTCCTTTTCCACAAACATTATATTTTATAACTGCATCATGATCTGGAATCTCTTTTCTCATACAAAGAGGGCCCCGATAAAGATAAGGGGTTCCAATTTTCGAATCTCTTGAAAAATAATTTTCTTCTGATTCAGGTTGTGCCATGAAAAGAGATTTAACCGCTCTTCCCAAAAGATCACCAAAAGCTTTGGCGCGGTTTATATTAATTTCAGAAACTCTAATTTGATTAAGATTTACATAACGACTAAGTGTTTCCAGATCAATCTCTCTTGGTTTTCCCATGATAAATAAGATTATTTTATGTTTATAAATATTATTACCCTAGAACTCTATTGATTCTCAGCCAAACCTTTTCTATCTCTAATTTTTTTAATCACATCTCCTTGTATAGAGTTTGGAACTTTTTCAAACAGCTGATCCAAAATTGAAGACGTTCCTCGACCTTCTGTTGCTGACCGCAAATCATTTGACCAACCAATCATTTCTGCAACAGGAATTTTTGCTTTAATTTCTGCATTAGCTCCTTCTTGTTTCATGTCGAGCATTTGACCACGCTTTCCCCCAACAAGTTTTGTGATTGCTCCCATAAATTTGTCTGGCATTTCAAGAAGCTGTATTTGCAAAGGTTCTAAAAGACCCGAGGCTGCTTGCTTCATTGATTCTTGGATTCCTTCACGAACAGCAGGATAAACTTGCGCAGGCCCACGATGAATCGCGTCTTCGTGCAATTTAATATCCATCAAAGAAACTTTTATTTTCATGCACGGTTCACGAGCCAAAGGACCTTGATCCATAACCATTTCAAAAGCATCCAAAATCATCTCAATAACTTCTTGCATATGAACTTCTCCACGAGTTTCGTCTAAAAACATATTTCCTTTGTAAATTTCCTTCACATTTTTTATTTCGTCCCCGCCCCAACCAAGATTTGCCAACGCTGCCGAGACTCCTTCATTTTTTTTCTTTATTCTACATTCAGGCAAATCACCTGATTTAATCGCGTCATAAAGTTCATCTTCAAGAGGTTCAACCTGAATATAAAAACTATTATGTTTATTCGGGGATCTTCCTTCTGCAGTAGGAGATTCTTTTCCAACTGTTTCTCTATAAACAATAATCGGTGCAGAAGTTTTAACATCCAAACCTTTTTCGCTTTTGATTCTGTTCTCAATAATTTCTAAATGCAACTCACCCATACCCGACATTAAAGATTCACCTGTTTGCTCATTGATTTCAATTTTTAGAGAAGGATCTTCTTTTGCAACTTGTTTTAAAATTTCAACCAGCTTAGGCAAATCAGCAGCCTTATGAACTTCAATAGATTTTGTAACAACTGGTTCAAACAAATGCTTTATCGCTTCAAAAGGTTCAATTGGTTTGTTACTAACAGTCTCTCCTGCAAAAACATCTTTCAGTCCAACAACTCCGACAATATTTCCTGCTGAAACTTCGTCCACAATAAATCTTTGAGCACCTTTGTAAACAGAAACTTGTTGAGCACGCGTAGTTTTTTTCGCGAGATTCATATAAACTTCGTCACCTTGTTTTATTGTTCCTGAAAATAATCTTCCTGCTGCAACTTCTCCCGCGTGTTTATCGACGACAATTTTAATCGGAACAAACGCAACCTCTCCGTCAGGTTTACAATTAATCAAATCTTTTCCAAGCTCTGATTCTGTGTCCCCGTGCCAGATTCTAGGAATTCTATATTTCTGCGCATCAACAGGATTCGGATGGTGCTTCACACTCATTTCTAAAACAACTTCGTGCAATGGAGCTTTTTTCGCGAGCTCTTTATGATTATCATTTTCATAAGCATCAATAACATCTTTGAATGTAATATTTTTCTTTTTCATATACGGAAAACTCAGAGCCCAATTATGAAACGCAGAACCAAAACCAACAGTCCCTTCTGCAACACCAACCTTCCATTTTTCTTTGTAGCCTTCTGGCGCAATTTGCTCAATCAACTCATTAACATGATCGATAACTTTAACGAATTTTTTTTCCATTTCTTCTGGAGTTAATTTAACTTCTTTGATTAGTCTATCTACTTTGTTGATGAATAAAACCGGCTTAACTAATTCTTTTAGAGCCTGACGCAAAACAGTTTCTGTTTGAGGCATTATCCCCTCGACAGCGCAGCACAAAACAACACATCCATCAACAGCACGCATAGCACGAGTAACATCTCCTCCAAAATCCACATGACCTGGAGTGTCAATCAAATTAATCAAATGATCTTCCCCTTCTATATTATGAATCATTGAGACAGATGCAGAATCAATTGTAATCCCTCGAGAAGCTTCATCGTCGTGAAAATCTAAAGCCCGTTGTTTACCTGCAGTTTCTTCTGAGAGCATTCCCGCACCTGCCAAAAGATTATCAGAAAAAGTTGTTTTACCGTGGTCAATGTGCGCAGCAATCGCGATGTTTCTAATTTTGTCTTTTTCTTTCATTAATTTAGATATGTCTTCTTGTGCCATTTTAATATAATTTTAAAAAGATTTTTTAAATCTATCGAGCTGAATCAGCCTGCGCTTCTGCTTCTTTCTTTTTTCTTAATGCAAAACTATCCCCGCTTCCTTCATGAGCCAAAACAATTTCATCTGCCAATGCTTGCGCAATTTTTTTCTTTTTCTTAAACGCTTTATCACTTGCGCCGTGGCAAAGATGTTTTAATGCAAGATTAACTCTTCGTAATGGAGAAACATCAACAGCTTGCGGATAACGCGCACCCCCATATTCAATAACAGTAACTTCGTCTCGCGGCGCAGAATTTTCAACTGCCTTCACCAAAACCGCAACAGGATTTTTCGATGTTTTTTTCTCAACAATTTCCAAAGCGTCCAAAACAGTTTTCATGTTCTTTGTATATTTTCCAGTTGACTGACCCTTCTCAATTTTGTGCTTTTTCCCTCGATGCCCGCAAACAGCAAGTTTGTTCATCAATCGTTCAATAATATTTACTTTTATCTGACCCGCTTTCACAACATTCCGACCATAACTTTTCAAAACAAGTTTCGGCTTAAGATTAATCGCGCTCTTTAACCCAGGATCTTCTATTTTAATTTCAGACAAATCATATTTATCAAATACTTTGAATACAGGTAATTGTGATTTTGTTGTTTGTTCCATTATCTTCTACCCTTCTCGATCTTACCTTTAGCAAGTCTTGCCAATGGCTGATCATTTACTTTAATTACTTCAAATCGAACTCCGGGAATATCTCCTTTTGAACGTCCCTGCTTTCCACCGATTCTTTGAATCATAACCTCGTCGTGCTCGTCAATAAATTTCTGAGCAAGATTTCCTGGAATAAAAGCAGTAACCTGTTTCCCGTTTTTCGTCAACTGAACTTTGCAACATTTTCTCATCGCAGAGTTTGGCTGCTTCGCCTCTTTCTGAACTTTCTGCAAAACAATTCCCTTGGCCTGATTCGCACCTTGCAACGGATCCGACTTCGCATAAAGATCAAGCGTCCTAACTTTATATTTTCGAGATTTCCATCTAAACTTTCTTCTGTCTTTTATTTTCTTGATTGCGCTCTTTAATCCCATTTTAGAATATTAATTGTTAATAAAATTAGTTTAAAAGTTCTTCGGTTGAGTTACATTCTTGCCATCATACTTTGGCCAGCAATCTCGCAAATATCTCTATAAATTATATCTAATCTTTTTAATGGGTCAGACTCGTTACAAACATCTCTAGCGCAATCAAGATAATTTTCACATCCTTCTAAATGTCTCGCAACAGATTCAATAAAAAAAGAGTATTTTCTTTCTTCAGAAAACTCTCTTCTCCCAGAAAGATTTTTACCTAAACTCATTCCAGATTTATAAATTGCTTTAAAAGTATATTCCAATCGATCAATTAAATCCCCTATCTCTCTACTAATTGTCCTGTTTTCATCTTCACTTAATCCTTCAGGCAATTGAGACAAATAATAATTTTTCCACTTTTCTTTTGCCTCCAAACATTCTTCTTCTGATGCAACTTCTTGATTATTCATAGAAACAATTTAAATTTTCAGTTAATAAACTTTGCCCTAAACAATCCGAAAATCTCTCTTAAAGAAATCAGCAACTATTTTTTGCATTTCTGCAAGCCGTCTTTTATTTCGTCCTAACAAAGCAGCTTTGCTCTGACCACCAGCAGTCAAAACAATTTCATCTTCTTTAATTTCTAGTTCTTTAAATTCGACCGGCTCAACAATTTTCGAAATAAAAAATTTCGCATCTTCAACACTTCGAGGG
>Ga0233437_1003726_pt1 | contig 19399 bp, 15 predicted proteins | sample SI_122_August201_FD_182714 | JGI IMG/M metagenome (GOLD analysis project Ga0233437, IMG submission 182714) | Seawater microbial communities from Saanich Inlet, British Columbia, Canada - SI_122_August2016_200_MG | ecosystem: Environmental > Aquatic > Marine > Inlet | place: Canada: British...
ATCTTTCAACATACTGGAGTTTATGAAAAACTTGGACGTTATAAAGGTGAAGATCTGGCTCAAGCAGGAATAGGTATTTGTGTTGATTCAAACAAAAATTACCGTTTTGCATATTGTGCAGTTGGTCCTATTCCAAAGCGTATGAAAAAGCTTGAAGAATTCTTGAAAGGAAAAGATATTTCTGATGAATTATTAGGAGAAGCTGCAAAATTAATTCCAAGTGAAATTTCCCCAATCACTGATATTCGCTCTTCAGCAGAATATAGAACTCACATGATGAAAGTAATGTTCAAACGCGGTTTGCAAAAATCAGTTGCACTTCTAAAAGGTGATAGATCATGAAAAAAATAACACTTAGATTGAATGGTGAATTGCGAAACGTTTATGTGGAACCTGAAGAAATATTACTTGATGTTCTTCGTGATAAATTGGGAACAAAAAGCCCAAAATGCGGTTGCGACCGTGGAGATTGCGGAGCTTGCGCAGTTCTTCTTAACGGTAGAAGTGTACGAAGTTGTTTAGTTTTAGCAATCGAGACGGATGGACAGGAGATTGTTACTGTTGAAGGAATTTCTAAAGATGGGCTTAGTAAAGTTCAAAATACCATGCTCGATAAAAATGCATTCCAATGCGGTTTCTGCGCACCTGGAATGATAATATCAACTACCGAATTATTAGATAAAAATCCACATCCTAATTTAGAAGAAATAAAGGAAGCTCTTTCGGGTAATTTATGTCGCTGTACGGGTTATCTGCCAATTCTAGAATCTGTGCAGGAAGCAACTGAGGAGGGACATCATGAATAATTTAAAACATGTTGGAAAACCATCGGTTAGAATTGACGGTAAAGAAAAAATATCAGGAGCAACTCGTTATACTGATGATCTTGAATTTGGACCAAATCTACATTTTGCAGCAATTGTAGAGAGCACAGAAGCCCATGCTAAAATTATAAGTATCGATACAACCGAAGCGGAGAATTTTCCTGGTGTAGTTGGCGTATTCACCGGAAAAGATTTTCCATTTAAGTTTGGTTTATATATGAAAGATAGATTTATCTTTGCAATGGATACAGTTCATTATGTAGGTCAGCAAATTGCAGCTGTTGTAGCAAGAGATATAAAAACTGCAAAACAAGCAGCAAAACTTGTTAAGGTAGAATATGAACAACTACCTGCAATTTTTGATCAAATGGAAGCGCTAAAAGATGATGCATTGCTTATTCATCCAGAACTTGGTGAATATGAGCATGTTCCATGGTTCTTCCCACAGGCAAAAACAAATATTGCTCATTGGCGTAAAGTTAGACGTGGTGATACAATAAAGGGATTTGAGGATGCAGACTATATTTTAGAAGATACATATACAGTTCCAAGATATGCACACTGCCCTCTGGAAACTCATGTTGCAGTTGGATTATGTGATCTCTCTGGTAGATTAACCATCTGGGCTTCTTCACAATCTCCACACACACAAAGAAATCTATTTGCGGAATCTCTCGCTCCACTTGGTTTTACACATAAAGATGTACGTGTAATTGCACCGCCTATCGGAGGTGGATTTGGTGGGAAAGCTGGTGTTTCTATGGAAATTCTGGCAGCAGCTATTGCCACAAAAGTAAGAGGAAATCCTATTAAGGTAATTTGGTCTCGAGAGCAGGAATTCTATAATACTTCCCAACGTCTTGGTGTTATCGCCATGCTTAAGATCGGGGTGAAAAATGATGGAACGTTTACAGCTATTAATCATCGACTTTATTGGGACACCGGTGCTTCTGCTGAATACGGAGCAAATGTTGTAAACGCGGTTGGACTCTCAGCGATTGGTCCATATCGTTTTCATAATGTCTCAATTGATTCCGTTTGCCTTTATACAAATCTTCCTCCTTGCGGAGCTTATCGAGGATTTGGATATTCTGAGTTCATGTTTGGTTTAGAATCTCATATTAACAGAATTGCAGATCATCTGAATATTGATGCAGTAGAAATTAGAAAGATAAATGCTATAAAAGAAAATGATATTCTTGCTTATGGCGTAGAGATGAATCCCAATGGGCTTATCGAGTGTATAGATAAGGTTGCCAAAGAAATCGAGTGGGGGAAAGAAGCAAAATCTGATGATCCAAATATAAAAGTTGGTAAAGGGTTTTCTCTTATTTGGAAGGCTCCCGCCATGCCGCCTAATGCTTCATCTGCAGCATTCTTGAAATTCAGCGAAGATGGAAGTATAAATATTCTGGTTTCCGGAATGGATATGGGTCAGGGATATCTAACTGTAATGGCACAAATTGCAGCTGAGATACTGTCAGTTCCAATAACTAAGATCCGTACAGAGAATCCTGATACAGACCGAAACCCATATGAGTGGCAAACTGTTGCATCTCACGTGACATGGTCTTGTGGGAATGCTGTTCAAAAAGCTGCTATCGATGCTAGAGAACAAATATTTGATGTAGTTTCCAGAACGCTTTATCTTCCAAAAGAGATGCTATTTTTAGAAGATGAAAAAGTAAAATGTAAAACAAAACCAAGTTTTGAACTACCACTGAAAGATTTTGTGATCAATGGAATTATGGCAGAAGACAGTACATTCAAAGGTGGTCCAATTATGGGACATGGCATTTTCATGCCGGAATTTGCTTCTGCCAATAGTGACCCCGAAACAAGCCAGGGTGGTCATCCAAATGTTCATTATACAGTTGGAGCAGCAGCAATAACATTAGAAGTAGATAAAGATAGCGGTGAAATGCATGTAAAAAAGGCTGTGGAAGCGATAGATGTTGGAAAAGCTATAAATCCATCACTTGTAAAAGGGCAGATCACAGGTGGACTTTTACAGGGTCTAGCAACAGTTCTTTATGAAGATATGCGATTTGATGATAAAGGAAAAATGTTGAATCCAAACTTTACTGATTATAAGATCCCTACAGCTAAAGATGTCCCCGATGAGATAGTTCCAATAATTGTGGAAGTTCCTCAACCAGATGGACCTTTTGGTGCACGTGGTGTGGGAGAGCATACAATGATTCCAGCTGCTCCAATGATTGCAAATGCAGTAAATGATGCACTTGGAGTTAGAATAAAATCTATGCCGATCACAAAAGAAAAAGTTGCATTAGCTAACTTAAATAAAGAGGAGAAATAGATGACAAAACCATTAGAAGGAATAAAAATTCTGGATCTTTCCCGGATTCTTGCGGGTCCCTATGCTTCCATGCTACTAGCTGAACTTGGGGCAGAGATCATCAAAGTAGAAAGACCTGGAATCGGCGATGATGCCCGTCATTATGGTCCATTCAAAAACGGACAAAGTGTCTATTTCATAAGTATTAACAGAGGCAAGAAGAGTATCACGCTCAATCTTAAATCTGCTGAAGGAATAGAGATAATTAAAAAAATGGTGCAGGATTTTGATGTTCTAATAGAAAACTTTAAACCCGGAACCATGGAAAAACTTGGTCTGGGATACGATGAATTGAAGAAAATAAATCCCAAATTGATCTATGCTGCTACATCCGGTTTCGGTCATACTGGCCCTGAATCCAGCAAACCTGCTTATGATATGCTTGTTCAGGCAATGGGCGGCATTATCAGCATAACCGGTTGGGAAGATAAGCCTCCCACCAGAGTTGGAATGTCGATCGGTGATATTGGAACAGCTCTGTTTACATCCATTGGAATAAATGCCGCCCTTTATCAACGAGAAAAAACAGGAGTTGGACAAAAGGTTGATATTGCAATGCTAGATTGCCAGATCGCTTTACTGGAAAATGCTCTTGTCCGACAACAAGTTTACGGAAAACCACCTAAACCGGTCGGGAACAGACATCCAACCATCACCCCGTTTCAAGCTTTCAAAGCTAAGGATGATTATTTTGTTCTGGCTCTGGGAAATGATAACCTCTGGAAAAAATTCTGCAAAGTTATTGATCGGGAAGATCTGATCTCTGATGCAAGATTTATTTCTAATGATGAGAGAACGGAAAACAGAAAAATCATTATTCCCATACTGGAAAAATTCTTTGTAACAAAAACCGCTGAGGAATGGATTCAATTTTTCGATAGTAATAGCATTCCCAGTGGGCCGATAAACACAATGGATAAAGTGCTGGAAAACAAGCAGCTCCAAGCCAGAAATATGTTTGTGGAAGTAGACGATGATATTGCCGGTAAAACTTTAGTTGCCGGAAATGCTATCAAAATGTCTAATATTCCCGAAGAAGCAACTCGCCAGCCAGCGCCAAAGATCGGTGAGCATACGACCGAGATCCTAGGAAAATATCTGGGTTATGATGAGCAGAAACTAAAACAGATGAAAGAAGATGGTATTATCTAAAGTGAAATTTGTTTCTGAATGCTCTTTGTCTAAAGTAATTTCTCATTTACAAAATAAAGAGCTAACTCCTGAAAAATTGATAGACGATCTTTGTGATAAATTGGAAAAATGGGATAAAAGGATAAAAGCATTTCTATCGGAAACTAACAGGAGAGAGCGTTTACATCAAGAGTTAAAAGAACTTTATCATAATTTCCCCTATCCAAATAAAAGACCTATTTTGTTTGGAATTCCAATTGGAGTTAAAGATATTTTTCATGTTAATGGTTTTGAAACTAAAGCAGGATCAGATCTACCTTCAGAAATTCTTCAAGGTGAAGAATCTGTTGCTGTTAGCAAACTAAAACAAGCAGGTGCTTTGATCATGGGGAAAACTGTAACTACTGAATTTGCTTATTTCCATCCAGGAGCTACTTGCAATCCACACAATTTTGCTCATACACCGGGTGGATCAAGTAGTGGGTCGGCAGCAGCTGTTGCAGCCGGATTTTGTCCGTTAGCTTTGGGAACTCAAACTATTGGTTCAATTTCTCGTCCTGCTTCTTTTTGTGGAGTAATTGGTTTCAAACCAAGTATTGGAAGAATTTCTACTGCTGGAGTTATCCCATTTTCAAAATCAGCTGATCATATCGGTTTCTTCACTCAAGATTTGAAGGGAAGCGAAATTGTTGCTTCAATTCTATGTGACAATTGGGATAATGACCTTCCAGAACTTAACAGAAAACCTATCTTGGGAATTCCGGAAGGAAAATATCTACAGCAAGCATCACCGGAAATTCTCTCAACTTTTTGGAAAGTTGTAGATAATTTAAAACAAAAAGGATATATTATTAAATCCATTACAACTTTTAATAATATTGATGAGATCAATGATAAGCATAAGTTGATGAGTGCTGCAGAATTCGCAGAAGTTCACAAAGATTGGTTTAACAAATATGGAAATAAATATCATCAAGCTTCAATTGATCTGATAAAAAGAGGTAGAGATATTCCTTTAGAAATTTTGGATAATGCAATAAAAGGCAGAACTCAACTCCGTGAAGAACTGGAACAATTACAGAAAGAAAATGGAATTGATCTTTGGTTATCTCCTTCTTCTGTAACCACTGCTCCTCATGGTTTAGATTCTACAGGAGATCCAGCAATGAACCTTCCATGGACTTATGCAGGTGTTCCAACGTTATCTATTCCCTTTGGACTTTATAATGAGTTACCTTTTGGAATTCAATTTGCAGGAAATTATAATAAAGATGAAAGTTTATTTAAATTGGTGAAAGATGTATTATAATGAGAATCTAATATCGAAAAACAAGAAATTTGCAAGAAGAATCAGGGGCAAAGAACTTCCAAAAAACAGTTTTTCCTTGCCAATGAATTATATTCATTTTCTTTTTGCGATAATTAAAATGTAAATTTATTAATTATGGTACTAATGAATATTAATTCATTAGATTGATGTGTTAAACAAAAAGAAAGGAGTTTTCATGAAAGATCTTAACGGTAAAAATTTTGTTCTTGGTTTTCAACACATGTTCGTAATGTTTGGTGCTACGGTTCTTGTACCGCTTATTACAGGACTTGACGTAGGTGTAACACTATTCGCAGCAGGTATTGGTACACTATTATTCCACTTCCTTACTAAGTTTGAAGTACCTGTGTTCTTAGGTTCATCTTTTGCATTTATCCCTGGCATTATTGCAGTAGCAACTGCTGAAGGTGGTTCATTACCTGAGGCATTAGGTGGTATTGTTATTGCCGGTTTGCTGTATGTTGTAGTAGCTTTTATTTTTAGATTTATCGATGCACAAATTCTACACAAAATCCTTCCTCCATTTGTAACAGGTCCAATAATCGTTTTAATCGGTTTGATATTAGCTCCAGTAGCTATTAATAATGCTAATGGTACGTATGCCGCAGGTGTTGTGGAAGCTATTGGTGTTAATGGATGTTGGTTAGTTGCATTATTTACATTTGCAGTTGCAGTTTTCGTAAAAGTTTTCTTTGAGAAAACAGGAGCAAAATTATTATCCATGCTTCCAGTTCTTATAGCTTTAATTGCTGGATACGTATTATCAATCATCCTTGGAATTGTAGATTTCACAGTAGTAAAAGAAGCGGCTTGGTTTGGTCTTCCAAAATTTTCTTTACCTGTATTTACAACACGCTCAATTTCTATTATTGTTCCAATTGCAATTGTTACAATTGTAGAACATTTTGGTGATATATTAGCTATTGGAAATGTTGTTGGAAAAGATTTTATTAAAAAGCCAGGTATCCACAAAACATTATTAGGTGATGGTCTTGCAACATCTCTTTCTGCTATGATCGGTGGTCCTGCAAATACAACTTATAGTGAAAACACAGGTGCAGTTGCACTTACAGGAAATTATAATCCTATCATCATGAGAATTGCTGCTGTATGTGCTGTAGTGCTTTCTTTTGTACCTAAATTCACTTCAATAATCAGTACGATTCCTGGTCCTGTTATTGGTGGTATTTCAATTCTTTTATTCGGTATGATCTCATCTATTGGTATTAAGAATATGGTTGATCATAAAGTGGATTTCACAAATGCAAAGATACTTATGATAACAGCTGCCATGCTTGTTCTTGGTTTAGGTGGAGCTAAATTTGCTTTTGGAAATTTCCAATTAGAAGGTTTAGGTCTCGCTGCAATAGTTGGTGTTCTTATGAATCTTATCTTAAATTTCGGTGAAATAAAAAAGAAAAATTAGAGTTAACTATTTATAGAAACAAAATAGCCATTTCCTTTTTGGGGAAATGGCTATTTCTATTTCGAATCTATTTTATCAAAATCACTTTCTTTGATTCTTTTATAGTCCAGATTTAATTCTGTAATCAAAAATAAACTCCTAAATGTAGAATTGCCATCCTGCTATTGCAGAATGGCAAATATCTGGTGGGCCCAAGAGGAATCGAACCTCTGACCGTCCGGTTATGAGCCGGAAGCTCTACCAACTGAGCTATAGGCCCCACTTAATAAATTTAAGACTGTAAAAACAAATTTACCCGATTTTATGTCAAGAATTTCCTAGTGTATAAATTATTTAACATTAAAGTTCTCAATGAACTTTTCCAGAACATGACTTCTTGTAGGATGACGCAGCTTGCGAAGAGCTTTATCTTCTATCTGACGAATTCTTTCACGTGTTACACTAAAGATATTTCCAACCTCTTCTAATGTTCTATGATATCCATCATCGATTCCAAAACGTAATCTTATAACTCTTTCTTCACGTGAAGTAAGTGTTCGCAATACATCATCTACTTGCTTCTTAAGAAGGGTTCTTTCTGCCATTCTTTCTGGAGAAATTGTAGATTTATCTTCAATGAAATCCCCTAGCAAACTATCTTCATCTTCATGTCCGATTGGATTATCCAACGAAACTGGTTCTTTTGTAATTGCTAAGATGCTTTTGATCTTTTCAACTGGTAGATCAAGTTCATTTGCAATTTCTTCCGGATATGGTTCTCTACCTAGTTTCTGCAGTAATTTCCTACTTGCTCTTTTAACTTTGTTTATAGATTCGATCATGTGAACAGGAATTCGAATTGTTCTAGCCTGATCAGCGATAGCTCTTGTTATAGCTTGTCGTATCCACCAAGTTGCATAAGTACTGAACTTGAAACCCTTGCGATAATCATATTTTTCTACCGCTCGCATAAGTCCTGTATTACCTTCCTGAATTAGATCAAGAAAATCTAAACCACGATTATTATAACGTTTTGCGATACTAACAACAAGACGAACATTGGCTTCTATCATATCGTTCTTAGAACGTTCTTTCATCTTTTCGCCACGTTCGATCTCATCTAAAAGATCTACCATTTCATCAGCCGTCATGCGTGTTTCAAGCTCAACACGACGAATTTTTCTTCTAGCATTTTTAATCTTACGTAACGTCTCTATAAATACATCGGGTTCAATTTTGGTCTCTTCAAAAACCAGTTTATAATCTTCTTCAGATTTATTGGCCTTTCTACCAAAAGTACAGATTTCATCTAGAGAATATTTTCTGATCTTAGAGAGATGTGTAATGCTTTTCTGGCTATCTTTAATACGATCAACTAAACTTCGAATACGATAAACCATTCTTTTAAGAAGTTTCTCGTTATACTTCAGATTCCCGAAGATCTCAATCAGTTTAATTCTTTGTTTTTCAATCAGTTCCTGATCTAGTAAGTGATTATCTTCATCAATATCACTACTATCTATCATTTCACCAATCTTCTCAAAAATTGCTTTTGTTTCTCTAATGACATGTTCAAATTCGTTAACAAGATTAGCTTCCTGAGATTTATCCATCCAGGTTCCGTATTCGATCTTGAATATCTGATCGATTTTCACTCTTTTCTCGCGATAACGATGTATGAAATTCTCCATCTCACGAAGAGTACTACCACTCTTAAAAATATTTTTATTAATATGCTGCTGACCACTCTCGATCTTTTTCGCGATCCTTACTTCACCCTCTCTATCTAGAAGTGGAACACGTCCCATTTCTCCCAGATACATTCTTACAGGATCATCATAATATTTCCGATTACGGAACTTTTTTGTTGCTCTTGTTTTCTTGAGAGAGATCTTCTTTTTTGTTACTTTCTTCTGTGTTTCATCAATGAGTTCGATACCTTCTTCTACCAGGTCGGTAATGATCTGCTCGATCTTGTCGAGAAAGATTGGGTTATTAGGCAGAACCAAATTGATCTGCTTGAAAGTGAGTAGGTTATTGTTCTTCCTACCCGTTTGAACCAGCTTTTTTACACACTCGTTATAACTAAGCATTTAGTCTCCTTAGTACAAAGTTTTTCTCACCACTTTTTTATTTATTTTTAATATTTCTTTCTTAAGTTCGCTCTTCTTCACAAACAATTCTCTATTAGTTGGATCATTTACAATTTCACTATTTAACGCTCTTAGATCTAAGTGCAATTTTCTTGTTTTTAGAGCAATAATAGCATCATCAATTGTTTGTGCAGGAGGATCAGACATAGAGAGTTCAGTAAGCAAATTTCTAATATCTTCTTCCATTATCTTGCTTATTAAAGCAGGAATATTATCCATATCTTCTATTTGCTCCGACATTATTTTATAAATTTTTCTATACTTTTCAGTTAAAAAGTAACTCGAATCTATCTCTTGCGCAACTTTTTTATATAATGATTGGTTATTAATAATTAATAATATAATATCACGCTCTTCTGTAAATTGTTCCATTTTTGGAACTTCCGTAGTTTCCTGTTCTTTTTTGAACGTTCTTCTTTTTTTTCTTATTTTGGAAGATACTGCATGCCCGGATAATCCAAAGGTTTCTGTAATATCTTGTATAAGCAGTTCTTGAGCTACTTCATCTTCAATTTCATTTAGGATATCAAACAATACAGAAAGCTTACCTTTTTTATCAACACCTATTACATCATCATCTTTCAAAAATTCAGCTATTGGTTTAGCTTTATCTATCATCTTCTGCATACTAGCTGCACCATTATTTCTAATATAACTATCTGGATCGTGTTCTTCCGGTAAACCGATGATTTTCACGTTACATCCTTTACCCAGCACTCTTCCAGCAGCACGAATAGCAGCTTTCCTACCTGAGCCATCTCCATCGTAAAGCATATAGATGTTTTCGGTAAATCTGCTTAAAACGCTTATTTGAGAATCGGTGAGTGCAGTACCTAAAGAAGCAACTGAATTTGTATAGCCATTTTCATAAAGCCTTAAAAAGTCTGTATATCCTTCACAAATAAGCACATGATCCTTTTTAGAAATTGTATATTTTGTATCGAAAAGACCATAAAGTTCATTCCCTTTTGTATAAACATCTGTTGTTGGTGAATTTATATATTTTCCACCCAATTTATCTTCATTCAGTTTTCTTCCACCAAAAGCTACAACTTTACCGGAAGCTGAATGGATTGGAAACATTATTCTATCTCGGAATAGATCGGTATTTTTTGCTGTAAATAATCCAGTTGTTGGTAAAATTTTTTCGTTGATATCATTTTTAAACAAATAATTCCGTAATCCCCCAAACGAATCTAGAGCAAATCCTAATTTGAATTTTTTTATGGTTTCATCTGTAATATCCCTTTCTGCCAGATATTCTAATGCACTGCTTCCATGTTCAACTAAATTTTTATAGAAAAATCCTGTGGTAAGTTCATAAATTTTATAGATTAAATCTCGTTTTGAATCCTTGTTCTTGCTTTGCATAGATTGCTTCACAGTAATTCCTGCACGTGAGGCAAGTTTTCTTAGAGCTTCTGGAAATGATATTTTTTCAAAATCCTGAACATAAGTAATTACATTCCCACCTTTTCCGCAACCGAAGCATTTATAGATCTGCTTTTGGGGGCTAACAACAAAAGAGGCTGTTTTTTCATCATGGAACGGACAGCGAGCTTTAAAGTTGCTACCAGTTTTTTTTAGAGGAATGTAACTATTTATTACATCAACGATATCATTTCTTTCAAGAATTTCATCTATAAGATGTTGATCCATTATATCCTCCTACTCCTTGATCTTAACAACGGTTACACCACTTCCACCAGCTTCGGGTGGAGGTGTGAAAAACTCTTCAACATTTCTATTTGTCCGCAAGTAGTTTCTTACTTTAGAACGTAATACCCCAGTTCCTTTTCCATGCACGATCCTTATCATGAAAAGTCCGTTCACAACCGCATTGTCAATAAAAGTTTCAATTTCCGGAAGAGCCTCATCAAATCTAAATCCCAAGATCTTAAGTTCCATTTTTGCATTGCTTTTAGGAACGCTAATCAGCTTTTTCCTTAAAGATTTATTCACTTTCTTTTCTGTTATTAAATATAGCCTGTCAGAAGTTGTATTCAAGAAAATTCCATCCATATCAACTTTAATATTCTTTCCTGAAATCTCAGTTATTTCGCCTTCCATTTCCATCTCTTTAAGCCAGACTTTCATTCCAATTTTGGGAGTACTAACAGATTCACGTGAGATTTCTGAAAGTTTTTCTTCTTCACTGCTCAGATCACGATTAAGCTGTGTAACCTTTTTCAGGGATTTTTCAAATTTATCTTTTTTCTCTTTTTTGTTGGATTGCTTAATATCCTTAATTTCCAAGTTCAATTCTTTCTGCATAGAAGTAAGGAATTCACGAGCATCGCGAATTGATTTTTTCTTGATCTCTTTTTTATCTATTTCCAATGATTCTATCTGATTTTGATGCTCATTTATCTTCTGATTTAACAGTGCTGTTTTTAATTCAAATTGATATAATTGTCGTGATAATGATTTTTTTTCTTCCGACATTTTTTTTATTAATTCTGTTAATTCTACATTTTGCTTGCCCGTTAAGTTTTTTGCTCTTTCAATAAGATCTTTCTGCAAGCCAAGTCTGGCAGCAACTTCAATCGCAAAACTATTTCCGGGTAAACCAAGTTTAAATTGATAAGTTGGTTTATGTTTTTCAGGATCAAATTGCATTGCTGCATTTATGCATTTTTCATGCTTCTCTGCAAAAACTTTAAGTGATGTATAATGCGTACTTATAACACCAACTGCACCATTTTCTGCCAAGTTTTCTAAAATTGCCTGAGCCAAAGCAGAACCTTGTTCAGGGTCTGTTGCAGCACCAATCTCATCAATTAGCACAAGCATATTAGATTTTGTATCTTCTGTCATTTCACGAATATTTTTTATATGGGAAGAGAATGTACTGAGAGCATTTTCTAACGACTGACTATCCCCTATATCTGCAAAAACAGAATTAAATGAACCAATAACACTATGAGGATCTGCTGGGATTGGTAGACCGGATTTTGCCATCAATGTTAATAACCCAACTGTTTTTAGGGTTACTGTTTTCCCACCAGTATTAGGGCCAGAAACTAATAGCAGATTATAATCAAATCCAAGTTCAAGGTCAAAAGGAATAACGTCATCAAATTCATCAAAAGTGAGTATGAGAAGTGGATGTCTGGCGTTTTTTAGTTTTATTTGCGGTTTTTCTGAAAGTATAGGTTTTTCTGCTTTTAGTCTATTTGCCAAACGAGAAGATGCAAAGAAAAAATCCATCTCTTGAAGATATGTTATTTCTTTTAATAATATACTTTTATGTTCAATTATAATTTCTGTATAATCTTTAAAGATTTGGAAGATTTCTTGTTTTTCTTCACTGGAGACAAGCTCAAGATCATTATTCAAACTCACTATTTCTTGAGGCTCCATATATATTGAAGATTTACTAGAAGATCGTCCATGTACAATTCCCGGAACAAATGTGGATGCTCCCTCTTTAATAGGTATTACATATCTGCCGTCACGTTGTGTAACAATATTATCGTGCAAAAAATTACTAGTTGAAAGTGATTCTACTTTTCTATTAATTGTGGAAACCAGATTTTTTCTCACTCGCTTTTTCTTTCTGCGAATGGATGCTAAAGCAGAAGATGCATTATCTTTAACTTCACCATCACTTTCAAAGATCTGATTAAATCTTACTTCGATATCATCAAGTGGAATTATCCGGCTTATGAATTTCAAATATTGTGGATGATCTTCTAATTCATCAGTACTTTTTGAAATTCTATTTGCTGTTGAAACATTAAAGTATATTTGTTGGAATTCTTCGAAATTGTAAGTTTGATGCTGTTGCTTTGAAATTATTTCTTTGATATCAGAAATGTTTTCAAAATTATGTGAGATACCTTTTTTTAGTAATAGCTGAATCTCTGATGCTAACTCCAACTTTTGTGTGATCTCAGATATTGAAGACATTGGTTGCAAATTAGACGCCATTCTGCTTCCAAGAACAGAATGACATTCTTGCCCAAGGAAATCCTTGATCTTGTTATACTCAAGTTGGTTATGTGAATTCATTTATTTGGTTGTTTTATCTTTAATTAGCTTCTCTATTTTTTCAGTATTCTCATCAATATCCTTTCCAACACTTTGTATTTTCTCTTTTAATCCAGGATATTTTAACTCTATTTTATCTGTTGCAATACGAATATTATTTGCAATTGTTGAAGAAGATGTGAAATTTCGAATTTGTTTTTCAAAAGGCAACAAATTAAGTAATAGCAAAACAATTGCGATTATCATTGTTCCATTAAAAACTCCAAAAAATGCACCTAATAGTCTATCTAACCACTTTAAATGCAGAAATTCAATAACCATTTGCAATATTTTTATAGTAAGTTTAGCAATCAAAACAATTACTACAGCAATCAATATATAAGAACAAATGATAGCAATAAGTTCACTCAAACCTAATTTTACCATCAGTATACCCTTAAAGATATGTCCGCTTTTAGCAATTAGTATAACAATTACAATTAAACTGATAAGACTTATAGCGCTTCTAATAAAACCTTTTGTTAGTCCATGAAATAGTAGAACTAACAAAAAAATACCGAGGATAATATCTAGAATATTCATTTTCCATCCTTTGCTTCATTAAACTTTTTTTTAGATAAAAAGGGGGAGATAGCTATCTCCCCCACAAATAATTTAAATTTTATTGATTTCTGATCAGTTTTGCAAATCTCGTCTGACGAATGCACTTAAACTTTTACCATCTACATTACTGCCGAGTTTCTCTTTGAGATATTTCATAACAATTCCCATATCTTTCATAGATTCGGCATTAAGATGTGCAATAGCTTCACTGACCTCTTTTTCTAATTCAGCCCCAGAGAGCTCTTCCGGTAAATACACCTTGATGATCTTTATCTCTCTGTTTTCGATCTCTGCAAGTTCCGGACGCTTCCCCTGTATATAAAGTTCAGCAGCTTGTTGTCTTTGCTTTACCTGACCTTTGAATACAGAAATAATCTCTTCATCAGAAAGCTCTTTCTTTAATTCTAACTCCTGATATTGAACAGCAGATTTCAATGCACGAAGAACTTTTAAAGTATCTTTATCCTTCTCTTGCATTGCTTTTTTTAGATCAATATTAATTCGTGTGAGCATATCTTTATGAAAAACGTCTCTGTTTTCTAAGACGTTTCATAGCCTTTCTTACTTGATCATTTTTCTCTTTTTTGCGAACTACACTTGGCTTTTCGTAATATTTATTCTTCTTAACATCAGATAAAAGACCAGCTCTTTCGCAAGACTTTTTGAATCTTCTAAGTAACACTTGAAAAGACTCACCACTTTTAGCAATAACTTTTGGCAAAGAAATCACCCCCCGTTTATTTATATGAAATTCAAAAATCTGAGTATCACTTATCCTGTCAAGCCTAAATATATTGATATGAATAATTTATAAATACAATTTTAAGATAGCACACACTGCTTGCAATCAAGAGCTTTTTGAATGTACATTAAATCCACTTAATTTATTGATTTCCAAAAAAAAGCTTGAATAAATATCAATGATTTTAGTTATTGCACAAACTATAAAAAATATATGAAATATATTTGGAGGAAATAGAATGTTAGAAGGACTTAGAAGACACGCATCATGGATAGTAGTTGTGATAGCTGCTGTATTTATTCTATCAATGGCAATTGGTGGAATTAGCAGTATCTTCATAACAAAACCATTTGTAGGAAGTATTGCAGGTGAAAAGGTCTATCCGAATGACTTTAGCGAGTATTTGCAAAGAACTTATGCCGGGTATGCACAGCAAAATCCTGAAAAGGAAATTGATGAGCAAACAGCAAAGCAACTTAATGATCAAACATGGGACCAGCTTATTCAACAAACTCTATTTGATAAAGCTTTAAAAAAGCGTCGTATAAAAATTACTGATGATGATGTTATTGAAGGATTAAAAAATCCATCTGAAGAATTCACATCAATTCCTCAATTTCATACTGATGGGATATTTGACTATTCAAAATATGAAACTATGCTTATGGAGAATCCTGAATTTGCAAACTATGCTGAAGGTAGAATTAGGGGAACGCTTCCGTATGAAAGACTTTTTGAAGATGTAAAATCTGAAGTTATAGTTACAATTGAAGAAGTTGAGCAACAGTACATTGATGATAATAATCTTGCTGATGCTGACGTGATTTTTTTTAATCCTAGCAAAATAAAAGAAGTGGAAGTTACAGAAGAAGATCTACAGCAATATTACGAAGAAAATAAAGAAGATTACAAAAAAGATCCAGCCAGAAAGCTTAAATATGTAGCTGTAAATCTCGAGCCAAGTGAAGTTGATAAGAAAATTGTAAAAACAAAAGTTGATTCAATATATAATCTTGCAATTAGCGGTAAAAATTTTGCTGAACTTGCAATACAATATTCACAAGGTCCATCTGCTCCACAAGGCGGAGATCTTGGATATTTTACAAGAGGGAAAATGGTTCCTACTTTTGAAGAGGCAGCATTCCAATTGAAAAAAGGTGATATCAGTGACCCGGTAAAAACACAATTTGGTTGGCATATAATCAAGCTTATCGACAAAAGAACCAAAAATGGAGCAGAAGAGATCCAGGCAAGTCATATTCTTATTGAAGAAAAAGCTTCTGAAGCTACAAAAGAAAATTTAGATGTTGTGATTAATGATATGTACGAAAAAGCTGAAGATACAAACTTAGAAAAAGCTGCAGAAGAACTTGCTTATGAGATTACCGAATCTAAAGAGTTCTACGAATCTTCACAGTATATAGCTGGTATAGGTAGAAATAAAGAACTTGTTAAATTTGCTTTTGATAATAAAATTGGGAAATTAAGTGAACCAATTCTTAAGGATGATGGCAACTATATCCTTTGTGAAGTTTCTTTTATTATTGGTGAACATTTTCAAGAATTTGAAGATGTAAAAAAACGAGTTGAAAATTCGGTGAAGAAAGAAAAGAAGAAAGATATTTCTAAAGCAAATGCTCAAGAATTTGCCAATAAATTTGAAGCTGATAATTACTTGAAGAATGCTGAAGCTGAAGGATATGAAATTGTAGAAGCATTGAATGTGAAAATTGACAACACGTTTAAAATGATTGGAAAAGATGAAGTTCTTAACGAAGCGATTCTTGCCAAAGAAGTTGGTGAATACACAGAAGTAATAAGTGGTGAGAGGGCTTCCTATATTGCTTTTATTAAAGTACGTACTCAACCGAATATGGATGACTTTGAGAAAGCTCAAGAAAAACTAATGGCAGATGCACAAACTACAGCAGAAGATACTCACCTTAATGAATGGTATGAAAAATTAAAAGAAGATGCAAATATCATTGATAATAGAAGTGAATTTTATAATTAGTATTTTTCTAATTTGTTAATAAAATATTAAGCGGGTTTTTAATAACCCGCTTTTTTTATAATTTAAAACCGTGAGGCAATAATTCTGCAATAGTTGTTTCAAATTTATCTGTTAAGGAAACTATTGTAATTTTAAGATCGGAAGAAAATTCTGATATGACCTGACGGCATGCACCACAAGGATAGAATAATTCATCTGTTTTTGAAAATATTACAAGCTCAGAAAATTTTGTTTCTCCTTCCGAAACAGCTTTAAAAACAGCTGTTCGCTCAGCGCAATTTGTTAAACCATAAGATGAATTTTCCACATTGCATCCAGTAAATATTTTCCCTGATTCTGAAAGTATTGCAGCTCCAACTTGAAATCCAGAATATGGAACATAAGCATTCTCTGCTACACTCTTTGCTGCTTCTATTAATTTTTGCTTCATTTTATAACTCCTCATTCAACTATCAAAAACCAGCTTTTGCTAAAGTATTGTAAAGTGATTTTTCTTGTTCAAATTATTATTGCAATAAATATTTTGACATTTATTGTTATAATTTCATTTGTATTTTCATAATTAATGGAGAATATAAATGGAAAAAACAATCAATCCAAGAATCAAAATATGCTGCATTAGCAGTATTGAAGAAGCTAAGATTGCTATTAAAATGGGAGCATCAGCATTAGGATTGGTTTCAGAAATGCCGAGTGGACCTGGTGTGGTCTCAATGGATACAATAAAGTTAATAGCAGCTTCAATTCCTCCACCGATAGCAACATTTTTGTTAACTTCTAAACAGAGTGTAAATGAAATTGTTGAACAACACAAAATCTGTAAAACTAGCACAATACAAATCTGTGATACTTTAACAATTGGAACACACAGAGACCTTAAAAATGCACTCCCGGGAATTGCAATCGTTCAAGTAATTCATGTAAATGGTGATGAAAGCATAAACGATGCATTGGCAATTCAAAAGGATGTTGATGCAATTTTATTGGATTCTGGAAATCAATCTAAACAAATTAAAGAATTAGGTGGAACAGGAAGAATACATAATTGGGAAATTAGTTGTAAAATTCGAGAGCAGCTTGATGTTCCAATATTTCTAGCAGGCGGGATAAATCCGGACAATATTGTTGAGGCAGTGAACCAAGTTAATCCTTTTGGAATAGATCTTTGCAGTGGTGTGAGAACTGATGGAAAGCTTGATGAAATAAAATTACAAAAATTATTTAGCAATATAATAAGGGGTTAAAAATGAAATATATTGGAGGGCATGCAAGTGCTGCAGGTGGAGTAGAAAATGCACCACTCAATGCAAAAGCAATAGGAGCAAAAGCGTTTGCTCTTTTCACGAAAAATCAAAGACAATGGTTTTCTAAACCACTAACCGAAGAAAACATTAAATTGTTTAAAGAGAATTGCCAGAAAGAAGGTTTTTCACCAGAGCACATTTTACCTCACGACAGCTATCTCATAAATCTTGGACATCCCGAAAATGAAAAACTTATAAAATCACAAAAAGCATTTTTAGATGAATTGCAGCGCTGCGAACAGCTCGGGCTCAAATATCTTAATTTTCATCCTGGATCACATCTAGGACAATTTTCGGAAGATGAATGTTTGCAAACTGTATCGGAATCAATAAACTGGGCTCTTTCAAAAACAGAGTCTGTAACTGCTGTGATTGAAAATACTGCCGGACAAGGCAACAATGTTGGATACAAATTTGAGCATCTAGCAAAGATCATTGAAAGGGTTAATGACAAATCTAGAATTGGTGTATGTATTGATACTTGTCATGCTTATACTTCTGGATATGATCTTCGGACAGGAGAAGCATTTACAGAAACTTTTGCACAATTTGAAAAACTGGTTGGATTCCAATACTTAAAAGGAATGCACATTAATGATAGTAAAAAAGAGTTGGGAACGCGAGTTGACAGACATGAAAGTATTGGTAAAGGATTTATCGGAATAGATGCCTTTAGATTATTAATGAGCGACAGCAGATTTGATGATATTCCATTAATTTTAGAAACACCCAATTCAGAAATCTGGGCAGATGAAATAAAATTACTTTATAGTTTTGTGAAGTAGGGACGATTATCCTTAATCATCCGACTGTTATTCAGTAAATGACGAAGACATGTACCAATCTATTCAAATATTGCTTCTACAAATTCGTTAACATCAAAATCACGAAGATCGTTGTAGGTCTCTCCCACTCCAATAAGCTTAACTGGGATATCAAGCTGATGTTTGATTCCAATTACGATCCCGCCTTTAGCGGTTCCATCTAGTTTTGTTAATACTAACCCAGAAAGATCGGTTGCTTTGTTAAATAATTCTGCTTGTGTTATTGCATTCTGACCCGTCGTTGCATCCACCACCAATAATGTTTCATGCGGAGCATCCGGGATAATTTTTTTTATGGTTCGTTTTATTTTGGATAGCTCATTCATTAAGTTAACTTTTGTGTGCTGTCTTCCGGCTGTATCTATAAGAACAACATCATATTTTTTATTAACAGCTTTCATCATACCATCGTATACAACAGAAGATGGATCACTCCCTTCCTGCTGTTTCATGATGTCTGCACCTGTTCTTTCTGCCCAAATTGCTAGTTGATCGATCGCAGCAGCTCGGAACGTATCGGCGGCAACCATAAGAACGCTCTTACCACTTTCTGAAAATCGCCTTGATAGTTTTGCAATAGTTGTGGTTTTTCCAACTCCATTTACACCAGTAAAAAGAACCACAAATGGCTTAATATTTTCATATTGCAGATGATCTGTTTTTCTACCATAGTCTTTCAGGAGTAATTCGCGAATTATCTTTTCTATGTGTTTTTGA
>Ga0233437_1003728_pt1 | contig 19383 bp, 24 predicted proteins | sample SI_122_August201_FD_182714 | JGI IMG/M metagenome (GOLD analysis project Ga0233437, IMG submission 182714) | Seawater microbial communities from Saanich Inlet, British Columbia, Canada - SI_122_August2016_200_MG | ecosystem: Environmental > Aquatic > Marine > Inlet | place: Canada: British...
GTGTTCTTTTTTATTTTAATTAATTAATTTTTTAATAAAATCAGATTTTTTATGATCGAAAGTAGAAATACCTGGAAAAAATATATTATCTTCAGCTAAATCTTTTAAGATTTGATTTGATAATTCTGTATCAGTATTGTAATGTTACCAAATCAAATTTTTTAAGAACATCATCTTTTAGTGTGTTTGATTTTAAGTTACTAATTAATTCAAATGTATTTTTATTGTTGTTTTCTAGTATATTTAATATATTCTCATTTAATATCATATTATTTACCTTTTTTTTATTTTTTCAGTCATAACATTAACATTAACTTTTATTTATATACATAAAAGTTAAATGCTGGTTAATTACTTAAATACTTGTAAAGATAGAAAGCTAAAAAGAATATTTAACTTTTTTTATTTCTTCTTGATAATTTTCGCAAAATTCAACCTTATGGTCAATAATATTTCCAAGTTCACAGAAAGAGATATTTTCAATTTTTTCTTTTACATTAAGATTGTTTTTTCTAATATTACAAATATAAATGTCATAGAAATCTAATCCATTCAAGACAATTAAAACATGTCCTTTATGAATTAGACCATTTACTTTAAATTTCAATCCTTCTAAACCATTAGTAACACCTAATGATTCAAGTCCTGTTTGGTCAACTCTTTGAAGTGCAGAAAGCCCCCAACTAAGTAGAGTACTTTCATTTGTTGTTTCTTTTAGTTGTTGATAAATTGTTTCAGCTATGTTCATTTTAAGTCCTTTTTTATATATATTATTATACCATTATAAAGTTTAAAAGAAAGTTAAAAAATATAAAAAATATAAAACCAACCCACCCTACTCAGAGTGGTTTCGTTTAATTATTTATAAAATAAAACCAATTAATTCATATTCTTTAATTTTATTAATTTCACTATCAATAGTACTATTAGAGAAGCTAAATGATTCATTATTAAATTTTCTTGATATGTTTTTATCAAGTTCTAATTCATTAAAAAGAATCTTAATTTGTTCTAATTTTTTAATAGTGTCAATAAAATTAGATTGTTCTTTTGTATCATTTTGTTTATTACTATAAATCCAATCAGATAAATTTTGGAAAGAATAAAAAAAGTTTTCTTTATATCCAATTTCTCCTTCAGGAGAATATTTTTGAAGTTCAGATTTATTCATAAAACATTTATTATAAGTTTTTTTTCCTACTCCAATAATATGACTAATGATATCATCTAATGTATCATCACTACCATTAACATATTTGGAATAGTCTTCTTCAGAAAAGGTGTTAATATGGTCATATAAATTAGAATGTAAATTTTGAGCAACACTGTAAAAAGATTTTCGTTCTTCAATAGGTAAAATAGAAGTTTTCATGATTTCTGTTGATATTCTCTTGTAATCAAAATCAATATTCCAATTTAATTTAGAAATTATATTCCAAAATTTTTCTTGTGTCATTGTAAGCCTTTTTTTTTATTTATTGTATCTATATTAGACTTAATCTAAGATTAATATAGATAATGTATTAATTTCTCCCTTGAAAGATGAAAACTTCTACTTTTGATTGTTAAAAGAATATAAATTCTTCTTTGATTGATATTTTTAAAGCTTGTATACTCATGTTAATAATATTAGATGTAATTTCTATATTTTAAATCTTTTTATTAAGAAACTAATTTTTTTAGCTTCTTTTTTAGTATTTTTCTTTTAGAATCAATATCTTTTAATTGATTTTTTATTTTTTTACTTACTATTTTAGTAGCTTCTTTTTTTGAAAGTAAATAAGAAAAATTATAATTACCTTCAATTTCATTTGTCCAAAAGACATAAAGGCTAGAACCATGCAATGAAATATCTTCTACTCTTCTAACTTTAACTTTAATAATGTTATCATTATGAATAACATAACCTTCATCATTTACTTCTAAATTACTTGCATGAATACTTTTCATAATATTTCCTTCTTTTTATATATATAATTATACCAATATAATACTTAAAAAAAGGTTAAAATCTAGGGAATAAACTAAGTACAAAAAACCAAATAGAGTAAATTTCCAACAAACTAATCCAAGAAAAGAAAAAAAATTGCCAGATATAAATTAATTTTTATGATTTAAAAAAAATAATATTAAGAAAAAAATAGTGGTATGGGACTAATAAGTAATAATGCAGGTTGTATTGCTATGAATAATGATAATAATGGGGTTAATTTTTGAAGTAATAGCACTACCAATAAAGACAATGAGTGATAGAAGATAAATTTGTTATTAAAGGTATAAAAAGATTTTTGATAGTAAATACTAATTATACCTTTATTATGATTATAAAAAGTTAGTTTTCTTTAGCATATTTTGCTAAATCTTCAATAACATCAGTTTCATCAGTAATTTCTTTACCAATAAGAGTTTCAAAGAGATCTTCCATAGTAATAATACCATCAACTTGATTATATTCATCTAATACTAAGAATATGTGTTCTTTAGTAAGTAAGAATTTATTTAAAATAAAAGAAAGGTTATCAAGGTGAGAAACAGTGATTATATTTTTTTCAATATCTTTGAGTTTTGTATCCCCATTAGCAGTTAAAATATCATTTTTTAAAACATAAGAATCAATATCATCTTTATCTTCTTTTTGAAGTAGTATTCTTGAATGAACCTCAATTTGTTCATCATTAATAATAGATTGAATAATATCATTTTCATTTAAAGAGAAAATCATTTTTCTAGGAGTCATAACATCTTTTACTAAAGTTTTTTTTAATTTTAAGACATTAGTAATAACTTCTATTTCATTTTCTTCTAAGACCCCATCATTGAAACTCATTTTTGCATTAATTAAAACTTCTTCTTTACTAATAACATCTTTAGGTTCTTTAAAAATTTTTGTAAATAACGTCAAAAATTTATTAGAGTGTTTAGTAAATCTGTTAAGGATAGTTAATGTTTTAGCAGTAAAACCAAATAATTGTTTCCAATACATTGCACCAATCGTTTTTGGTATAATTTCAGACCCAATTAAGATAATGAATGTAAGAATAAAAGAAATTAGAAACATATAAGATTCACCAAAAATTTTGGCTGCGCTAGCTCCAACCCCTGCAGCACCCAAAGTGTGTGCAAAAGTATTTATAGTTAAAATTGTAGAAATAGTGTTATCTTTATTTTGAATAAGCTTTTCAAATAAGATAGATTCTTTATTTCCTTTTTCTTTTAAAGTTAAAATATAACTTTCTTTAGTTGAGAGGAATGCAGCCTCTAATAATGAACATAGAAATGAGAAACCAACAGCAATTAATAGGAAGACAAGTAATTCAACCAAATAAAATCCTTTTATTCTTATTATATAATAATAATAAGAAATATATTAAATATTTCTTATATTGTTATATAAAAAAAGGTTAAATATTATGTCAACTCTTTTTTTATTAATGAATTTTTATAAAATGATTTTAAATCTTCATCTGTGACATTAAGAGTATTTTTAAAATATTTTCAAGAAACTAGGTTAATCTTACCAGATTTAAGCATTTTTTTGATTGATTGTAATTCATTTTTCATAATTTGGAGATTATTAGAATCATAATTCATTTTTTCAAAATGTTTAATTGTATTTTTTAAATATTTTTTAATAGATTTTAGTTCACTAAAAGTTAAAGAACTAATATAAATATTTTTTTCTTCATTTTTTCTTCTAGTTTCTTGAACTATTGTAAAAGAATCTCTAGTATCAAACCAATTTTCATTTTCTAATATATTATTTTTGATTTGATTTACAATATTAATAAAAACTAATTCTGTATTAAAATCTACTTGAAAATCAATATCAAAAGTATCTGCTTGCTCATCATAATCTTGATAAAAATTATCATAGTTAGAAATGTAAAGTATATTAAAATACCTAGAAGTTTCTAAAGTGTTGTGATAATTATCAGGATAAAGAGTTAAAGTACCATTAACCCATTTGTAATGTACATTATTTTCTTTTATAATATCCATAATTCTATTAATAATTTCAGAACATTCTTCAAAATCTAAATTTTTTGTGTTTTGTGTAATAATTGACATTTTATATCTCTCTTTCTTTTTATATATATAATTATACCAATATATGCCTTAAAAAAAGATAAAAATTAATAAATTATATTAATTATCTTTCCAATTTTTTAATTATAAATAAGGTAAATAGAAATAATACTATTTAATGAATATTAATATTTCATCAAAACCAGAATCGCTGGCATCACAAAGAGCAGAAAATAACTGAATTAAAGAAAGTGTTATATTATCTCTTTCATCTTTAGATATGTGATCAAGGATAGAGGTAATTAGATAATCAGTATTAGAAACATCTAAGCAAGATATTACTAACTCAGTTTGATTTGGTACATTTTTACCAATAATAGTACTTTGTAAAAAAATATTTTCATTTTCTAAAAATTTTTGGCTTTTAATAATTAACTCAAAAAGATTACTATCAATTCCATATTCTGCAATTGTTCTTACTGTGTATAACTTGTTGTTCATTTAATTTCCTTTAATAATCTTCATAATAATTTGCGTGCATATCTTTCTTTTTATGTATATAATTATACCTATATACAGCTTAAAAAAAGATAAAGATTAAAGTTATTGAATTATTTAAAGATTAAGTATAAAAACATAAAAAGAAGAAGAAAGAAGAAAGAATTTTTTCTCACAAAATATTCAGTATATATTTCAGATTGTGTTTTTTTGATTTTATTAAGTTTAAATAAAAGCATAAATAAGCCTCTGAAATAAATCCAAATAAAAAGAAATAAAAAGATAAGGTAAAAGTTAGTAGAAAAAGAAGTTTCATAGCTAATTTCTATAATGTAGAAAAAATTAAAAAAAATATAAAAAAAAGTCCCTGTTAAAAGAGCGAAAAGAGTAGAATTTCTTTTGCTTGATTTAACTATGAGATAAATAATATAATCTAATGTTCCTAATTTTGTCATTGAAAATCCTTTAATCTAAATGATTATGTTGATTATAGCATTGAATTTAGATTTTAAGTTAACTTTATCTTTTTTCCAAGAATTAGTGATAGACATTTTAATTTACTCTTAAGTTTTATTATAATATAATTATATATTAATTAAATAATAAAGGGCTAATTATGAACTTAGATTTACAATCTTTAACCTCATTAGATTTACAATCTTTAACCTCAAAAGAAATTGATTTAAACACATATAAATTACAAAAAGGCGATATTGTTAAGATAAAACATAATTATTTAGAAGAAAATGAAGAAAATAATTTTCATATTGTTATGGAATCTGTTCATTCTGAAAATAATAATTATGTTTATTTAACTGAAATATGTGATTTTAATTTGAAAGCTCTTTTTCCCTCACAACTGAGAACAAGACTTGAAGCAATTGAACCTATTTTATATGGTAATTGTCTTTAATTATGAAATCTAATTCTAAAATCTTTGTTTGTAGTAATTTATATGAGGGTTTTGACGATTCGTAATAAACAGAATCTAGACCAGTTAAACCAAAAAATACACCTAAGCTCATAATGTACTCCAAAGATAATCGCAATCAGTTAAACTATTAGAGTTATAATAATGTTCAATTCCTATTGATAGTATGTTGTTTTCCATTCCTACCTTTAAATATTTATTCGTATCTTCAAATAATGCAACATCTTCTTTTTTATACCCATAATAATCATATGTATTATTAAGAACAGTATCTTTATCTATATTATTTGTAGCTGCAGAAATAACTAAATTAAACTTATCTCTAATGTCCCATATATCCAAAACAGCCTCTAGTACCTCTAACCTGTTTGAAGATAAAATATTAAATTCAACACCTTCACACTCAAGAAGATCAAACACATATGAAAAGGGCTTTAATTTTTGAGACTTTACTAATTCCAAATAAAAACTTATTCTTTTTTTAAAAAAAACTTCATCATCAAATGAAATATCATAATCACTTTTTATCATTTTGTAAATTTTTGTTTCTTGATTTCCAATATATCTCTTTATATTTTTGTTGCTCAATACAATATTATATTCTTCTAAGCACATATTGTATGCTTTCCATTGTAATGTTTCTGTTTCAGCTAAAGTACCATCAAAATCAAATAGGTACATTTTTTTAGATTTAATATTTAGCATCAATTCTTTTTTATTCTTTAAAATTTTCATTGCTCTCTCTATATGTAAAAAAATTAGGTTTAATTAACTCTTCAGTTGTATTGCTTTTAATACTACCATTAAGTTTCTCAAGCATTATCTTAGCTGATATTTGACCTTATTTTTCTGGATTGACATCAACCGTTGCATAATTAACTTTATAGTTATGTATATTATCTATTGTATTATCTATTATATTATCTATTATGTAATATATTTATTATACCAGCAAAAGAATCTGAAATATTTATAGGTCGGATTATTAAACCATCATATTTATAGGCATCTTTACTCAAAAAATTAAGCATGTCAGATTCTATGTTTTCAGATGCTTCAAGTAATTCTACATGCAATGTAGAATCTACTTTTTTTGAGTAATACTCCCTAATAGCAGAAGCAATTGACAGAGAAAATTATCCATTACTTTCATAGAACCAGCTTGAAAGTAATTTTTAAATAAATTTGTTCTCTATCTTGTTTCATAGTTAGTTCTTTTATTTTTATTTAGTTTTTAACATAGATTTTTTAAATGGTTGAAGTGCCCAAACATAATTAGAAACATCTTCTAATTCAGTAGGTGTAAGTCTAAATTCAGGCATACCACTTGATTTATAACCTCTTTTTCTAAAGTTAGTCCCTGGTGATTGAATATATGAATAAATTTCATCATAAGTTCTTTCATAAGAGACAATATTAATATCAACTCCCATACCACCTTTTCCATTTAATGGATGACAAAATACACAATTGTTATCGAAAATTGCTTTACCAATATGGTTATTTGTTTCAAGACCAAAAATAAAGCTTGGTAATAATAGTAACAGTAATGTTTTAATAAATTGATTTTTCAAAGAAGAGTCCTTTTTTTGTTTTGTAATTATAGCAAGGTTTAACTTAAAGTTAGATTGAAAAAATAAAAAAATATTAAAAACTGGAAATGAAGTTGAGTGTGGTAGTGAAGATATGTATATATCAACTTGTCATTCTTGTTGGACAAAAGATATTTTAGACTAAAATAGAAAATATATGAAGTATGATTTATCAAAAAAAGAGTTTAAAAAATGAGAAAAGATTTTTAAGTAATATGTATGTAACTACAATAAAAATGGAAACAAAGATATTAGAAGAGTTTCCAGGATTCAAATTAATATCTTCTTTGATTTCCAAAAGTTCTATATTTTGGTTTCAATTTTCCTTTTTTATCCCTCTTGATTAATTTTGATTTGGTATTTATTCATATTATTAGCCTTATTAAAATTTACATTCTTTTATAAATTTCAGAATTATCAATTCCTGACATTGTAAAAAGCATTTCAGTGTCCCCACTATTTTTTAAGATTTCAAGTTTTGAAATAATAAGAAGAAGTTGTGGAATAAAATCAACACAATAATTCTCATTTTCATTATTTTCAATTTCTTGTATTAACGTCATAAGTGGTTCTAATAAATCAACAGAAACTATAAGATTAGATTCAAAAAGACCAAGTGTTTGTTTTTTAATAAATGGTTTCATTTTTACTTCTTCATTCATGAACCAACTCATTGTTTTGTGCATTGTATCTTCATTGTGTATAATCATAATATTTCCTTCTTTTAATATATATAATTATATCAAAGAAATACTTATATATAGATTAAATCAACTTATCTTTATGATTAAAACCCCATAATTTTTCTTTCCATAAACCTTGATTTACCCTACTTTACCCTTGAAGATATAAAAACTTGATAAAAGAAATTTTCAAGGACGAACCAAAAATAGAAAATTCTGAATTAGATTGAATAAGAATTTTAAAAATACAAAATCAAAATCAATACAAATTTTAAAATTGTTTTACTAAAAAAATTCATTTTATGATAAAGCAATATACTAAATAAAAGAATTTTTTTTAGTATATTGCTTTATCATAAAGGTAATAATTAAGCATTGATTAAGATTATAAAAAGGAAATAAAGATGAAAAAATACAATACAGAAATGGAAGGTCAAATTGATTTTTATAAAAAATACTTAAAAAGAATAAATAAAGAACTAACACAAGAAGATGTTATTAGTGATAATACAGATGGTATTTTAAATGGTAATTTAATTGAATTTAAGCTAAATATAAATGATGTTAATAGTGTTTTATTTCAATCAATTAAATATTTATCTTCTATGAGAATTAGAGGTAAATCTATACCTTCAAATATTGTTTTAATATCATTAAATACAGAAACAACTTATATTTATAAATCAAAAGATTATATAGAAGATATTGAAAAGATATATATAGGTGGTGCTTCAAAAAATAATATTGGATTTCAATCAAAATCAGAACCAATTAAATTAGAGAATTCAAAACCAATAGATATAGAAACTCTAATTACTACTTTAAAAGAAGATAATTATACAAAAATAAATATTGATGAAAATTGTATTATTGGATGGGCTTCAAGATATTATAAAGAAAATCCCACAGCAAAGAAATCTGATTTTATTGGTGATGATGAAAGTGAAATTAAAATTGTTGGAGAAATAAGAAGACCATCTTATTTTAAAGATTTAATAAACTCATATACTTCAAATACAAATATTCAATTCAAATATTTAATGGATAAGTTAAATGATGATTTATCTAAAAAAGATTTAGGTGCTTTTTATACTCCAATACAATATGCTGAAAAAGCAACAGAATTAGTAAGAGAAGCAATTAAGAGAGTTCCAAAAGGAAATGATTATATTATATTAGATAGGTGTGCTGGAACTGGTAACTTAGAACAATTATTATCAGATGAAGAACTTTCTCATTGTATTGTATCAACTTATGAATATTATGAATATAAAGTTTTAATGGAATTGATAGGAGATAAAGTAAGACATATTGTTCCTCCTTTTGAAACTGCTGATATATTTAATGGTGGAACTGTTTTAGGTGCTGATGCTTTAAGTAAAGAATATGTAGATAATGAAATTATTAAACAGTATATAGATAATGAAAAATGCACTGTTATTATGTTGGAAAACCCTCCTTATGCTGAAACTAATGGACTAACAAGAGGAAAAGGTAGTAAAACTATTTGGAAAAAAAGTTATTTAGCAAATGAGATGAAATCAAAAGTAAAAGGAACTGCCAAAAATGACTTAGCAAACCTTTTTATATGGAGTGCTTTTGAATATTATTTAAGACAAGATACTGATAGTTATATTGTTTTTTCTCCAATTAAATATTGGAAATCACAACATTTAGCAAATAAAGAATTTTTAAATGGATTTGGTTTAAATAGAAAACATTTTCATACTAAAACTGATGCAATGATTTCTTGTATTTTATGGAGCAATGAAAATAGTGATATAGAATCAATTAATATAGAGGCATTTAATATAATTAATGAAAATATTATAAGTGAAAACAATATATTAATAAAAAAAGTTTATAACCCTTTAAAAGAAATGACAAATGACTATAAACCAAAATTAACAGATGATAATAATGGTATTGTTTGTGAATTTAATGGTTTAGAAAGTTTTAAAGCAGATACACAAATTAGAGAAAAAAAGATTAATGAAGATGAAATAATTGGTTATCTTGTTGCTTATGGTTTTAGTTTTGATAATCCAAGATTAAGTTCAGGATTAGTTAGATGTGGAAGATATGATGGTAATGGTGACTTTATAAATAAAGATAATTATCTAAGTGTTTTACCTGCTTTTGCAGCTGGAAAATATACAGATAATCACAATGATTGGAAAATAATGAGTCAATTAATGAAGACATCTGATGGTAAAGAAATATATATTGATGATGTCAAAAATGGTATATTAGATGAATGGTTATTAAAGGTTTTATTTTGGACTTCTTTAACATCTTATTCTCATATTAGAACTATAAATGGTTCAGATGATATATTATATAGAAATGAGTTATGTTTAGATGATACTCATGGTGAAACTATTGCTTCTCAAAAGTTAAAAGAATTAAAGATGAATAAAGAGGAGAAAAACATTTTAAGACAATGGGAAAATATTTTAAATCATGCAAAAAATACTAACAATTATAATATGTTTTTAACTTATGGTACATATCAAATAGCAGAAGAGTTAAATACAAAACATAAAGAAATAACATCAACTGGTAAAGAAAAAACTGTATATGATTATCCTGAATTAAATGGAGAGTTAAAAAGTTTAAAACCAATGTTGAAAGAATATTATTTACAAGAAATTGCTCCAAAACTATTTGAATATGAATTTTTAAAATAATCTATAAATCATAATTCTTAAAATCAGCCCTACTTTACCCTTGAAGATATAAAAACTTGATAAAAGAAATTTTCAAGGGCGAACCAAAAATAGAAAATTCTGAATTAGATTGAATAAGAATTTTAAAAATACAAAATCAAAATCAATACAATTTTAAAAATTATTTTACTAAAAAGGAAAATTAAAATGGCAAAAAAATTTAATACAGAGATGGAAGGTCAAATTAACTTTTATAATAAATATTTAAAAAGAATAGATAAGAACTTAACACAAGATGATGTTTTAGAAGAGAATACAGATGGTATATTAAAAGGTAATTTGATTGAGTTTAAATTAAATATCAATGATGTTAATAGTGTTTTGTTTCAATCAATTAAATATTTATCTTCAATGAGAGTAAAAGGAAAATCAATACCAGCAAACATAGTCTTAATTTCACTAAATACAGAAACAACTTATATTTATAAATCAAAAGATTATATAGAAGATATTGAAAAGATTTATATAGGTGGTGCTTCTAAAAACAACATAGGTTTTCAATCAAAATCAGAACCAATTAAATTAGAGAATTCAAAACCAATAGATATAGAAACTCTAATTACTACTCTAAAAGAAGATAATTATACAAAAATAAATATTGATGAAAATTGTATTATTGGATGGGCTTCAAGATATTATAAAGAAAATCCCACAGCAAAAAAATCAGATTTCATTGGAGATAATGAAAGTGAAATTAAAATTGTTGGAGAAATAAGAAGACCAACTTATTTTAAAGATTTTATCAATGAATACAGTTCTGATACAAATATTCAATTCAAATACTTAATGGATAAATTAAATGATAATTTATCTAAAAAAGATTTAGGTGCTTTTTATACTCCAATACAATATGCTGAAAAAGCAACAGAATTAGTAAGAGAAGCAATTAAGAGAGTTCCAAAAGGAAATGATTATATTATATTAGATAGGTGTGCTGGAACAGGTAATTTAGAATCAGTGTTATCTGATGAAGAGTTATCACATTGTATTGTATCAACTTATGAATATTATGAATATAAAGTTTTAATGGAATTGATAGGAGATAAAGTTAGACATATTGTTCCACCTTTTGAAACTGCTGATATATTTAATGGTGGAACTGTTTTAGGTGCTGATGCTTTAAGTAAAGAATATGTAGATAATGAAATTATTAAACAATATATAGATAATGATAAATGCACTGTTATTATGTTAGAAAATCCTCCTTATGCCGAAGGGACTGCAATATCAAGAGGGGCTACTGGTAGAAAATCAACTTTTAAAGAAAGCTTTTTAGCAAAAAAAATGGCTGAAAATGTCAAAGGGGTAGCAAATAATGATTTGGCAAATATATTTATATGGAGTGCTTTTGAATATTATTTAAGACAATCAACAGATAGTTATATTTTATTTTCTCCATTAAAATATTATAAACAGCAACACCTTATAAATAAAAAATTTTTAAATGGGTGTGCTATGAATAGAAAGCATTTTCATGCTACTGAAAATACTGTTTCTTGTATTCTTTGGTCAAATGAAAATGAAAATAAAAATAGTATTACTTTAAATACATTTGATATATTGGAAAATAAAATAATTGAAGAAGAACCTTTGGTTGTTAAAAAAGTATTTTATCCTTTGTTAAAAATGTTTGATAAATTGGGAGGTGTAAAAATAAAACCAAAGGTTGTTTCAGCAGATAATGGTTATGAAAAAACAGAAGGAAATATTAGGGTAAGAATTGTTGAAAATATGGAATATATAGCATATTTGAGAGCAGATGGTTTTGGAATAGATGATAATTTTAAATTTAATAGACTTTCAAGACTACCTAAATACAATGGAAATGGAAATTATTTGACAAAACAAAACTTTTTAGAAAAATTGCCTATGTTTGCTTCTTCTGTCTATTTAGTTTATGAAAAAAATTGGAAAATAATGGGTTCAATTTGTAAGACTTCTGATGGTAAAGAAGAATATCTTAAAGATGTTCAAAATGGTAATTTAGACAAATGGTTATTAAAAGTATTGCTATGGACTACTTTATCTAATGCCTATATGCTATCACTCACAGGCAGTGATGGTGTATTTTACAGGAATGAATTATGTTTAGACACTACTAATGGTGAAACATTATCAAGTGAAAAATTAAAATCTTTAAAATACACAGAAGAAGAAAAAAAGATATTAGAACAATGGAATAATATTTTAAAACAAGCAAAATTAACAAAAAATTATGATAGTTCTATAACTTATGGTGTTTATCAAATAGCAGAAGAATTAAATACTAAACATAAGGTTAAACTACCAAATGGAAAAGAAAAGAATGTTTATGATTATCCAGAATTAAATGGAAATCTAAACAGTTTAAAACCTATGTTAAAAGAATATTATTTACAAGAAATTGCTCCAAAACTATTTGAATATGAATTTTTAAAATAATCTATAAATCATAATTCTTAAAATCAGTAATAGCACTATTTTTTCTTTGGAAATAACCATTGAATTTAGTGTTATTACCACAATTCATACAATGTTGTAATAAATCAATTAAAACTTCTTTATTAGTATGTTCTCTCATATTTTCTCTATAAGTAATTTCATTAACATACAAACTTAAATATTTTGAAGATAATGAATGATGTTGTCCTATAACCATTCTTCTTAATCTAAAAAATTGAATAAAGAAAAATAGAATAAAGAAAAAGGTATAATAAAAGAAAAAGGTATAATAAAAGAAAATGGCAGTAATAGATATAGAGAATAGAAATCCAAAAGATGTATTAGATGATGTTGAAAGAAGTTTAAAAAAAGGGAACTATAAATGAGAAAAATGATTGATTTTTTTGTACAAAAAGAAAGGTTAAATTACTTTCTATTTGTAGTAATAATAATAGCAGGTATAATAGGATACCAAAAAGTAACCAAAGAAATATTTCCTCAAATTTCAATGGATAAAGTTCAAGTAATTGGGCAGTATCCAGGAGCCAATATAGATAATCTTAATAAGATGGCTGTAATAGAGTTAGAAGAAGCTTTAACAAGCATAGAAGGTATTTCAGAAATAAATACAGTAATAAAACCAGGTAAATTTACAATAACTGGAGATTTAACAACAGGTAAATTAGCTGAAGTTAAAGATGATGTAGAAACAGAAGTTAAAAAAATATTAATAAATTTACCTTCTGATATGGATGAGCCTGTGGTATCAATGGTTGATAGAAGTGTTCAATTAATGAATGTAATAGTTTCTTCAAAAACGAAAAATCAAAAAGAAATACTAAAAAAAGTAAAAAGCATAGAAGAAAGAATAAAAAGAATATCTGGTGTATCAAATGTAACTATTTTTGGTGATGCTGATAAACAAATGATGCTTAAACTAGAAGAAAATAAAATAATAGCAAATGGTTTTACAGTAGCAGAAGTTACAGCGGCATTATCAAATATTTCATATCTGTTTCCATTAGGAAAAATAGAAGAAAGAGGTGGAAAAAACTTCTATATTAATAGTTGGAATGGAAAAAAAGATGAGGAAAGTTTAAAAAGTACTTTATTGAAAATATCAGGAAAGAAAATATATCTATCTGAGTTAGTTAAGGTTGAGGAGACATTTGAGGAAGTAGTTACTATGTCTACTTTAAATGGAGCTGGAGCCTTAATGTTAAAAGTAGATAAGACAGAAGAAGGTGATTCAATAAAAATGTCAAATAAATTGAAAAATTTGACAAATAAATTAAATGAAGAAAATCCTGAGTATAAAATAGAGATTTTTAACGATACTTCAAAAATGATAAAAGAGAGAATAGATATAGTTTTATCAAATATATTTTTAGGAGTAATATTAGTAGTTTTATCATTGTTTATATTAATAAATAAAAGAATATCATTTGTAGTTGGTTTAGGAATTCCAACAGCATTTTTGTTAGGTTTATTAATATTTATGAATACAGGAAATACTATTAATTTAATATCATTACTTGGTGTTTTGATAGCTATTGGAGTTTTAGTAGATGATGCAATTATAGTTTCAGAGAATATTCAAAGGCATTTAGAAGAAGGTTTGAATAAATATGAAGCTACTATTCAAGGAACTAAAGAAGTAGCAGGTCCTGTTTTCATGGCTTCTATAACAACTATGTTTGCTTTTCTTCCAATGATGATGATGTCAGGGGAAATGGGTAATTTTATATTAATGATACCATTAGCGGTAATAATATTGATAATAGCATCTGTAATAGAATCATTTGTGTTTTTACCATTGCATGCTAAGCATATTTTAGATCCAAAAGATAAAGAGAGTGATTGGAGCAAAGTAAATAATTTTTATAAAACAAAATTGAAAATTTTAATAAGATGGAAAAAATCCTCTGTATTTGCTTTTGTTATATTAATTCCTTTATTAATAGGAGTTGGTTTAAGTCATTCGAAATTTCAGTTTTTTCCAAAATTTGATAGTAATAATTTATATGTAACAGCCAAGTTAAATGTAAATACAGAAATAGAAGAAACTTATAAAATATTAACTAAAATAGAAAAAGAAATATTAGAAAATAAAAAAGAATGGAGCATATTAAATACAACTGGAAAGGCAGGCTTTAGATTGAATTCTAGGCAGGAAGTTGAGCAAGGTTCAAATTTAATGTTTATAACATTAGAGCTAGAAGAATTAAAGCCAAAAACAGTAGTAGATAAGTATATAACTCCATATATATCTTTTTATTATGACCCTAGTAAAAAGAAAAGAGATATGGAATCAAGTCAAGTAGCAAAAGAGTTGAAAAAACAAATAGCAAAATATAAAACAAATAAATTAATTGAGGAAATTGAAGTAATAGAAGATAAGCCTGGGATAGTTAAAAGTGATATATATATAGCTATAAGTCAAACAGAAGAAAGTATAAAAAATAAAGTAGATATTAGAAAAGTTATAAGCAAAATAGAAAAAGAATTAAAGAAAGTAGATGGAATAGAAGAAATTAAAAATAATGCTGCAGATGGTATCTCAGAAATAAAAGTAAAAGTGAATCAATATGGAGAGAAATTAGGTCTTACAGAAAGATATGTTTCAAACATAATAAAAGATAATTTTTTAGGAAATAAAAAGAGTTCTTATTATGATTATGATGGGATGTTTGATATAGTTTATGAAAATAATTTAAAAGATAAAAGAAGTCAATTAGAAAATCTTCTAATTAACGTTCCTGGGACAAAGGAGAAGGTTATATTAAAAGATGTTGTTGAGTTTCATGAAATCAAAGAATTTGAAAAAATGGAAAAAGAAAAAGGTGTTGAAATAAAAGCTGTAAGTGCATCTGTAAATGTAAAAAAACTAACAGCGACAGAAGCAGTAGAAAAAGTAATGCCTAAGTTAAAACAAATAGCAGAAGATAATCAAGTCTTAATTGAGTTAAAAGGAGAGGCTGAAAAAAAAGAAGATTTAAAAAATGATATGACAAAAGCTTTCAGTATAGCTTTGGTATTAATTTTGGTTTCTTTATTGTTAATGTTTAATTCATTTAAAACAGCAGCAATAATTTTATCAGTTATACCTTTTTCATTCTTAGGAGTTCTAGTAGGTCATTTTATAATGGATATGAATCTAACTATGCCTTCAATAATTGGAGCTCTTGGGTTAGCTGGAGTAGTTATTAATGATGGGATAGTGATGTTGACATTTTTAGAGAAAGCTAAAAGTGGAGAGGATTTATTGAAGAGAGCCGTAATGAGATTAAGGCCAATAGCATTGACCTCTATAACAACTTTTATAGGTTTAGGGACATTAATGTTTTTTGCAACTGGACAAGCAGTTATAATGCAACCATTGGCTATTAGTTTAGGTTTTGGTTTGTTATGGGGAACAATTTTGAATCTATATTATGTTCCAGTGCTATATGCTATAGTTAAAAAGATTGAAATCAAGTAAAAGAAAAAAGGAAAGAAAAATGAAAATAATAATAATAGGGATATTAGTATCAAATATATTGTTAGCTAAAAGTATGTATTCAAAAGTAGAGCCATATAGAACATATTATATTCAAGCAGAAGTAGCTGGTAAAATAGAAGAAGTAAAGTTAAATAAAATTTTAACTCAGACTGAAAATAAAGAAGTAATAATATCAATAGATGATTATAAAGAGGAAATAGAGTTAGAAGGTATAAAAGAAAGAGCTCAAAATTTAAAAGATATTTTGAAAAATAAAAAAGAGATATTGAAATCAATTTATAAAGTAAAAAGTAAATCAAGAGTAGAAAAACTAATAGAAAAAAACAATGTATTGACAATGGAAAATAGTTTATCTGAAATAAATCAAAAGATAAGTATTTTAGAAGAAACAATCAAAAGAAAAAAAGTAAAAGTATCAAATAAATATATAAAAGAAATATTAGTAGATAAAGGAACTTTTGTTGGAGTAGGTTCTAAATTAATAAAAGTGTCTGATATAGAAACTAAAAAAATAGAATATTTTTTAACAGAAGAAGAAGTGAAGAAAGTAAAGTCAGGTGATTATAAATTAATAAAAGAAAATAATAAAGAAGTAAAAGTTAATTGGAAAGTTTTAATCTCAAAAATAAAAGATGAAGAATATATATCAGGTTATAAAGTAGAGTTTCAAACAAAATCTGATATAAAATTATCAAGTTTTGTTAAATTAGTTTTTTAACAGAGTGATTTTTTTATTTATGGATTGTTTATTCCACAATTAATTCACAATTTTTCATTACAATATGAAGAACTTATCTTAAAATGGGTAAATGTTCTTTATTGTAACCAAAAGGAAAAAAAATGAATATAAATAATAGTATGAACAGTCAAATGCAATTAAAAAAAATGGATGGGACTGGTCAGGGTCAGGGTCAGGGTCTAAAAGAAGTAAATCAAAAGTTAGAAACAGAAGATAGAGAAAAAGTGCAGGAATCAATGAGAGCTTTATCTCCAGAAGATAGAGTTATTGCTAAGGAAGCAATGTCAAAAATAGATACTTCTGTAGAATATGAAGATTTTTTAAAACAAGTTAATGCTGTTTTTGATTTAGAGATAGGTTTAAGTGAATCAGAAGATATTGTCTTTTCTGATTTAATAAATTAAAAAATATAATAAAATAAAAAGAAAAAGGAAAAAAATGAATATAAAAATGAAAATTAAAGCTATGTTTTTAACAGGTTTTTTGGTAACAAATGTTTTAGCAGTGGATTATAGTTCTTATAGTATTGAAGAATTAGTTAATAGTAGAGGAACAGTTGCTTCTGAAGATATATCTAGTTTTAGAGATGCAATGAAAGTAAAAATGCAATCTTTATCAACAGAAGAAAGAAGTATATATAAAGGAAGTGGAAGTAAAAAACAATTGAAAGATGGTTCTGGTGGAGGGAATCAATATAAAGGCTCAAGAGGTAGAAATAGATAAAGTTTATTTAAAAAATCAATATTATATTAAGGAGTTTGTTTATCAAATTCCTGTATTTTACTTACAACAATATCGTTTTTAGAGTCAAAATCAATATCAATAAAATCTTCATATGATGGTTTTTGAATAAATAGTTTTGATTCTAATTTAGATATAATCTAAACAAAGACCAGAAAAAATACTTTTTTTTGGGTTTAAATTTAAATAATCTCTTAATGTATGTTTATAACTACTCATAGCATTGTTTGTCCATTTTATAGAATCAAAAGCTTCAGACTTAATAGGTTCCCAAGTACCTAAAAATCCTGAATTATGTTCTACATAGAAATGAGGACATTCATTATCCCATAAAGTTTCAAAATTAATAATTTTGAATACTATTTGATAATTCTCTTTATATTCATCAGGTATAGAGTCATTTGCTAAATCAAGTTCTTTATTAATACTATCAAGAGTTCTATCTTCAAATCCATTCATATTTTTATATAATTTATTTAAGTTCCATCTCATCTTTTAGATCCTATTTTTAAATAATTAGTTAGATGGGCCATAGATTACATTACATGTTTCTATGTATCTTGGTTCATCAACTTCTCTTCCCTTTTTTTTCAAAAGGTTCTTGGATAGCAAAAGCTACAATATTTCCAATTTAATTTTTCAATAATTTCCCAAAACTTTTTTATTTTCAGTATATTTGGTTCTTAATTCATTAATAGAGATTTTTTTGTCTTTTTCTTTTGTAGATAAATATATTTCTCTCTTTAAAACATTTTGAATATGAGTAAATGTTCTGAGAAACTCTTCAAAATCATTGTATATATGAATAATATTATCTAAACCATATTTTTGAATAGGGTCTATCGTTTGTTCATCCATATCAGTTGCAAAAATATTATAACCATCAGTTATAAAAACATAAGGACAATCTTGGTGTCTAAATATATATTTAGTTGGGTCTTCATTAAAAATATCATAAATGATATCTTTAGAAAGTTCTTTTCCTGTCTCAAGATTTTTTAAATAAATTTGTTCTCTATCTTGTTTCATAGTTAGTTCCTTTGTTTTTTATTAGTATAATTATACCTAGGAATTACTTAAATTGAAGTTAAAAAGTATTAATATATTATAATATTTTTTGATGTTTGGTTTTCTTCTTTCTCTGTATCTAATTTGTATAGTGCATCTAATATAGGAATTATACTTTGATTGATATCTGTAGTAAAACAACTTTCTATTTTATTTAACACTACCTAAATCTGTGTTTTTTTTACCCATTGCTTTTATTTCTTTATAACATAAATTTTCAATCTTAATTTCAATCCCTTTTTTATCTAAGATAGGTAGTAAATCCCATAAATTAATCTATGGGGATTTCAAATATTAAACCTATGTTTAATAAAAGAAGCCTTGTTCCTCGCAATTTTCACTAGCAGGTAGTTCTTCATAAACTGCATTTTCATTAAAGCTAAATTTTAAAGGTTTATATTCTTTTAAGTTAAATATTTCAACAAAAGGAATAGCTTTCCAAACTTTATCTTT
>Ga0233437_1003733_pt1 | contig 19364 bp, 19 predicted proteins | sample SI_122_August201_FD_182714 | JGI IMG/M metagenome (GOLD analysis project Ga0233437, IMG submission 182714) | Seawater microbial communities from Saanich Inlet, British Columbia, Canada - SI_122_August2016_200_MG | ecosystem: Environmental > Aquatic > Marine > Inlet | place: Canada: British...
AATATATCCTTACACTGAAATTTGTCAAATTGCATATCACGAAGTAAGCCAAGACTATGAAAATTATAAAGGTAGATACCAAAATGCAAAAGATGTGCAAGCAAGTAAATTCTTCATTAAAGATGGGGCCAAAATAAATACTGAAATAGATGAAGAAGAAAATCTAGATTTATGAATATATTTCTAAGGACACAATTCTTTATATAGATTTCAAGTATATAACTTCTATTATTCTAAAAAAGGGTGAGTGTGAGGGAGGTAGATTTTGATGCTTCTGGGCATCTTTTCTGGCGGACTTTATAAGATCTGCCTCTCCACTTTATTTTCGATTATTTCTAAAATATATTTTTTAATCATAAGTTCTATTTTGAAATAATGTTAATGATGTTTTTATTGCTAATAGACTATCCTTCATTTGTTACAGACACCTTGGACTTAGAAATTGAATCAGAAGGTTTAATTGAGATTTATATTCAAGAAAAGAAAGAATATGAAATTGTAATGAAAGAAGGGAAGGTTAATGTTAGTTTAGATGTAAGGGAAATGAATGGTGATTTCTTCTTTAAGGTTAGGCAAGTTAATGATAATTATGAAAAAGAAGTTGTTAAGAAAGTTAGGAAGGGCTATTTGAAAAAAGATTATTTTAGAGAGATAGTTTTACCTAATAATTCTGTAAAAGTTTATGATGATGGTAGTTTTGAAAGGAAGGTTAGTGGGGTTTGGTTGATTGGGGTGAGTTGTTTGATTCTCTTAAGTTTAAGTTTTTGGGGTTAATTGGGATAGACTTATAAAGTTTAACTGTTTAACTGTTCAACATGACAGAAGTTGAATATGTAAAAATGTCCACAAAAGGCCAATTGGTTGTTCCTAGAGAAATTAGAGAAGAAGCAGGGCTTAAAGAAGGAGAAAAATTCGTAGCCTTTCCGATTAAGGGAGGAGTCATCTTTAAAAGAATAAAACTGCCTGAGATAAAGTTCGAAGAAATAGCTAAAGAAGTTCGAGAACACTTTAGGAAAAATAAAATAACTAAAGCTGATGTAGATGAAGCAGTTAAATGGGCAAGAAATAATCGTGATTGATACTAATGTATTAGTCTCTGGTCTTGGTTGGAAAGGAAAGCCCAGGGAATTACTAAACCAAGTTGAAAATGGAAATTTTCTTTTAATTATCTCTGATAAACAATTTGAAGAAATTGAGAGAGTTGTTAAATATTCAAAATTAAACTTTGATTTTCTAAAACGAGAAAAGATTTTAGAATTCTTAAGAAAAATTTCAAGCCTCTTAATATCAAGTATAAAGGTAAACTTATCAAGAGACCCTAACGATAACATGATCTTAGAAGCTGCAATTGAAGCTAATGCTGATTTTATAATAAGTGGAGATCAAGATTTATTAGTATTAAAAGAAGTAAATGGGATTAAAATTGTTACTGTAAGCAAATTTTTAGGGTTTAGCAATCTTCCATAAATGATTAAAGAAGTTGAGATATGATTGTGCTACTTCTTTTGATTGGATTAATATGATTATTGGAACTCCTTCTAAGATGTGGATAACAACTTTATCATCATATATCATTGTATGGGAAGGTGAGCCGAATTCGTCGCTGATAAATTTAAAATCTGGGTTTGCAATTTCATCAAGAATAGGTAATCCTCTTGCTTCTTCATTGAAAATTATTCTTACTATTCCTCCATATTCTTGAATTTGTCGTTCAAATTGGATAAAGAAATGTTCCCCAATAGCCTCTTTGAATTTACTTCCAGAAGCTCCAAAAACATAACAAGTTTTAGGAGCTGCCCTAACGTAATCCCTATATACTGACTGCATTCCTTTTCTTCCTTTGTATACAGTAACTTTTGCTTCTTCTGATTTTTGATAACTCATTAATTTAGGTAAAATTTCATTAATTTGTTCTTTTTTATCTTCAAGGATTTGCAAGAATGTTTTTGGATCTAATGCTTCGAAATGCTTTCTATTAGATTTAATCACATAAGTAACTAAACCTTTTTCGATTAATCTATCTAGAATATCATATAAAGATCCTCTTTGTAACTGAGTTTTTTTAAATAAAGGAGTCACAGTAGTAGAACCTTCTTTAAGCAATGTTAAGTAAACTTTCGCTTCTTTTTCAGACAATCCAAATTCTCTAAGGACATTTAATTCTTCCATAGTATTATGAATAGTTTAGGATTTATAAGTATTGTCATTAAGTACTTAACGACTTTGATTTAAGTAAAATTAGGGCTTCTTTTTACTCATCAAACAAGATAAAGGTGATTTATGATGGTATTAAGAAAAAACGCAAAATTAACTGAAGAACATGCAGACAAGGCCATAAAACGTGCCCTTGGATTATTACTGGGAATGGATATGGAACCAAAGAAATATGCAGAAGGAGTAGATTTTAGACTTTTTTATCATGGTTTTAGACATACTAGTGATCACGTTTTGCCAGCATTCGAAGCTATTGCAGAAAAAGAAAACCTAGATGAAGAAGAAGTAATACTTGGAAAACATGCAGCCGGATTTCATGATACTGGTTTTCTCTTTCAATATCTTGCTAATGAAAGTATTGGCGCATCTCTTGCTGAAGGGTACATGTTAACTTGGCCATTACCATACACAAGAGGTCATATAGAAATTGTTAGAGATGCAATTCAAAATACAGACATGAAGAATCCACCACAAACAAAAGTGGCGGCGGTATTACGAGATGCAGATTTATCCAGTTTAGGTCACCCTGATTTTCTTTCAACTAGTGAGGCCTTAAAAATTGAAAGTAGATTACATCCAGAATCTCCAATGCATGAAGCATCATTAGATGATCAAGTCTGGGCAACTTCTCAATTAAAGTTTATCTCTGGATTTCACGATTGGTTTACTGATGGAGCCAGACAATTGTATCAAGAACAAAAAGAGAAGAATATTGCTGAGCTTAGGGAGTACCATGGACTCTGAAACTGTTTTCTTTTTTCTTTATATTTTGAGGTGAAAGAATGATAAGCTTACTAGAGTCAAGGAGAAATTATAAGGTACTTGAGGCACAATGCAAAGAAATTGCAAACGCAATACATCAAAACACTGATTTGATTCAACTACCTTCCTCTGAAGGGATTCCTTTAACTAGCCAGTTAGAAATCGCCGTGAAGATGTCTAACACATTAAAAGATTCTTTATTCTTACCCATGACTGAAAGAGATAGAGAAAGGATATACAAAAGATTAGATAGAGTGAGGTCTCTTTGGGGGGTAATGCATTCCTCAAGAGATTTAGCTATGTATATTCGTTATTACCAAAATGAAAATGAGACAACTGAATCAGGATCACTGGAATAGGGTAGATTTGAAAAGGGGATTAAGTAAATTATTTATACTCTTATTCTAATTTCTAAATTATGAAGAAAGCACAGCTATCTATGAATACAATTGTTGTTGCAGTGATTAGTTTAACTGTTCTTGTCGTTGTTATTATGTTAGTTGTTACCAATATTAAGAGAGGTAATGAGGGACTTGATAATGCATATGAATCCCAACAAGCCCAATTAAAGATGGAAGATGCAAAGACATCGTGTCGAAGTGCTTGTCGTTCTGGAAGTGTTAATTACTTTAATGAAAGAACTGAATTAAGTAGTTGGAAGGAAAAGTTGGGATTAACAGATATACATTGTTGGAGTTTGATTAATGATAAGTGTGATTCTAAAATTGAAGATATTAAAAATGAGGTTGATGATAAATATGTCAAAAATATTGATTAGTTTTCTAGTTATATTGTTAGTTCCATTAAGTCTTGCCTATGAAGTTAGATGTAATGAAGATGGTACAAGGATGGAACTTGTTGATGAACTAGGAAATGTTGCTGAAAATTTTAGAAATTGCACGTGTATAACTATGGCCGATAGGGCCTTTTGTGTGCAGGATAAAGAATTCAAACCATTTTGTTATAATGATGTTTCAATGTCTGCTGTAAAACAAGGAGATCAATATTTTGAAGTTGGACGGGAATGTGAAAATGGTTGCCGTGAAGAAACTGGTGGATGTAAAGGATGCTGTATAAAAAATAGTTTTTCTAGTTTTTTTGGAAGTGATTGTTATACATCAGATCATATTGAGAAATGCGGGCTTATGTCAAGATTTGAAGAACAGTCTTGCACAAGGTTTCAAGAATGTCTTGATAAAAATATAGTCTCAGAAATTTATTTAGAATATAGAATTGGTGAAGAAATAATGATTATTATTCCTGCACATTATGTTGAAGACCTTGGTAATGTTAATTATGTGAATTTACGAATTAATGAAGAATTTGAAGTAAATGCTGTAAAATTCAATGATGAATATCTTGCTAAAATTCCTTATGATTCAGATTTAATTGAAGTTAAAGTATTTGTAAAATATCATAGAAAAGATATTAGACTTAGGTATACATCACAAATTCAAATTCAAAAAGAAATTACGTGTTTAAATTGTAATTCTGATTTGTTAAAACAAAATAGTGTTTGTGGTATATTTTATGATCAAATTGAGGAATCATTAGAAGGAAGAGAGCTTGATCCTTTCTTTTTTATTGCTCTTGCCTTAAGAGAAAGTTCATGTAGATATTATATTCCAACAGGAGCATTTCAAGTGTTGGGATTAAGTGGCCCAGAGTTTATCCCAGAAGAGAATAAAAGATGTGAACAAGAAATGCGAAATAATGATGTGACAAATGCTTGTCAAGGTTTTAAAGAGAAAATTAATACTCAAGCGAGAAGGGGAGTTGAACACTTCTTTGAAAGTTATGACCGAATTGAAGAAGAAAATCAAACAAGAAAAATTGCTTTAGCTTTATTTGCATATAATCGTGGGTATACTACAATGCAATATGTAGAAGATAAATTCTCTGAAGGAGAAGAAACCTTTGATGCAATGAAGCTTGGATGTAAAGTAATCTATAATGGAGAAATTCAAAGAGCATATGACGATGAAGGAAATGATATGTGCACCTACTATAAAGGTTATGGTGCTTGTTATCCAAGTGCGTTTATTGACAATCTAATTACTATTGCTGGATTTTCTGAAGGAAAGATAAATCCTGATTTATTGGAACTTAGCAGGGACACAATTACGCAATGTTTACCCTCGTAAACAAAACATTTATATAGAGAATTTTATTCTATAATATAAAAGATCCTTGGGGTGGATATGAAAATGCTCAAGATGAAGAAAATCAAAGAATGTTATAATATGAAAGTTTTTACTGATGCTGGCGACTACTTTGGAGATGTTGAAGAGGCTATCATTACAACCACAAAAGTTGCAGGTTGGAAAGTTAAAGCAACTAAAGAGTCATTTTTATCAAAACTTGGTTCATTAAAAGGAGTTATTGTTCCTCATCAATTAGTTAAATCAATTGGAGATGTAATAATCATTAGTAAGGCTTCTGTTCCAGCTTATGGTCAAAAAGACGAAGAACACGTTGACTTAGATTAGTAAATTTTTTATATTTCTTTTTTAATATTTAGATAAATGGGTAAATTTCTTTGGGTCAGTGATAATGATCTAACACTTGGTGAAAAGCAGAGAATTCATAATAAGAATGTAGACCAAGAAATTATTAATCTTTTAGAAGAAAATGATTTAACATTTATTATTTCTACAGGAAAACCAATTGAATATGCATTTCAGACTTATTTATTTCAATTAATTAGTATGATTAAGGTTCAAGAAAAATTTCATTTGCTTAAGAAAATTGGATTAACTGGAAGTAATGGAGCCTTAACTTGGCTTGGATTTGATGACAATAATAAGCCATTAAAAGTAATTAAGTTTGATTTAGAAGATCAAGAAATTAAAAAGGCTATCAAAGAAGTTAATCTCTTAACAAGACATTTACTAAATACATTTGGAAAGCTGATTAAAGAACAAATTAATGCTGAAGTAGATAAAGAAAGAATTGTTGGAAGTGTTGTTAATGTAGAGAAAGATTGTGCAACAATGCAAATGAGATATCTTGGGAAAAAAGAAGTTGGGATTGTTAGAACCCCTTCTGAGTTTGGATTAAGTAAAACACCAAAAGCTGAAGAATTCTATAATGAAGCCATTAAATTTATTGAAGAGAATAATCTTAATTTAATTAAACTCTTTAAACACATAAATACTCTTGATATTGTGCCTAAGTTTAATGGTAAAAGTTTAGATAAAAGTTATCCTATTAAAAAAATAAAAAATGAATTAGGTGAAGTAACAGTAATTGCATCTGGTGATCACTCAAATGATTTAGACTTATTTAAAATTGCAGATCAAACAATTGCACCATTAAATTCTCATCCTGAAATAATTCTGAATGCAAATCATATTTCTGGTGACTTAGAAAAGGGTTTTCCTTTTACTGCACTTGAGATTGTTAAGAAAGTAAAAGAAATTTGTCAAGATAACAAATATTAAATACATCAGCCATATTAATAAATAAAAAAGAGTTGTAAAATGAGTAAAAAGAGATACAAAGAAATTCTAGAATCATTGCCTCTTTATCACGATGAAGCTCGCGAATATAAAGAGAATTTAGATACTATGCCATCTTATTATAATTATTTTACTCCAAGTCACGAAATGGCTTTAGAATATCCTGGTTTAAAGTTAGAATCAGATACTACTCAAGATTTATTAAATCAATTAATTGATCTTAAAGATCAAAGAAATGGAGTTTTAATGGAGATGGATCTTTTAAAGGATGTTTTAAAAGAAAATAATGTTAAGATATCTCATTTTAATAAAAAACTACATAAGCATAGGATTAGTGAAAAAAGACACCTTAAACGTGAATTAAAAGGAGAGAAAAGGTTCTTTTTATCTAATGGTAAGACAATTAAATCTTTAGTTGAATTAAAAGATAAAGTTAATTCAATGAAGAGAGCTGATTTTAATCAACATATAGAAAATAATGATTTTGGCAATTGGGTTAAACATTGTTTTAGAAATAAAAGTTTAGCTAAAAAGGTTAATAGTGCTAAAACAAAAAAACAATTAATTGATGTTCTAGAAAATAATTTAAGGTGATTCTTTCTTTTCTTCAGGTGCTGCAGGAGCAGGAGTTGCTGCTGGTTGTGCAGGAGGTGTTGCTGCAGGCGTTGCTGGTGTTGCTTCAGCTGGAGCCTCGGCTGCTGGAGGTGCGTTTGCCTTTGCTTTTTCATCTGCTATTTCTTTTGCTCTTGCTTCATTAGCTGCGCCGATTTCAGTTACAATTTTATCTCGTTCGGCTTTTTTCTCTTTAGCTATAGGCATGTGTTCAATTTCGACTTTTAACTCCATAAACCTACCTTTATCTTGATCTCTTGCTGCTTCAAGAGCTTGATTTTTAAGTTCTAATAAAGAGGTCCAATTTGCTTCTGCCATCTCTGGGTCCATTGGTGCTTCTTCTTTTTTCTCTTCTTCTTTTTCAGCTGGTTTATTTGCATTCTCAGCTTTTTCTTTTTCTTCAAATTCTGTTCTTGCTTTTTTAGCTGCTTCAACATCAGCTGCAAGATCATCTTCTGACACTCTTTCAATTTCGTATTTCTTTGGAGTTTTTCCAATCTTAGTCCAAACTTCTTGAACTCTAGGCGCTAGTCCTTCAGAATAAATCTTAACCATGTTCCAGTTTCCTTGTTTAAGTTTATCCTTAGTTAATTTTAATTCTAATTTTAAATCTAAAACATCTTGTTCTTCTTCTTCAAGTTGTTGTAGTTGGAATTCTAAGTCATCTAAAACGCCGTTATAAGTATTATATTGATCAATTTCTTCATCAGTTAATCTCTTTGTAGAATGCATAATTGGTCTAAATGTGACGTAATATGGGACACCACGATTCCAAGCTGAGTTTTGAACCATACCTGAACCAACTGGCGCTTTAATTAAACCTTTAACATAATCTTCACCATACTTCATCTTAATAGCATTTAAGTCTCCTTCATCCCGCGTCTTCATTTGAACTTGCGTGTTAATGTTAGCCTTAATCTCTCCAACGAAATCCTGCAGAACTTGTGAAATTAATAATACACCAAGACCCCACTTTCTAAATTCACGGCATGCCCTTTCAATTTGAATGAAACCTTGACCAGACCCACCAAACTTAGGTAGAATTCTGTGAATCTCATCAAACACTAATAAAATTCTTAATGTTGGGAATTCCTTTAAATTGCTCTTAAAAATTGTTCTAATTGCATTTGCAACGAAGACATCATATTCTGCCGGATCTAATGTGTTAGTTGTAAAAACTGTAATTTCACCTGGCGTAGAATATTTCATAATATCAATAATTACTTTTGAATCAGTAACTGGCCTAACGTTACCTGGGAATGCTTTTGCATCACTCGGTTGCATCCCATATTTTGGAAATAATGATAAGAAATGTGGATCTTGGTTTTTTCTAAGCATTCCAGTCCACTGAGCAGTTGGATCAAAAACAACAACTGAAACATCTTTTAATAGACATTCTTCAGCAATATCTTGAGCAGTAATAGATTTTCCACCCCCTGTTGTTCCTGCCACAATAGAATGAACTGTTAATTTAGCCATATCAATATAGGCGTCAATATTCTTTTCAGCAATTTTTCCTACAAATAATGATGCTTCATCATCTTTTTGAGGAAGTAACTTTTTATTTAATTCGAAAACAAACCTTTTCTTTTTAGCCATAGATTTAGCAATCTTTCTTTGAATCATTAATCCCCCAATTAAGGCGCCAGCAATTAGCATTAAGAGCCAAGTTGGAATAACCCCAAACACCTTATAGCTCAATAAACTAACTGGTTTATCGATAACAGAAAGAAGCAATCTATCTTCAATTTTTTTGTCGCCATATTCAATTGAAGATCTTAGGGTGTAATAACCTTTAGAAATGTTTCTTGGTAATTGAAAACTTTTTAACAATGATTGAGAGTCCAATAAACTAAAAACATCATGATCAAGTAAAATTGATGTATTGTCTCCTTCTAAATAATATTTAACATCAATTGGCATTTTTTTATCTAGAAGATTATTAAAATTCATTCTGAAATTAAGATCTTCACCAAAATAAGGTTCTGTCATTAATTGTGAATCAACTAAAACTGTATTAACTCCAATAGAACTGTCTACAACTTTAATCGTAATTGGGACTGCGGCAAATATGTCTCCTTTAACAACAATATAACCAACAAAACTTCCTATTTGTTCTCCAAAGAGAGTCATTTTAAGTCTATCTTCTCTTCTTGGGCTAACAATAGCATTATCTTTTTCTAACTTAATAAAACGAGAAATGTCTCCTTTAATTGTATAAGTAATATTGATTGCATTTGGTTTTAAATTATATACACCTAATTCTTCATTTAAGAATTCGCCTTGAATTAATGTTCTTTCAATTTCTTTTGGAGCAATCCAAAATGAACTTAAATCCTTAGGCATCTCAATAGCAGGTTCTTTTGGTGCTTCTGAGGCTTCAACACCTACACCTGCTCCTTGACCAGAGCCAGAACCAGAGCCTCTTCCTGGACCTTCCCCAGGCCCTTTTCCTGGCGCAGTATATTTAGACATTGATATGTTCATATAAGTATGATTACTTGCATAAACTGAAACAGGAGAAACAAATGGATTCATATCATCTGCAACTGCAACTAAATAATAATCTCCTTCTGGAATATTAATTGAAAAATTGTCATCAGTATAATTTGTTAAAACAACTCCCCCAGCACTAACACTCATATTTTCAAAAGTGTAAGGTTCACCTTCTAAAGTAATATCTCCTGTGATATAACCTGCATCTTCAAGCAAATCTTCTGAATATAATCTGTGTAAATAAACATCATAAGTGCTATCTTCAGAGATATTTATATCAACAATATCAATATAGGAAGCATAACCAGTTTTTAATGCGATAAAAGGATAAACATTGGCTGGAATCTCAAAATAATATTCTCCAGTTTCATTAGTTGTCATTGATAAATTTCCTAAAAAGATAGATACGTTTGTTAATAATGAACCGTTCATTGAGTCAAAAACACGACCTGAGATTGTTCCATTATTTGTAAATTCCCCAAAAAACGGATCTAAATAAATTGAAATATTTGTTGTATTCCATAACTCTAAATCCACAAATGTGTTATATGTTTCAAATGTATCTTTATTTGCAACAAGTAAATGCCTTCCTTCAATTAATGTAAAATTAAATTGACCATTACTTGTTGTAGTATAAGATTTATTTAAAATGTTAATAGTAACATTTGCTAAAGTTTCATTAGTTTCATTGTGATAAACAATTCCCAATAAAGTGCTATTACCTAAATTAGGACCAGTGTATGGATCCATTGCTAGATCATACCTAACTGTTTCATACCTAACAATTGAAGTTGAATTTGCATATGGGAAATATGTATCTTTAGTTGCACTAATTAATTGCAAACCTTCTGGAATACTAATTAAAGAATAATAACCATCTGCATCAGTAGTTGTGTGCTCTCCACCAATATAGACTTCAACACCTTCCATAGCTAACGTAGAATTTTTATCTGTAACATAACCACGAATTCCACCCATCATGATTTCTCCGATAAATGAAGAAACATCACTTGGATCAGAGAAAAAATAAATTGTTCTGTTCTGCCATCTAGGGATTCCTACTAACATCTGGTAATCTATAATCTCACCATTAAAACCAACCCTTGGGGACGCGTAAGTTCCAAAAAGAAATGCCCCCACAGATTCATCATATAAAACAAATAATGGGAATTCTTGTGAATCATCTTCCCCATATTGATTTGTATAAGTAGCAATTGTGTTAAGATCATTACCTGCAAAATTAACTGTAATTCTTTCATTAAAAGTGTTTAATGCAGAATCTCCAAGAAATATTGGATTTGTTGCATTAAGGTATGCATCTAATTCTACAGTTGATACCCCTCTAACAGCTGAAGGTGAAATTGCATCCCAAGGAACAGTTGAGGCATAGATATCCGTTGAACCGGTTCCTAAATCTGGAACTATAATATCTAATTCTTGAGATAAGCCAGGAGTTACATATTCTTGAACTGTGCTTCCATTATATTGGGTGATTGGAATTATCGAACCATAAAAAGCGGCCCAGAAATGAACAGGCACAGGTTGTACCATATTAAGCTCATAAATGTTACCTGCCTCTCCATCATGTGCAAAATAACCAGTGTAATTTCCAATCAAATAAAAGGCTGGAAGTAATAAGCAAACTGCAAGAATTATAACTAGATAAGTAATATATTTTCTCTTATTTTCTAGTATCTTTACAGGTATTTTCATTTGTCTGAATCATGTTTATCAATTTGCATGCCCAACCACATAGACCTATATTCCAGCTTTTGTTTCGCAGAATCTGATACGTGGGCAAAAACTCCTTTGAAAGAATCATAGCAATCTTTTGCATCTCCTAATTTATTTTTTGCAATAAAATCTGCAGCATCATCAAGTAATTTGGTTGCAACAGAGCCCATTAATTCCCCATAAATATCTTTGGTTTTCTTTTGGGCTTTTCCCTTTTGATTTAAATCTAAAGTCCTATAAATTGAGTTAATCTCTTCATATTGTTTTAAAGCTCTCTGAATATCTTGAGCTTTTAACAATCCCTTTAAGTTGTTAACCTCTGCAAATAACTTTAAGATTTCTGGATCTTTTTCTTTTGAAAAAATTGTGCCAACTTTTGAAAACTGATTTGTAACAGTTGTAAAGCTAACATCGTAATTATAAAATGTATAAACTCCAGTTAAGGCAATAACTATTATTGTAATTATTGCAGCCTTTGGTAATGATTTCGTTAATGGGGTGTTGTCTGTAATGGCCTCTCCAGTTATTGAATTACCTACACCTTCTTTAAAGACAGCAACCTTAACTGAATCAACCTTTACTGATTCATCTTTTAATAAGACCTGAGCTTCTTTTTCTTGCATTAATAATAAATCGCCCACTTTAGTAAAGCCTTGCATCTTCTGAACTTTACTTATATCCCCTGGGATTTGGATTAATTTAAAGAGATCTGATTCTGATTCAAATGAAATTACAGAATAAACTTCATTATCAAAAGTAGTAAATGTCACCTTAGCAGAGATAATTTCTAATTTTAATGACTCTTCTAGTTTAACATTTTCTTTTATGAATTTACTAATGCTTGATTCTGGCAGTTCAGAATCTCCATATTTTGCTAATAATTGTTCTTGGTTTTCAACTGAAGATAGAATTATTCCATCTACTTTCTCCTCAATTACAATATCAATAGGTAAACTACCTTCAACACTTTCAAGGTTTTTAATTATATCTGAATATTGATCATCTTTTTTATCTAGGTCTAAATCTGACTTTCTAATCTTTGTTAAATCAGCAGTTGCGCCTGTTAATTCTTTTTCATATAAATTTAAAGTTTGATCAAAGCTATATAATTCTGCAAATAATAATTGATCTGTATCAAATTCTTTTTTAGTTTCTCTTGCATTATCAATGCTTTTTTGAATTCTATTAATTATTGTTCTAACTTTTTCTTCAGAAACACTTTCGGATTCAAAATCTTCATCATCTTCGCTACTATCTGAGCTTGAGGAAGTTCCTGATACTTTGAAGTAAGCTAAATATTCCATTTCATTTTCGTGTTCATCTTCACATTCTAGTTTCCAATCAATCCTTACACCCTTGCCTGGCTTTTGGAATTCATAGACTAATTCAACACTTCTTGGATCGTCTTTATATGAATCAATATCTCTAAATGCTTTTTCTAAAATCCATTTATATGACTCGTGATCTTTTGCGTATAAAGAACAATCTACATCAGAATCATCATAAACTCTAAAAGTTAAAACTGGTGTTTTTGAAGAAGAAATATCAACTTCATCAAGAGATAAGATATCTACTTCTGGCTCATCATCATCACTGTCTTCTGGAATTAAGTATAAAGTTTCAGTTTGAGAATCATCCTTAATATCCACATACTTTACACGAGTTTCATAATCTTCATGTTCAATTCTTGCAAAATGAACTGTTTCTTCTAAAAAGAAGATTGCCCCGCCTAAAGAATCTGAATGTTTCTTTTGACCACTAATTTCAATAAGTGCATTTTCTACAGGTTCATCTGGGTTTTCTTCATCATAAATTAAGAACCATACTTTTGATGGCGCTTTAATTATTACTTCAAATCTGTCTGCGTCTGTATTTCCAAATGCGTCTTCAACATAAACATCAATATGATAATTTCCTTGAATTGTAAAATCATAGGTTAAAGATTTCCCTTGAGTTTCACTAAAGATAATTTCTTCTCCTCTGATGATTTGCCAAGTATAAGTAATGTTTTCACTTTCAACATTTATATTTGTATTAAATGTTTTAGCTGAATCAATATAATCAAAGTTAGTGTCTGATGTAATTTCTACTTGTAAAGGTTTTACTTCAAACTCATATACAACTGATTCTTGAGTTGAATTTGATAAATCATAAATGAAATATAATTCATGGATTCCGGTTTCATCTAAAGTATAAGAAAATTCATTAGATAAATTACATAATACTCGATCGCTTGAATAATCAAAGTCAGATCGTCCTGGTTTTTTAGCAAACAAAGTTACGTAACTTTCTTCATCACAATTATTTTCAATTTCAAGGATGGCTTCATCTAAAAACATAGTTTGATCAGGTGAAAAGGATTCATCAAAAGCAAAAGCTAAATTAAATGTTAATAAAATGCAGATTCCAAGCAGGATTAATTTTTTAATTTTTACCACCTGCTAGCATTTCTCTTATTTTATCTAGTTCTGTTAAGACTTTACTAGAAACATCTGTTTCAACTCTTTTTTTAACACTTTCAAGAATTTCTGATTTGATTTGATCTAATTTTGAATTAGGATTTGTTGCTTGTAAATATTTATTTCTCACAATATTTCTTATGGCTTCGCTAATATCCATAAAATAATCTTCTTGCATTTTTTCTTTTAAATCTTTAATCATAGAACTAGGTATTCTCACAGATACAATATTATTAGTTTTAACTGCTCCTCTTTTTACCATGTATTATCCCTATTTTGCAAGATAGTCACGCAAATAATTACGAATCACTTCAGACCTAGATTTGAATATTTGGCCATCTACTTTAGCATCTAACCATTTAATCAATTTAGGTGTAAGTCTAATGTTAACAACTCGATTTTTCATTATTGTAATACTATCGTATGATATAGTATATAAATATTTTGATTGATTTATAGAGGTAATTTATAGGAAAATAGGAGAAAAGTTACATTTGTATGATTTATAATTGTTGATTAGTGTACAAATAATAATTTGAAGTCTTACTTTTATAATCATGAAAAAGCTAAACGTATGACAAAAAGAAGATTAACGTATGAAATAAGATAAATTAAAAAAAGAATTAATGTTTTAATTTAGTTCCGCAGTTTGGACAATGTTTTTTCTTCCGATGGTTCTTTTCACCACAAGTTGGACATTTCTTTTTTGCTGAAAGAATAATAAATAATAATACTAAGGCTGCAGCACCATAGAGGATATAGTCTGTGTTAAATGAGATTCCTCTTTTAGATTTTAATGGAAGATCTCTTTCTGTAATTTTAACTCTTAGCTCAGGAGATTTACCATAATAGGCCCTAATTGAAACAATTGGATTAAACTCAAAGTCCTCTTCAAATAATTCAACAGGAACAAAGATTGAACCTTCACGGCCTTCGCCTAATCTTAAAACATCTTCACTTCCAAAAGTTCTTAGTTCTGCATTAACTGATAGATCTAAGATCTCAACAGAAGCATAAGTTGTGATTCTACCCGGATTAAATAATTTAACATCAAATCCCTTTTTGCCTTTATTATAAACAACATCCATAATTTCTAATTCAGAATCATCATCAATATCAATTGAGTTAACTAAAAGCTCTTTTGCTTCTAATACCTTCTGCATCGCTACCTTTGATTCTCCAAATAAAATCCTTGCATCTACATACATTCTTGAATCATCAATAACCTGATCTTTTAATGGATAAATAAAAGTCTTAGTTTCGCCATCTGAAATAAATTGTGGTTCCTCTGCTTCTAAAGGAAGGACAATAAGCTTTCCATCAACAGATAAGGTATAAGTTCCTTGAACATAGACGGGAATGTTTCCTGTGCTATTAATTGTTACATAAATAGAATTGGTTGCTTTATTATAGGAAATGTCAAGTAAACTAATTAATGGATTTGGTGAAGGTACCTTATATAAATCTAAACCTTCAATTTGATTAACCATTCCCTCTCCACTTCTAGCAGATCTGCCAAATTTAATAATCGTGGATATTTTAGTTTGTTCTTTAACCATTTGGGCAGCTTGGAATAATTCATTTCCAACTAAAACGCCAATTTTAATATTTGAATTAGTAATATAATTTCTAACAGATAAAGGTAAGTTTGTTGTGCCAATAAAAATTACAGGATTAACATCTGTAAAAAAATCTCTTTCAAGAAATTCTCCGTTTGTTAAAATTACTTGTTTAACATCACTAATTTCTTTGAATTTTTTCACAATTTCTAGATTTGTTAAATATCTATCCCCGTCAACATTAATAATTTCCGGGTTAAACGATTCTAAAGCAGTTAAAACTTGTCTATCAACAGTTCCATAAATTATAATATTATCTACAGGCCTTGAGTTTAAAATATCAGATACTTCTCGAATATTTGATCTATCTGCAAATAAAACCCAAGAGTTTGTTAAAAGGGCATAAGGAGCAATAGAAATTGCATTATAACCGTATCTTTGATCTAAAATAATAAAATTGTTAACGTGATTTAATTCTGAATTTAAAAGTTCAAATCCAACATTAGGGGTATTTATCTCTGTAACATCAACAAAACCCCGATTATCCATCATGGTTTTATAACCCCTAGTATATGGCGCTTCACCAGAATAAACAATAGTAGGTTCATTGATTGAGATCTCATTTAATAAAATAGGAGCGTGATTTTCAGCTACAATAAAATGTGAAGTTTTATCTTCCATTGCACCATAAAGCAATACTGCATAAACATCTTTCCAATCACGTGAATTGGAAATCACAACATCTGCTTGGACTAAAGAAAAGCTAATTAAAAATAGCACTAATATAGAAATTACTTTTAACCCCTTCATTTTAGGATTAGGAAGGTAATTTCTATATAAACTTTTCTTTTCATTCATTTTTATTTAATTTATTAAGGACATTTTCAATTTTCTTTGTCCTTTCATCATTTGGTTTTGATTTTACTATAACATTCCCCGTTAAAGGTTTAAACTTTTTTTCTTTAGCAGAGTTTAATCTTTCATGAATATCTAGACAAGCAACATAAATTGTTTCTTTGGATTTGCCATCTAAAGATTTGTAATCATTTCGTAATTCTAAATATAAGATAGTGGCCTGAGAATTATCCCCCACCCTTAATAAATCATAAATTTCTTGAACTTTTTGATAAATTTGAGGGAAATCTCTATTTTGTTCGATGATTTCTATTTGATTCTCAATCCAATTAACATCGTCTTTAACCTTATCCATATCTACATCTTCATAAGTTGCCTTAGCCATTTTTACTTTAGGTGCAACATTAAGAATAAATGGTTCAATGAATTGGGTATCATAAGCTCCTTTTCTTAATTTTGAAAGTCTTTTTTTTAAGGCAGTAAGTTTATCTAAATAACCTTCTAATATTTTATCTTTTTTTGGATTTGTTATATCAAATTTCATTTTAGTTTATCTCTAAATATAAGTATAATGTTTGCGAATCTGTAGGGTCGTAATTTGCTAAAGTGTAAGGGATTTTTATTTCAAAATCGCAAGTACCATAAGTACAAGAGCTATCTTCAAGTAAAGGGACTACAAATATAATATCTTCTTTATCTGTTGAATCATATTCACCATCACCTACATCGTCTGAGCTATCCCATAAAATAGCCATGTCAAAATTAGATGTCGTTGATAAATTAATTGTGTATAAATTTGAAATATATTCATCTTGAATTCTCCAAGATTGAGATTCTTTTGCAGAACTACTTTCTGTAAAAGTTGAATTCATTGAAGTGTCTAAGCCTGTTAAACCAAGAATGGTATCCAGTTCTTCAAAATCATCAATACAGCAAGAAACACTTAAATTATTTGATCCTAATGCCTTCAAATCAAACCAAGAAACAGATGCTTCTTTATCTGTTGCATAAATTAATGAGTAGTTTAAGTTAGTTACATTCCATAATAAAATAGTATCATTATCTTCTGTAGCAAGTACGATGTCTGAAGTAACATTACCATGGTAATAAGACCAAGTGTCGTCTACGTAATTAACTTCTAACTCGATAAAATCTGTGTTTAATGAAGCTAACGCTATAGGTATAGCTAGTAAAAATATTACAAGCATCCATTTTAGTATTGGCATACGCATGTCCTCCACCAATTCGTTGAAACATAAGAAGAACAACTTTGTGAAGTTCCTGAATCCCTATAATAACAAGTTGAGTAATGAGTTGGTGCGTAACTCCAAGTTATACCCCCTGTACTACATTGACAAGAAGCACCTAAAGCCCTTTGAATAGTACAAGAGGAGTCAACATTCCAATTCGCTGCAACGCAGCCTCCGGAACCAGAGCAAACAGAATTACATGAACCTTTTGCTTGCTTCCAACAAGCATTTCCACCTTGACCAGCACAACCATAACAACCATCAGCATAAAGATAACCGCTATTATCACTACAATCTCGGCAAGTTCCACCATAACATCTTTCATCTGCGTCAGTACAACTGTATAATCCAGCGCCCCAATTAGTATTTGGAGTTGAATCAGTACAAGTTCCAATTTCACTTCCTGAACAAATTGCACAAGCAGCACAACCAGTATCAGCAATTGTATCTGGATGATATTCACAAGCGATATCAGTATCTGAACAAGTTCCGCAAACAGGACAACCGCCATCTCCAGATTCTTGCACATCACAAGCGCCCGCGCCATCACAAACATTGCCTGAACAACCATGAGTTTCATTACTACCCTGAGCGCAATCATCGCCTGGATCTGTATCAACATCTGCATTACTACAACTACCAGATTGACAAGCCGCACAAGTTCCTTCACAAACATTGCTTCCTTCTGCGTCTTGAACATTATCTGAAATCGTTACACAAGCAGTTGAAAAAGCACTATCACAAGTTGAACAAGTTGCACAAGCGCCTTCTCCAGTATTAAAATAATCACAAGCGCCAGAACCATCACAAGTTCCTTTATTGCAATTTTCAACAGCACAATCATCATGATAATCTGTATCTACTGGTGCATCTGTGCAAGTTCCTAACGAAGCAGTAACATTACAAGCTTGGCAAGTTGAAGCACAAGTGGTATCACAACAATATCCGTCAACACAATTTTCTGATGTACATTCGGTTCCTAAAGAACAAATTTCTCCATCATCTTTTAATCCAACTGCACCTTGCTTCTTTGAAGAAACTAAAAAAGCTGAAAGATTTGTTGTGGTATTAATATAATCTGAAAAATCGCTTGTTACAATATTGGTAAAATTCCCATCCGCAGCAGATGTGAAATCAGTTGAATTTAATTCTTCCCAAGAAGCAGAAGTCCAATTATAAATTGATAAATTTGTGATATAATCTGTGTTCTCATCTCCAAATCCATTCCATTTAATTGTAAAGTTTTTCATCATACCTGGAGAAATGTCAATCTTAAAATGAAAGATTTGAGAATCATATTCTTCATCACTTGACGCTAAAGCAGTTTCCCAACGCGCATCATTATCGGTTTGTAAATTGGTATAATCCCCAGATAATGCTTCTGCATCATAATCAAATGGGGTTAAGGGGAGATTTAAGTTTTCATAGGCTTTATGAGTAGCATCTGAATAATTTAAAGAAGTTGTATTATATGCAATTGCGTTAACATTACTAATTAGAAATAAAAAACTACTTATCAGACTCAGCATTATCAGAATTTTCTTCATCTTTACCCTCTTCTGTGCTTTCATCCTTATTTTCTTCAGATCCTTCTTTCGCATCTTTACTTGGTGCTTTTGGATCATCAGCTTCTCCCCCACTTTCTGAGTCCATCTTCTTCTTAATATATTTATCTAAACCTAAACCCTTCGCAAATAAAGGATTGTCTTCAAGTGTTGCTGCAAATGCTGAAGATAGGATTTTTGCTTCTTGCATTTCATTTGTAAATTCACTTTTTAAATCAGTTTTCATCTTTTTAAGATCAACTGTTAAACGTTTATCTGCGTCTTGAATTCCTTCTAAAATACCTTTTAACTTCTTGTCATCTCTTTCCATTTTTGCAATTCTATTTTCAAAGTCGTGTTTTGTTAGGAAGGTTTGAGATTTTTGGAATAAGGCTTCAGCTTTAGACGCAGTATCTTT
>Ga0233437_1003735_pt1 | contig 19349 bp, 16 predicted proteins | sample SI_122_August201_FD_182714 | JGI IMG/M metagenome (GOLD analysis project Ga0233437, IMG submission 182714) | Seawater microbial communities from Saanich Inlet, British Columbia, Canada - SI_122_August2016_200_MG | ecosystem: Environmental > Aquatic > Marine > Inlet | place: Canada: British...
CATGATGAGCTCAATTTGAGTCTGATACCATTCTTAAAGGATCGCTATGACTGTCAGATTGGATACTCTGGGCATGAAGAAGACCTTGAACCCTCAGTGGTGGCTGTGGCACTTGGTGCGACGGTGATTGAGAGACACATTACGCTTGACCACAACATGTGGGGTACAGACCATAAATCTAGTCTGGAAGTCATGGCAATGGATATTCTTCGAAAGCGCATATCTGTTGTAAGAGAAACTATTGGTATTCCGGAGAAGATTGTAACTGATAGTGAGAAAGAGATTCGTGCGAAGCTAAGGAAATAGTTGCCTTGAGAAAGCAATTCATTATTGGGATCTCAGGTGGTTCTGGTGCAGGCAAAACGACACTCTCTAAAGCAATTATTGAAAATTATTCCAATGATAGAATTGCCTATATCTGCCTTGATTCATTTTACCTTGATCAATCACATATACCGCTTCAAGAAAGAGAACGAATAAATTATGACCATCCTGATTCAATAGACTTCAAATTACTTATTTCCGTTCTAAAAAAAATCAAAATGGGTGAGCCCATAGATATCCCTCGTTATGATTTTGCTACACATGCGAGATCAAATTTAATTCAACATATTGAGCCGACTTCAATTATAATTCTAGATGGAATTCTATTATTTCAATCCCCTGAGATTCTCAATTTGTTAGATGTGAAGATATTTATAAATATATCAACTGAGATTCGATTAAAAAGACGTGTTCAAAGAGATGTCAAAGAAAGGGGTAGGACGATTGATAGTGTGATTCATCAATTCTATGAGACGGTCTCACCCATGCACGAGCTTTATGTTCAACCGACACTGAAATATGCAGATATTGTAGTAAACGATAAATTTGTCTCAGAACATGTTATTGAAGAAATCAATTCCCGAATTCACAATGAATATAGAGCGAGCAAGTAAGTAAATGCGCTTATTAACTGCTTTTCTCGTTTTTATGTCTTTTGAAGCGTTCATCACCAGTGGCAACTATATTCAATCTGGTGGAAATATAGCTAGATATGTTTCCAAATTTGATGAATTATTTGTTCTCACCATGCTATTAATTTCCGCATATTTTTTAACGCGCGGGCACCTTAAAAAATACAAATATGTGCTGATCTCAATTTCTTCGTTGTTCGTAATAATTATCATTTCCAGCATTGTTAACGCAGTGAAAATTACCACTATTCTTGAGTTTATGTTGAGGTACGGAAAAATACCAATAATTATATTATACGTATTGATAAAAAATATTGATAAAAATCAATTGTACATGGTTTTAAGAAAATATATAGTTTTGCTTGCAACCCTCCAGTTTTTCATAAATCTGCTTTGGGCTGTTGGGATTAAAATCATTCCAAATATTAGAATAGATTCTCCAGATGACTGGGCAATCGGCACTTTGGGAAACACATTGTTAGTTGCTTTTGTAGGTATGATTGCTATTAGTACACTTTTGTATGAGAATTATTATCACAAAATACCCAGATGGAAAAAATATCTTAACCTCTTAATTATCATATTGTTGATCATTCAAATATACTGGTCGCGGTCACATCACTTGACAGTGATTGGAATTGCAGTCTTTTCTGTGATTGGATTTATGAACATACTATCAACGAGAAAAAATATCATAACGATACTTTTTATCTCGATGGTAATCAGTGGAGTGGGAATCAGGTACATAATGAGCAGCAGTTATGTAAATATTTCACACCAAATTGACAGATTATCATTGTCACCCAAATGGATCAGTACTTATGAATCTATCTTTTTGCTTCCGAGCACCTCACCATACGTTATCTTTGGTGTTGGTCCAGGTCAGGGCGGATCCTTTATCGCAAAAGAGAATCCCACATCAATAACACAAAACTTGTTTTTACCTTATGAGTCAGCAAAAATAAGAAAAGGATCAATAATCACACTGACATTTACTGGGATTAATACTATAGCTAGTGAGCTTGGCCTTGTTGGATTGCTTTGGTATTTACTCACCGTGGCATTATTGTCACTTCACCTCTTTAAAACGGAGGAATCAACTGGAGGTGGTTTAGCTATTTCAAAGAATATCACTATTGTAACTATTATAAATATTTTCTTTTTGGAAAGTATAATGATAGATTTATTTCAGCACACGATTATCCCTGTAATACTTGCTTGCTATATCGTTTGTGTAGTCAAATCTAATCCCATTAGTCTCAACCAACGGGTTAGCAACGTGGTCGAAAATGATTTCCAGACCGGATGACCTTTCCACCTAGAAAATATTTGCAGAGAGATTTAACTTTAATCAAGGAAAGTCTTTCAAAGTTTAACCCCCAGGCTATTATTCTATATGGAAGTCATGCTAGGGGTGAGGGGGCGTTTTGTACAATTGATGGTGTTGAATATGCTTACAATGATTATGATATCATTTTGTTGTTTCAAAATTTACCAAACAATGATTATACCAAAATTAAAGTTGATCTAAAAAAACTCACACGGGTAAAGTGGTTCGACATAGGTGAGTATACGCCAAAATCTCTTGGGAAATTAAAAAACACAGTTATGGGTTATGATTTATTTAGTAACCACCTGGTTATCCATGGTGACGAGGAAATTCTCATAAGTTATATGGTAGATGTAAAGCAGCGGGATATTCGTATTCGAGAAGCTGAGGTGTTATTGTTTACTCGGATATGGTGTCTTATCGGATCTTATCAGAGTCTCGATGAAATTCCCGATTTAGCTGGTGAAGACCTCTGGTTTTTTCACTATCAGTTATCAAAAGCTATTTTTGCTATGGTGGACTCAACTTTAATTCAAAAGGGAGCGTATCGTAGTCAATATAATGAAAAGATCATAACCTATCTCGAGTTGGAAATCAGTGAACTATCTGAGAATCTTTTAAATTGGGCGTATAAAATAAAAATTAATCCTCAATCCGGGGGATTTGCATCCTTAAGCAATCTAGATCTGTTTAATCAGGTTTATGACAGGTATGTGAATTCATTCGTTAAGTTGTATAATATAATGTACCATGTGAACAATGTAGATGACCATGAGCGATTGTTGCAGTTAAAAAAGCATGACATCAAATATCGTATTATATCCTCCCTGAACAAAATAAATATCTGGAAATCAAAATATAAGAAACACACATTCAATCTTGCCCAGTTAGGTTTATTACTATCCTATAATCTATTCCCACAAAATCAGGCTTTCCTTAAGACATGTCAGTTTTATTTATCCACAGCACTCGATCAAAATATCGAAGTTCATGACTGGGAATCGTTAAGAAAAATCATATCCCTAGAAAGACAAAAAGTATAGTATGGCTACTGTGTTATTTTTGGTTGATGCGTTCAGCAGCAAATATGTAATAAAAGAGCGAGCTCCCTTTCTCCATTCGTTAACTAAGCGATCCCTTTACTATAAAAAAGTTAAACAATCGGTTGGATTTTGCGAAAGAAGTGAAATAGCAACAGGGAAAGCTTCCTTAGAGAGCGGATTTTTAACTGCTATTGGCTATAAAAAATACAATAATCAATTTTCCCAATATAAATCAATCCTTCAGATATTACACGTAGTGGAAAAAATTATTGATTTTGTGAAACTATCAATCATCAAACAGCGGTTACGGAAATACATCTATAAAATATTTCAGAAGATAAATCCAAATATTATCCTCAAGCCCTATAATATTCCATTCAATATTTTACCCTATTTTGACCTCACTGAGGACAAGCAAGACCTGTGGGATATTAATGAACCTGGGGAGAAGAATTTATTCAAGGATATTATTGAGTCTGGATATGGGTTTGATGTAAGTATGTTCACTTCATTACGGAACAGCAGTGAACTTGCCACAGAGGAAAAATTCGATATGCTTGAAAAAGTCCTCGCAACAAAATATAAGGGGGTAATATTTGTCTATATAGCGGATACAGATATTATCGCTCACAAGTACGGAATAGCTTCTGATGAATTGAATTCAGCGATTCTTAACATCGATCAGAGATTAAGCAAGGTTATCAAAAAGCATTCAGAAGAAAATAAGTTTATCGTATTAGGCGATCATGGAATGTTGGATGTTGAAAGGCGGATCGATGCTGGAGAAATAGTTAAATCGCTGGCTGATCTCAACAAATTGCGTAATGGTGTGGACTATATGTATTTCCTCGATTCAACAATTCTCCGGATTTGGATCATGAGCAAATCAGATGCTACTGAGAAGTTCCTCTATTCTGTAAAAAATGATCCAGTATTGAACTCAAATGGCGACGATTCAATTTTCCCGGGGGACAGTCATGATAGAAAATATGGTGACTATATTTGGTACGCAAATCCTAGTGTATTAATATACCCGGATTATTTTCAAGGCAATGAACCATACAAGGCAATGCATGGATATGATACAGAAATTTCACAACACATGGGCACTTGCATAGCTTATGGAGAAAACATAGTTCCTGCAGAAATTGAAATGATTTATCTGCATGAGATGTACAATGTTATTAAAGAACATATGACGAGAAAGTGAACAGAATGAAGCGAATATATATTGCTGGCAGTGGTGGCATGCTGGGCGAAGCTATGCATAAGCAACTTATGAAGGATTACACAATTAAATGCACGGATATCGATCTAAATGAGGATTGGCTCTCCTTTTGTGATTTTCGTGACTATAAACAATACGAGCAAGATGTATTCGACTTCAAACCAGATCTCCTCATTCATTTAGGTGCGCATACTGATTTGGAATATTGTGAGAAGGAGGAAGAAGATTGCTATAAAACAAACACACTTGCAGTGGAAAATGCGTGTTTCATTGCTAATAAATTAATGATCCCTATTGTCTATATTAGTACAGCAGGAATATTTCACAGCGACCAGGATACTTATGATGACTGGGATACTCCCTCACCACGTGGGAATTACGCGCGTTCTAAATACCTCGGTGAAAAAATCGTACAAAGTTTAGTGCCAAGACATTTTATTTTTAGAGCAGGTTGGATGATGGGTGGCGGTCCAAAGAAGGATAAAAAGTTCATCAATAAGATTATTCAGCAAATAGTTTCTGGAAAAAAGGTTCTCCACATCGTAAATGATAAATTTGGCACACCGACCTACACCCATGATTTCGCTAAAAATGCACTGGAGGTAGTCCAATCTGAGATGTATGGTATCTATAATATGGTATGTGACGGGCTAACCAGTCGGTTAGATGTTGCCCAGGAGGTTATACAATTGATGGGCTTGGAGGATAAAATTGACCTGGTAGAAGTGACATCAGAACATTTCCAGGAAACATATTTTGCACCACGTCCACTATCAGAAAGATTAATAAATAGAAAACTCGATTACAGAAATATGAATCACATGCGAAATTGGAAATTGGCTCTGCGTGAATATTTAGCCGATTATTATTCTTGATGAACCATTATGGATAATACCTTAAAATTCTCTATCGTCGTGTGTTGCTACAATGGTGAGGCAACGATAGAAAGATGTTTGAATAGCCTGTGGAATTTATCCTATGACAAATCGCAATACGAAATAGTGCTGATAAATGATGGTGCTATTGATAAAACAGGTGAAATCATTGAGCGCATACTTTCAGAAAAGAGTGAGCTACTGCCCCTCGCAACACATTATGTCAGTGAGAATAGGGGGCTCAGTGCCGCCAGAAACAGAGGTATCAAAAAGTCTCGAGGTGAAATTATACTGTTCATCGATGAGGATGCAGCGGCAAGTGAGAATTGGCTGATCGAATGCGAAAATAGTTTTCAAGAAATCAATGAACCCGGTATCGTTTATGGGCCTGTGAATCCGTTCGAAGATAGCAACAAGTTTGAGAAATATATAAAAGACGTCCACTACACACATTTTAACAATATGGGTGATCAAACCCATATCATGATCGGAACGAACATGGCGTTCCATCGATCCATATTTGAAAATAACTTCCAATTTGATGAATCATTTACCTATCGAGGTGATGAGACAGCTCTATTACTTCTGCTAGGGAATAAATATAAAATTCGGTATAATCAAAAAATGCCTGTCAGACATAAATATCCCCAAACCATTGGAATCTGGTTAAATGAGAGATATCACAATGGACTCATTTCCAGACAGCTATTGAAATTGAGGAAGACCCACAAGCTTAAAACTTCATCCAGTGGAAATAAGAAACTAGTGTATATATTCTTGCTTCTAGTGGCTCTAGTCTACTTTGATACTTGGTTCGTGCTCTTGACTTTAATTTTTGGAATTGGGTTTACACTCGCTCTAAAACGCCTGGTATTGAAGAGTAAATATACGCTTTTAAAAAATCACTACGGCATACTTGCACTCGTGTTATTCCCATTTTCATATCTCTTAAAAACAATTGGATTTGTGTATCATTATAAAGGACTGCTTGCTACTTACCAAAAGTGACAACCTGTTATAAAATGAAAACATTGCATCTAATATGGTCTTTCGGCCATGGTGGTATTGAAAATTTGTTGATCAATATTATTAACAATGGGAACCACAATAAGAAATCAATGTTTCTCCTTATTATTAATGATGACTTTGATAAACAAATATTGAAGCAACTAGATCCTGATAAGTGCACTCAAATATATTTGCATAGGTCACGAAGCTCCCGGGATATAAAACCCTGGGTTAAATTATTTAGAGTGATCAGTGAAATAAAGCCCAATATAATTCATCATCACAGACAAAATAGTATACTGCTAACTTTTGTTTCAAAATTATTTGTTAATCATAAAGACATACTAACTTTCCATTATTTACCGGATGATCAAGAAAAGCTGAAGATTATAAGACTATTTGATCATGTAATATTTATCTCAAAATCAGTTGAATCACAAACCCATAGAATAGTAAAGTTAAAAAAGAGCAAAAACAGTGTGGTTTATAATGGTATCCCCTCTCGTAGAAGGAAGTATTCTGCAAGAAAAGATGAAGATGAAAGCATTGGCATTGCCTGTGTTGGTCGCCTGAATCATCTTCAAAAAGGTCAACATCTTATTTTGAATGCAACCATATCTCCACATTTTCCACGCAATCTTGTGTTTAAGATCACATTTATTGGTGATGGGGATTCCCGAGAATATCTCGAATCTTTGGCAAGAGAAAATAAAATAAAATCACGTGTATCCTTTGTAGGTCCGAAATCCCAAGATGAGATATCATCCCTTATGCAACATGTTGATATTATTATACAACCCAGCATCTCCGAAGGGTTTGGTTTATCGCTATTGGAAGCGATTCAATTTAATAAACCCTTGGTGATCTCAGACATCCCAGCATTTAAAGAAGTTTGTTTACCAGGAGAATATCCTCAATATTTTAAATGTGGTGATGCTGATTCATTGGCTAGTGTTTTGCACACTGTTACACAGGAAATATTAAGTGGAGAACTTTCCCTAATTGACGGTCAAATTTATGACGATAATTATTCCAAGAAATATTCAATTGTGAAAACAATCGCGGAGTATGAAAAAATATATAAAAATGCTTAACTATTTCAATCAATTGTGTTGGTAATGAGACCCTCTGCTTTGATCTTGATGCAAGATCATGAGAATATGAATAACCTTGTACCGGTGGCCAATCAGCTAGTAACTGAGGGCGTTGAAATTGAATTCATGCATATGGATAACATATTGCACCAGGACATTGCGAGTTATCTTCCTGAAGGGTCTCATGTAATTGAATTTCCGGTCTCAACAACCAAATCTTTTTATCTACTCAAACAGTTAGACAGAATACGCATCATTCTTCGGCTATTGATCACTCCTCTCAAGTCTACATATAAATATTTACTGACAGGACGAATTGGCATCTTAGAGTATGTAGTGATTAAAAAATTATTAAAAAATAATGAAGCAACAAAAGTATACTCAATTCAAGATGCCATTATTATTTATCCCGAGTCTAACTCAGCCTGGAAAAGGCTCCGGAAATATCTATATTTCACAAAAAACCGACTAAATATATGTGATAGAATTTATGTGTCTGGAGATGTTACAAAAGAGTCGATGATCTACGATGGGGTAGATTCAGAGAAAATTATTGTTACTGGATTGCCTAGATTCAATGTTGTTGAAAAACATATCGATGAAAATCTGGACTCTTCAAAAGTGTTCCTATTCATAACTGGTGCCCATCGCTGGAATGGATTTACTAAGTGGGGTAGATTCCAGGAAGACACAATAGATGTTATTAAAAACATATTTCAACCTGCTAGTGGTTATGAAATATGGATTAAACAGCATCCGCGAGACGACTATGCCATTGAATCGGATTCCATTAAGGTGATCAATGATAAGTCAATCAAGGTCGAAGATGTGCTAAATCAGGTTGACTATATTTTTGCTTCAGTTAGTCCTTCAACTATTTTGTTTCAAGCGATAAATATGGGAAAAAAGGTATTCTTTGTTGAATACGAGAATTTGAGCCCTATAATGCCGATGTACGAGACAATGAAAAAATATATACCGACCATAAATATATCTGAGCTTAAGAATTATATTGAAAAAGTATTGGATGATGGTTCGATAATTGATATAAGTGCAAAAGATAATAAATTTTTAAAAAAAGAGAATAGTCAATCTATTGCTAATATTGTGCAAGATATTCTTTGAAAGAAGGGGATAGAGATTTTGAAGAAAATTAAAGTTGGGGTGATCGGTTGTGGCGCAGTGGTAGAATTGTTTTACCTGGCTTCATTGAAGCGATTAAAATCACAAATAGACGTTTCTTATTTTGTTGACATGAACGAAGAACGAGCTGAAAAATTCGCGAAAAAGTTCAATTGCAAATTTACAACAGATTATAAATCAATTTCATCGCAGGTAGACGCTGCAATAATTGCTACCCCGCATCATTTACATCACCCAATTGGAAAATATTTCTTGGAGAATGGTGTTCATGTATTGATAGAAAAACCAATTTCAAACTCAACGAAAGAGGTGGAGGAGCTGATAAGTATTGCCAAAGAGAAATCTTTGATCGCCTCAGCGGGAAACTTCCGTCGGTATCAGGATTCAATGCTGTGGATGAAGTCATTTACTAAGGAAATGCCACTGGGGAAACTCATGAGTTTTATTGCAAGAGAGGGGGGCAAGTATAATTGGCCGGTAACGACAAATTCATTTTGGGATAAGAAATCGGCAGGTGGGGGTGTACTCATTGATACTGGTGCGCATACCATTGATCAAGTTGCCATGCTCTGTGGAGCACCCATTTCTTTGGAATATAATGATAACGCAATCGACAATATTGAGACTGATTGTGATGTGAAATTCATATACAGCGATGATGTCAGTGGAGATGTGCAACTTAGCAGAACGATAGCATTAGGTGCAGGTCTTTTGTTAAAGTATGAAAAGGGATCCCTTTATCTCGATCTCATCGGGAAGCGGATTCTATCTGAAAATGATTTGGTCAATCAGCTGAAATACAATGGACATACTATCGCAGACCTTAAAGTACAAGATTATGTAAAGCTCATGGAACGCCAGCTTAGACATTGGTCTGATGCTATTCAGAACAACTCGTCTTCATATGTCTCAGCTGAGGATGTTCTGCCTTCGATTCAAATTATTGAAACTTGCTATACGCAAAATAATAAAGCTTAATAAGGTTTAAAATCATGCAAGAGCGAAAAAAAATATTGATTACCGGCGGTACTGGATTTGTGGGTTCAAACCTCATTGGCCGAATGTATAATGACTATGATATCTCTGTATTAGTGCGTAACCATTCGTCATATGCTAGGCTATCTCGTTACAAAAATATTAATGTTATCACTGGCAGTTTATCTGACCAAGGAGCGCTAGAGGATTCGATAAAAAGTGTCGACTGTGTTGTCCATCTTGCTTATGATCCTTCCTCCCAAAAATCCAATCTCAGTGGAATAAATAATATTATTGAGACCTGTCTGAAGTATGATAAGAAATTAGTCCACATGAGCACAATATCTGTCTATGAACCCCTATCAAGCCCTACAATCAATGAGAAATCGGAGTACAAGGGTAATACATATGCCTATGCTAAAGATAAAAAGGAAATAGAAGCATTGGTTACAGATGCAATATCTGCAAAATCACTCAAAGCAATTATATTGCAACCGACAATAATATATGGCCCATACTCAGGACCCTGGACAGATAGAATTTTAGGTCAGCTAAGAACTGGAGATGTTGTAATACCAGACAACGATAGTAGTGTCTGTAATGCCGTCCATATTGACGATGTATCTGAGGCAACCGTTCTTGCAATCAATTCAGAGTCCGCAATTGGTGAAACATTCCTAATCTCCGGACCGGATTATATTTCCTGGCCAGAGTTTTTTAATCATTTTGCAGCATCCCTTAAAGAAGGGGCAGTTCTGCGATATGCTCTCAAGGATATTAAAAAGAATCAAAGAAACCCAATTCGTCTTGCCAGAATTATCCTTGGAGATCCAAAAAAGGCGATAGACTGGGAGCCTATGAAAAGCATTTTAAAATCTCTTCAGTACAAGCTCACACCAAAAATGAAGTCAACCATCAAATCAGTTTATGCGACATATAAAAAATATTCTCCAAGGGCCATATATTTGCCCAATGGTCCTTTACTGAGTCTTTTTAATTCCGAATCTGTTGTCGAGATAAAAAAGGCGAAGGACATTCTTGGATTTGCTCCCAAATATTCATTTGATTCAGGATTTAAAAAGACTGAAGAATACATAAAGTGGGCATATCCTCTGCCTCTAGAAAAGATGTATGACTAGCCAATTTCATAGTGAATTTATACTTGATGTCAGAGTTGACTATGTTGGCGGCTCTGACATTAACAATTTTATAGGTCAGAGTATAGAAGCAAAAAAAAAGGTTACTATTGGTAATGTAAACATTCACGCCATGAACTTGTCGGTTGAGGATGATTCTTTTAAGAGGTTCACTAATAATGCCGATATGGTATTCTGTGATGGCAAAGGTGTGCAGCTTGCGTTCTTCCTGCAACGTAAACTGGTTCCGCCACATGTCACTTATGAGGTGTGGATGTGGCAATTGCTGCCTTTTTGCGCAGAAAAAAAGTATAGGTTATTCTTTCTTGGCTCTAAGCCAGGTGTTGCGGCAAAAGCTAAGGAGAAGATAAATCTCATTTACCCTGGATTAGGTATCGAACATCATCATGGCTACTTTGACAAAAATGGTCAGGAAAGTAATGAAGTAATCGATATTATTAATAGCTTTAAACCTCATATACTAATCGTTGGCTTTGGTATGCCTGTCCAGGAGAAGTGGATTGAAGATAATATTGAGAGGATTGATACAAACGTTGTTCTTAATGGTGGTGCATATCTGGATTGGATTAGTGGGGAAAGAGTAAATTGTCCTAATTGGATGAGAAAGATTGGTATGGAGTGGGTTTATCGGTTGATGCTAGAACCGAGGCGACTTTTTAAACGATATATTTTTGGGAATCCTAAATTCATTTTTAGAATATTGAAGGAATCATATTATGCTTAAAAAACGGATATTAATAACCGGTGGAGCTGGATTTATTGGGAGCCACCTAACGAAACTATTGCTTGAATCAAATAATGAAGTGATCTGTGTCGATAATTTTTATACAGGGAATAAATCGAATATCAGTGAATTTCTTGGTAATAAAGATTTTGAATTACTTCGACACGATATATGCTTTCCGCTTTATGTGCAGGTGGACGAAATTTATAATTTGGCCTGTCCAGCCTCACCTGTTCATTACCAATATGATCCGGTCCAGACCACAAAGACATGTGTCCATGGTGCGATAAATATGCTGGGACTTGCGAAAAGGATTGGGGCGAAAATATTTCAGGCTTCAACTAGCGAGGTTTATGGAGATCCGTCAATTCACCCACAAATTGAATCATATTGGGGAAATGTAAATCCAATTGGAATCCGCTCGTGTTATGATGAAGGAAAAAGGTGTGCTGAAACCCTATTTTTTGACTATCGTAGACAACACTCTCTGGAAATAAAAGTCGCTCGTATATTCAACACTTATGGACCAAACATGCACCCCAATGATGGCCGAGTTGTATCTAACTTTATTGTTCAAGCGCTTAAGAATAAAAATATTACTATTTTTGGAGACGGTAGTCAGACGAGGTCATTTTGTTATGTCGATGATTTAATACAGGCTTTCGTTGCAATTATGGATACTGATCCCGCCGTGACGGGTCCAATTAATCTGGGAAATCCTATAGAAAATACCATTGGTGAGTTGGCTGAACTGATAATTGAACTGACTGGGACAAAATCACAAATCCGTTATGAAGATCTACCGACTGACGATCCAAAACAGCGCCAGCCTGATATTTCAAAAGCAAGAGAACTTTTAGACTGGGAGCCAAAAGTTGCGCTAAGGGATGGAATTATTAAAACCATTGAATATTTTGATAGTATATTGTAAGCGTTTTATAAGCTTAGGGATGAAATGAAGAATAAATCAATAATATTCAGAGTCTTGGTTGATACCACAACCTTCTTCTCTTCATTATTTTTATCATCTTTAATATATATATGGTTCAACGCAGACGATTTAAACAGCTATGAGAATATTTCTGCAAGTAGTTTACTGTTCGGATATGTTGTTTATTTGCTCTTCATCTATTCCTCTGGTGGATATCGAAGAAGGGGTGATATGGCTCTGCTCTCAGATCTTGTAACCATTGCACAAGGATCAGTCAAAACTATAATCATTTATTTAATCATATTATTCATATTCAAAATTGATATTTCAAGAATACTTTTTACTTCATTTATCGTTCTCTTGCCGCTTGCATCTGTAGTTGGAAGAATACTGGCGAATGAAATATTTGGCCGCTACTTCCTCAAAGACTTTTGTGAGAATACGATTATCTATGGTGCAGGTAAAAAGGGTGTCTCGTTTGTGGAGAGTTATCGTAAAAGTGGACAAAATTATCTAAGTATAATTGGCTTCATTGATGATAATAATATTGAGAATACTGGTGAACTCAGTATCTTAGGAACCTATAAGGATCTGGAGTCAATAGTTCAACAGCATAAAATTGAAAGAATAATTGTTGCCAAGAATGATACGACTTCAGCCAATCTACAAGCATTAAAAGAGAAGGCTGAATCCCTGGATCTAAATTTGAGCTTCGTTCCTCGAAAAAATCTATACGCAAATAACCCCATAAAGCTGAAAGATTTTGCCGGTATCACATTTTCAATGCAATCAATAAATGATGACAAGTTTACTTTCTATAGATTAACAAAACGATTCATGGATATTACTATCTCAATTGCACTACTATTAATGTCCTCTCCCATGTGGTTAATAATTTGGATCCTTGTGAAATATACGGATCGTGGTTCTGTATTTTTTATACAGGAGAGGGTTGGGAAAGATTTTAAACTTTTCAAAATGTACAAATTTAGGACCATGCATATGGATTCAAAAAAATATGAACATTGTCCCGCTAATTCAATGGACCCCAGGATAACAAAAGTAGGTAGGTGGTTAAGAAGGACCAGTCTTGATGAGTTACCTCAGTTATTAAATGTGTTATTGGGACATATGAGTATGGTTGGCCCTAGACCTGAGATGCCATTTATAGTACAGGAATACAATGAAATCGAAAAGCGACGATTGAGGGTACTGCCTGGTATTACAGGCCTGTGGCAAATAAGCCGAGGCAGGAAGGCAGAAATAACTGAAAATATAGAATACGATCTTTATTATATTGAAAATCGCGGAATAACTCTTGATATTATTCTGCTATTATCTACGGTTGTATTTGTATTCAGGGGAATTGCTCACTGAACAATGAATTTTGGGAGTCGGTTGCTCAACATCTTATGTTGTGGAAAAGAAATACTTTGAAGATGCTATGCGAATAGGCTCCACTCTACTCCTCATCATATTTTACACCACTCTATTGTTTTGTCAACCACTTCCCATAGATATTCCATATGGAAGGATGGTTATTGACGATCGTCACTCTGACTTATTAATAAAGTCTGAGGTTGAAAGACAGACTCTGCATGTTGACAGCATCGAATCGGAAGCCGGATACGAATTTGAACAACTGGATGTCGGAGCTGTCGCAAATTCAGAAATAGATAATATGACAGATGGATATAGCATATCACCATATATTAGCTACTCAATTTCAAGTATGGATTTTGTTTTTCAAGGTAGGTTACTACCCGCTTCAAGTGTGGGAGCATTTTATAATGGGAAGAAGTGGCGTGGAGTCAGCTTTTACACTGAGCAGGCCTATATCGAATACCGTAATATCGTTTCTCAGAAGTTGAATATGAAACTACGTGCAGGACGATTTTACTCAAAATATGGACCTGGCAGAAGAGGGCAGCTATTTTTTTCTACAGGTTCAAGACCGCTAGATAAAATCCAATTAGCATTTTCACATAAAAGTGGGGTTACGCTATTCTCAACTGTCGCACAATTGGACAGGATTGAGAACGCCAATAGGTATTTAAGTATTCATAGAGTTGAACTTCTGCGGAATAAACTCGCTGTTGGTTTCAATGAATCTATCCTATATGGCGGCCAAAATAGAAACCTCGAGCTTGCGTATCTTAACCCACTGTCGCCTTTTTATGTTGAACAGATCAATGGGCCTGATCTTGAAGGGAATGTAATTGTATCAATGGATATTCGTGTCACACTAAGTAACTTTCAGGTTTATGGAGAATTGTTAATTGATGATTTCCAATTTGATAATAAGGAGCAGGAGGATCTAGAGCCTAATGAGTATGGATTATTGTATGGTGTGGAACTGTCGAGAGACAGATACTACATAGGTCTTGAACAAATTCTACTGACAAACCGTACTTATAAAACTGCACGGGATTTAGAGTGGTATACACATAGAAACAATCCTATCGGATTTACTGAGGGAAGCGATCTTGCTGTCACAAACTTCATATGGAGGTGGTATGTTAATCCTTGGTGGGAGATTAGCATGGAATATGAAAATAGGTTAATGGGTGAGGGAGGCATGTCTAAATCCTGGGACACACCTTGGATGGATGCTAGTATTCTGATTATGGATGGCTATAGCGAGCCTTTCCCAACCGGAGTCGTAGAAAAAACGAATATGGCAACAATTGAAATTGCCAGAACGCTTCGAGGTGCAAATTGGCTAGCTCTTGGATTGGGTTATGAGATGATGAAAAACAAAAACAATGTGTCAGGCAGCGATAAAAACACTGTAGTGTTTAATATTGCATATCAATGGAATCTCAATCGAAGGTTTGCATTATAGTTTGAGACAGTCAATCTAGATATTCGACCTCCTCTGTATTGATGAATTTCAGTATCATCCTTCACAAGCTCTAAATTAATATATTTAATGGGGGTTAATTTGGTCTCAATCTGCCTTAAGTGGTAATTGGCTATCCGATTCTTCAATTTTATAAATTGAAGAATTTTTTGCAATCTTTAATTTACATTCTTCACTGCTAGTTTATTTATCGTTCGGAACTGGTTTATCTCTCGAGAATATCAAAATAGATCAATACCATTTCCAGGTATTATATTGGATATTGCATCTGATGCTTGGATCATTTTTTTATCAAATTTACGCACTTCATACCGCATAGTCTTTTGGTAAGGGGTCCAAAAGTTGGTTACCTCAGTGACATCTCCAATCCGGGACTCCTTTTGTTGGGTGTGGTGGACATATTGATGGTGCTGTGCGATAGTTAAACTATGGGATGGGTATTGAGCGTATATCCCCAGAAGATTAAGGATTAATGGAACAATTATTTACGCAAAAATGAGCATACAAAAAGGTTTTACAGAAGGCCGTAAGAATTATCAGGTTGATTATTGTCTCTAGGAGCTAATAAATTGGAATAAATTCTAGTTCCTGGAGCAGATGTTAGTTAGATGATTTATCCTTCGTGCTTAGAGCTACCTGCGCTTTTAGTCTCAGAACGATAGGAAAAGCTATCAACCTTAGGGTTAAGTACTTTTATAGGTATTAATTAAGCTAATTCGAGTAATATGGTAAAAAAAACCCCTGCTTTTAAAAAAAGCAGGGGTTTAATACAATAGAATTTAAACTTTTATCAGAAAAGAGTACTGATATCGTAACTCAGGTAAAGGCCTGCGTTAATCCAAGCAACACTGTTACTGCTTGCATCACCAGCCAGTTCTTGTCCGGAATCAAGTGTCACGTTAGCACGAACATAAGGTTTGACGACTAAGGGCAAGGTTGGAACTGCATAGCTGTATGTTGCTCCAGCTGTGAAGCCTACACTGGCACCGTAATATCCACCCCCAAGTTCAGCTGAGATAGGTCCCTGAGCTGTCTCAAGGAGGGCTGTATTCAAGGTTGCCAAAGCAACGACACCATTGAAACTTGTGCCCTTGCCTTCTTCATTGAAATCATACATACCAAGTTCAATTCCAACGCCAAATTCAAAAGGACCAAGAGCAAAGCCAAAAGGTGTGGCGGCAATTAGACCGAATACTGGAGAGGCAACGCCACCTGACATCCCTTCACTCATCCAAACAGGATAACCGGCCATTATACCAGCGGTGTAGCCAATTAGTGCTGATCCGCTAGTTACCTCAGTTTCCATGGTACCCTCTTCAGCCAACATGGCTTCTAGGGCATCGCCAGCATCTTCTTCCATCACAGCATCTTCAACAGCAGTGGTGTCAGTCGTGAGCATGTCGTCCATGGCCATGGTATCTACGGCTGCAGAATCCATTTCCATCATGTCAGTTGCCATTTCCTCGGCGGGAGCTTCCATAGCTTCCTGACCGAAAGCAGCGACAGCAAATACCAGAATAAATAGTAAAGAAAAACGTTTCATGTTTCCTCCAATGTTCTTCATTTTCTTAAAGGTCAGGTTGACCTATTTCTTTAAATTGATCTCGAAATACCCCAATCGAGGTCATATATTTCTCGATAACGCGTAAATAATACACTTCTTCCCAGCCAAAAGCAACGTTCAATCCATTGTTCCTCAAGGTTTTTTGCATCAATGAGTCTTCACAACCGTGAAGACTCATTGATGCATTCCGGCGTAGCTGAAAGCGAAGCCAAATCACGTAGATTGCGGTTTAATGATCAAATGTTCTATTCCTATCAGTATACTCCTATATATGGAATCTCGGAATATTCTCCCTCATACAAATTGAAATTAGAGAGAATTAGCCTCACTGAGATGTTTACCACCTAACTTTAGTTAGGTGTTTCCTAAGCTCTAATAAATCTTTGGAGAACATATACCCACCTTTATATTGCCGCGCTAAAACAGGCCAGGAAGCATAAAGAAATCTGGTAAAAATTAGGTCTTTGTAATTGATGTGTCTCCTTCGACCAACCTATGCTTCCAGCTACGGTTTGGCAGGCAGGCTCAGAGCTTTGTGTTTTAGCAACCCTTATGAAGGGGTGAGGGGGGAAAATGAGTGAGTTGAAAATTTATATCCTGCATTAATGAAGTTGTAGGAATTGAAAACGGAATATTAAGTAAAAAGGATTGATCCTTATGTCTGGAACTTTGCGGATGCGTGTCTTTCTGGTTGTCCTCCTGGTAGGAGCTGCAGCCTATATGTTGAGAGATACCATTAGCTATTACACAATGGATGAGACCCAAAGAGTAGCCCTCATTGAGAGTGGTGAGATGGATGAGATGCGCAAGAACATCATTCATAAAGGATTGGATCTCCAGGGCGGTATGCATGTTGTCCTTGAAGTCGATTTAGAAGAATTGATTAAAACACGAGTGGAAGATGGGGATGCTGAGATCGATGCTTTAATTTCTAGTAGCCTCGAAGAATCTCAAAATAATGAGACCGATTTTTTCCCCACCTTCGCCAAGAATGTGAATGCCACCAACATTCGTCTTGCTCGTTATTTCCCTATCTACGAAAAAGGTCCAAATTCAGATGTCCTGGATGCTCTGGAAGCTGATGCTAAAGACGCTGTTGATCGTGCTGAGGAGATTATCCGAAATCGCGTAGACCAGTTTGGTGTTTCTGAACCAACTATCCAACGCCAGGGTGCCTGGAGAATCGTAGTCGAATTGGCTGGTATTTCTAATCAGGCCCAAGCTCGTGAATTAATTCAGGCAACAGCCTTACTCGAATTTGTCCTGGTACACGAAGATCCTCAGTTGCTTGATGAAGTTATTCGTAATATTGACAAAGCCTGGGCAGTAGATATGGGGGAGGAGACTCCTGAAGATTCTACTGATATCGTGGCGGAGGCTGATACAACTGTCGATGACGATGCTCCTAGTTTGGCTGATGTCCTCTCTGGAGATGATGGTGATTCTCTTAGTATTACTGGCACAGGTGATGTTGGACGTCCCTTTTCTTCGCTTATTAATGTAGGTAGCAACACCATCTGGGTTCCTGAAGAAAATGTACGCTCCATCAAACGCAAACTTGAAAAACCAGCGATAGCTGCTGCGGTTTCATCAGATAGCAAACTGGCCTGGGGTGTTTCACCACGTGACATTACAGGTGATGGTCGCATGCACAGAGCTCTCTACCTCATGAAGGGGACAGCTGAATTGACGGGCGACGTAGTAACCGATGCTCGTGAATCCTTAGGTGGGTTCTCAGGTGCTGAATTTGTAGTGCACCTCTCCATGAATGATGAAGGCTCACGCGAATGGACTAAGATTACCGCTGGTAACGTTGGTAAACGGATTGCCATCGTCATGGATGGCAACGTTCATATGGCTGGTGTCATTCGTGACAAAATCGCTGATGGCCGAACTCAGATTGAGGGAATGAATGATCTTCAGGATGCCAAGAAACTGGCCGTCGTACTCCGGGCTGGAGCATTGCCTGCTCCCATGGTCATTGAAGAGGAACGCACCATTGGTGCTTCACTGGGTGCTGATTCTGTAGCAGCTGGTACACGCGCCACCGTATTTGGATTTATCCTGGTTGTTATTTTTATGGCAATCTACTATAAAGGTGCTGGACTGATCGCTGATGTTGCTCTCGTTTTGAATCTTGGATTTACTCTGGCGGTGCTTTCTACTCTGAATGCTACTCTCACACTACCTGGAATTGCTGGACTGATTCTAACGGTAGGTATGGCAGTGGATGCTAATGTGCTCATTTTTGAGAGAATTCGTGAAGAACTACGTAACGCAAAAACAGTGAAGAAATCAATTGATGATGGCTTTAACAGGGCTTTGACCACCATTGTGGATGCAAACCTGACCACCATTCTGGCTGCTGGTGTTTTATGGCAGTTTGGGAGTGGAACTGTGAAAGGGTTCGCCACCACATTGTTCTGGGGCATTCTATGCTCCATGGTCACAGCTATTT
>Ga0233437_1003736_pt1 | contig 19334 bp, 20 predicted proteins | sample SI_122_August201_FD_182714 | JGI IMG/M metagenome (GOLD analysis project Ga0233437, IMG submission 182714) | Seawater microbial communities from Saanich Inlet, British Columbia, Canada - SI_122_August2016_200_MG | ecosystem: Environmental > Aquatic > Marine > Inlet | place: Canada: British...
AAAAAAAACATCCTTTACTCGCCTACCCCCACTCACCATAGCCCCCATTTACCCAAATCACGACAAAACAATCATAACCCATCAATATCATTAGAGAAATAATTGGTATCGAAATAACAATATATTAAATTACTTCAAAAAAACCGCTTATAGCGCGGATGTAGCATTGATACCAAACATTCAATAACCAATGAATCAAGGCCAATATCGTATAATAGCATGGTAACGTGTACCACCATCCATTGAGATATGCCTTTAATGAGTCCACACACCACCCACAACAATGATTCATTAAACGAACCATTAATGACTATCTATCCACACCACCATAGTCAACCGCCAAGTCTGTGGTAATGTACCTTCACAATGGTCTGATTACCAAAATACCCGAAATTTGTCAAAAATTGTTTGAAAAATCCTCAAAAATGCCAAAAATTGACAATCTTGAGTCCTTATATAAAAGAGGATTTATTTTCATTTGGAGCAAAATAAAGCTTGACAGCCCTTTCAAAAAGTGCTATGATGCAATCAACGCTAAGGGGAATTGCCCCAAAGCAAAAAAGCCCCAAAATAAGGAGACCCACTATGAAAACGGAATCCATTGCCATTTCTTACAAGACCATCGCCGGAACCAAAAAAACCTTTTCCCTGGATTATGATTCGCCGGAAAACCTGGACGAAGCTATTGAACTGGAGCGCGACGAAGTTTTCAAGAAATACTCCCAAATGCGCCTGATTAAATTCCGCGACCTGAATAGGGGTAAGAAAGAGAAGGCCGAACGCGACGCACTGGCCAAAGCCCTTGAGAATCGCGACGATCCGCAGGTGGCCGCTGCATTGGCCGCACTCGGAATTGGCTAGATTCTAGCCTTACGCCTCACGAGCCTCCTTGGATCACTCCTTGGAGGCTTTTTCTTGTCCTGCGTTTCAAATGACGGCAAAAAAAATATCTCAAATCCGCCATGCCCCCCCCCTTGATATTTCATTTTGAAAATTCCATGCCGGACTATTTCTATGCAAATAGTGTGCCACACTTTCCTACTTTCCAAAAATACTCAAAGTAAATAAAAACCTTCCCGACCTCCGGACTTTCAAAAAAAAGCCCCCCAGTGCGGGATCAGGACAATAAATAAATTTTTTCCAATATTTTTTTCTCAATATTTTCTGCACACTAAGTCTCTAATGCTGGTGAGGTGTTGAGGCACTTTGACACATATTGGTTGCTTTTATTATAATGGTATGGTAGTGTAGTAGGCAGTTGGGAAGGATTCAATGAGATTGAGCAAGTTTTAGGGAAACTAGCTTATATTGCGTTGTAGCACTAAGGAGGGAGGTTTGTTATGGTGGACTCTTGGATTATTGAGCATAGTGAAGAAGAATTGGCGGAAGTGAGTAGTGTGGTCAGTCAAGAAATTCATGTGAAAGAAGGCGTGTTGGAAAAGATTATGGGAGATGTTTACCTGCCGCGTTTTGCCTTGGAGGTAGTCTGATGAGACTCAGTCCCTGGCACATGGAAGTGGCCAAGCGCGTTGCAGAGGGGAAGAAGTGGAAGGAATTGAGTAGTGAGATTAAAATCTCTCAGAGCAGGCTCTCGGTCCTCAAGGCCAATCCACTCTTTCAGAAACAAGTCCGGAAGTACACAGAAATGCGGGATGACGGTTATCAGAAGGCAATGAAGGAGATGAATCGCGGCGCGGAGGATGTTGCGAAGGAAGTGTACGATATTGCTACTAGTAAGATCGTGCCTCCTCAGGTGAGATTGCAGGCTGCGAAGGACCTTTTGGATAGAGTAGGGATGAGTAATGGCACAGGGCAAACTCCTGCACATGGTGGACAGGATGAGATCTCCTTTGAGCAAATCTTAAAGATCACTAAACGTCGTGCAGGAGGCCCGATGGAACTGGACGATGAGCAAGACTATGAGTCTGCCCAGAGAGACTTACTGAGTGACTTAGAAAGCGTATCCCCACAAGAGGCAGCGTAGTATGAGTTTGGCACTTGGCAAGAGTCTCGGAGGATTGATGGAGGAGTTGGTTGACGAGCAGCATAAGAAGTCGTCTGCCACCGAGGCTGAGAAGTTTAAGAGTCGCATGGGCGGGATTATGCCGGTGGTTAGTAAGAGTCAGGAAGCTGTCAGGCCGCCCTTTATACCGAGGACAGACTTAATAGTCAAGCCGTCAAGACTAGACCTTCAGAGATGTATGGAGGATTTTGAGTACTACGCGGCCAATCTCCTAAAGATCAAGACTGTTGACAGTGAACTAAAACCTTTTGTCTTCAACCATCCCCAGCAAAGGTTCTGGAAGTTACTTACCGACCTGCGCAACAAAGGCAAGCTCGCCAGGATCATAGTATTAAAAGCCCGCCGAGAAGGTATCTCTACAATCTCCGAAGGCTTGATCTTCCATGCCGCACACATGAATGAGAATACAGAGGCGGTGGTGATCGCACATGAGAAAGACGCCGGTGGGAAGATCTTTAATATGTGTAGGTTATTTTACGACTGCCTTCCTCCGAAGCTCCGTCCGATGACTAAATACTCTTCAAAGAAAGAAATAGTTTTTTCTAATCCTGATAAAAAAACTTCTGACATAAATCCCGGCTTGCGATCTAGTATCGAAGTCGTGACTGCTGGTAAAAAGGACGTTGCTCGCGGAGCTGGCTATCATCTTCTGCACTGTTCCGAAGTGGCTTCGTGGCCTTTTGCTAGTGAAGTTGTCTCATCCCTTGTGCCGACAATTCCAAAAAATCCTAAATCACTTATAATTTACGAATCTACCGCCAAGGGGATCGGCAACTTCTTTCACCGAGAGTGGGAACGGGCAGAGAATGGGGACAGTAACTTTGTCCCGTTCTTCCTCTCTTGGTTCGACATGCCTGAGTACTCACATGGGTTTTATTCAAGTGAGGAACGGGATCAGTTTATAGAAAAGATGAATGAAGAAGAGCAGGAACTATTGGTGAATTTTCAGCTTACTCCAGAGCAGCTTTACTGGAGGAGGTTGACTATTGCGGACTTGAAAGGTGATGTAGAGTTGTTCAGGCAGGAGTACCCATCCACCGCCGAAGAGGCTTTTATAGTGAGTGGAGTGCCTGTGTTCGATAGGAAGAAACTGAGAGTGATGAGTCAGAAAACTTCCGAGCCGCTTTTTCGGGGTGAAGTCGGGAACAAGAACCTCATGCCTAATGACCAGGGAAGGTTGAAAGTCTGGCTCCAGCCTCAGCGCGGCCAGGTGTACTCCCTCGGTGTCGACGTAGCAGACGGTGGAGAAGGTGGAGATTACTCCTGCATCCAAGTATGGAAGAAACTACCCAGTCCTTACACTGCTGAACAGTGTGCAGAATGGCACGGGCATCTTGATCCTTATAATTTAGCACACGTGGCATCGCATCTTGGTATGTTTTATAACGAAGGGTTGATAGGTGTTGAGACTAATGCACACGGACTGGCCACGTTGAATGAGCTTCAGAGAACTTACTGGAATTTATATAGGCAAGAGCACTTTGACAGGTATAAGAACGCACGAGTGAATAAACTAGGATGGGAGACTACTAATAGGAGTAAGAAGTTACTTATATCCTTCACCACTCATTGTATCCAAGACCTGAGTATTATTATCCACTCTCACTCATTAATAAGAGAGTGCATGACCTTTCTCCGAAACGCCCAAGGCACTGCCGATGCAGAAAGCGGCGGCCATGACGATAGAGTTATGAGTGCAATGATAGGACTGTTCTGTATGCACCAACAACTGGACGAGCCTGAGGATTCAAGCGGACTGCCAGACGAGCCGAAGAAGTTCAGTGTGGATATACCTCAGAGTCATATGATAGATCCTGAGTTTGCTTCTATACTGGAATTTGGCAGTCAAGATAGTTATGATGCGACTTGGTTAAACTACTAATTCACCCGAGCGAGCGCAGCGAGTGAGGTCTGGATTCTTAAAGATGCCTACTGACAGATACAATACAAACAAGCAGAGTGACTTCGGACAGGGTTTAAAGGATCTGGCTGGGGTTTTGAAGCAGGTGTTCTTAGAGAGTACTAAAGATGCTCCGATGGGTTCTTTACTAAGGATGGCCAATTTGGGAGTGCCGAGTAGCCAGAGATCTGTTGGGGATGAGGTGAGGGATTATGTGCTGGATAGTGTTACTCCAATGGGTGGGATTTTTGCCGGTAGTAAAGCACTAGGCGCGTTGCAGCATAAAAGAGACTTTGCTAAGTATTTACTGAAAGGCGGAATGGGAAGTGAGAAGGTGAGGAGTAAGACTGGCTGGTTTCCCGGCGCGGGAGACAGCAAGATGCGGTTTGAGATTAATGACAGCAAGGCGCGCTTTCCTCAAGGAGTTGTACTACTGAAAGAGTACGAGCAGTTAGGAAGGTATCTAAAAAAACAGCGTCGTGACATATATGTAAAGTATCGAGATAGAGTACTTAGTGAGGATGTTAATACTACTAGTGAGGTATTAGCTGAAGTAAGAAAAAGGTTTGGCGGTAATTCCGATGTGGCTCATCTGAATGCGACTGAGAGTAACATGAGTGTTTTAAGAAACCAACTAGGAGCAAAACCTGGAGAGGTTTTAAAAGTAGGTGATGTTTTAGAACATAAAGAGTTGTTTGATAATTACCCACAGCTTGCCGAGATGGAGTTGAATCCTACTAGTGGGGGTAATACCTTAGGAGCTTATTATACTAAGACACATCCTAGTGGCGCGGAAAGGAAAGTAGTGGATCTGGATGCTGATGTTAGTAAAGATCCTATGGGTACTATGATTCATGAGTTACAACATGGGGTGCAGGAGATTGAGGGATTTCCTAGAGGTGCTAGTCCGGAGTCTTACTTGGACTTAAAGGATGCTATTAAGTACGAGAATGAGTTAGCGAATGAGTATTTAAAAGACAAAGGATACGCACTAGTTGCCGGAAGCCATCCACAGACTACTGAATACGGCGTTTATAACGCAAAGAAGTGGGATGGATTGAATACTCCAAATATACCTGACGAGGAATTACCTCCAGACATTTTGGAAAGACTGGAAGCATTGAGAGAATTAGCTAAAGAGGACATGGCTACTGTTTTTGATCAAAGTCAAAGGACTCCTTTCGGAAGATACCAGAATACCGCCGGAGAGTACGAAGCAAGACAGGCAGAGTTGAGACGAGCCTTAGAAATAGGCACTCCAGGTGGAAGTAAATTCTCACCGCCCTGGCAGCATAAGCCTAAGTATTTAATTAAGAAGTATCATGGAGAGTAAGTAAAAACAGAGGCGCACCGCGCCGCATTGAAATCCGCAAGGACATAAGTCGATATGCCACGCTTGAGTCAAAACCCAGAATTAAAAAGAGCTGCACGGCTGGCACGTGTGGGACCTGATACGTGGAAGAGTTGGGTTGATGCAGGTAGAGTGCCGCTTGAGATGATTAAGAGTTTTATGGGGGATAGTGTAGGAGGAGATTTACTGAGAGCGGCAGGAGTAGAGATGCCGCCGAAAAGAGGAGACTTAGAGACTCTTAAAGAGAATATAGTCGACTTCGGGATGCCGAATTTGCCAGTAGGGCAGATTAAAAGACTAAGCCATGCAATAAGAAAAGGGAGTCCGGAAGGGAAGAAGTTACGAGAAGTGATGAGTAAGGAGATGGGCCTGAGAGGTAAGGCAGACCAGGATGATTATGTAGACTCTCTCCTCCGCTCAACTCCCTTCCATGGCCGCGGATATGAGCACTACCCGCAGACTGGCGAGTTGTATAATACAGGATTCGGCAAGCCTGGGAATATAGGTGAGCCTCAGGGGTTGTCACTCACATACAGAGAACCCAGGAAGTTCGTGCGGGAACATTCGTCATTTGCCAAAAGACCTAAGAAGTACTTAAACGCGGCAGCTAGACTGAATAGAGCTATGGATAAAGCTCCTGACACTGAGGTTAAGGAGTTAGATGCTTTACTGTCTAAGTTAGTTAGGGAAAGATCTTCTTTAAAGAATACTATGACACCTGGTGCTGAAGGTGCCTTCAAACCTGAGTTAGTTGACGAACTTAATAAAGCTGATGCTAAGATTGACAACCTAATAGACATACGTGACACTGTAGCGAAGAACTCCTTAGTTGCCAAAATAGGCAGAAAGCAAGCCCAGTATTTCGACAAAGGCAAGACCGACCCAGCTCCTATCTCTCGTGTATTCCCACGATTCCACGGCAGGCCAAGTGAGAAGATTGTTAAAGGATGGAGTGGTAGTGGAGATGAGGGAGTCTTACAAGAGGCTTATACTTATGCACTGAAGCAGATGCCGGAGATTTGGTCTAAGACAGTTTATTCAGATGACTTAGTTAGAAATGCTTTTCCTGACTTGTATAATCCTTCTCAGTTAGCTATATATGAGCACATGGCTGAAGTTATGTCAAAAGATCCTGAGAAGTTACGTACAGCTGAGTTAATAGTCGAGTCTTTTAATAGGGGAGAAGTTCCTAGTAATAGTTTAAGAAGATCTTTTGGTCTTTTCACAAATAATTTCTACCAAGCTACTTTAGCAACTGCTGAAGATGCTTCAAAACATTCAGTAGGCCTTATTGATAATGTGTCTACGTTGATTAATATTGTGAAGGATGCGGAAAACAGTTCCTTGACACAGGCTTTACTTCCTTCTTATCAAGGTATCAAAGCAAGTATGAATGGCCGCGCAAAACAGGAGTTCAATACTCATCTTTCGGATTACTTACGGTCTAAAGGCTACAGAGGCATCCTCTACTCTCCTCAACGCTACGGCGAGTACGAAATGCGTATGCTTGATCCTAGAGATGTAGTCCAGCAGGATATTAGAAATGTGGATGATCCTGCGTTGGAGAGACTTTATAAAGGCAAAGCTAAAAAAAGTGATCACTACAAAACTACTATCAAACGAGTACAAGAGTTGCGTGAAGAGGCGGCAGGATTACCTAATGGTGATCCACTTAAAGCGTCCTTAATGTCTGAAGCTAGTGAGTTGCATAGGAGATTAGATATTAGGGAGAATATTACTCCAGGTCGTAAAACTACTTCTAAGAAAACCGACACCATAAAAGAATGGCAAGCGCGATCAGACTACGAAGCAAACCCATACCAGGAGTCAGGTCACTCTCCCTACGCACTTGGATCTATCTATTCTGACATAGACATGAGTGCATTGCGACTCGACCCTGATGAGGTAAGACAAGCCGCAAGAGAACAGGTCAAGATGGGAGTCTTAGCCCAAGAAGAACAAACACTTGCAGACGGATTGAGCCTGGGGAAGTTGGGAGATAGTAGAGTACGTCAAGATGATGTACCGATATTCACCCAGAATAATAAATACCAAGCAGAAGTACCTCCACATGAACTGCAAGAGTTGGGCGATCTGGGCAAATACCCAGAAGATGTTGGTATATCAGACAACTTAATTGACGATCTTGTTGATATGTTTGGAGTATCAGAAAATGATCTTATGATACATGATAAGCTAACGGACAGTCTTGCTCTAGCTTTAAAGGACAAAGCTCTTGCAGGTAACCACGCCGCAGGAGACTTTCTGCATGACTTATTAGTCTATGGAGACACGCCTTTTGCAGATGATACCTTTGAGGAGGCTACTAAGTATCTAGCCAAGCCTTCTTTGGGTGTTAAGGTGCCTAAATCAGAGCAACAAGCACTTGAGGATTTAAAAGACTTCACCGTTTTATTTGGTAGTTCAGATGATGCAGTTGTGCATATGAAGAAAACCGGTAAACCCTTACCAGAGTCAGTATCCAAGGATCATTTTGATAACTTGAATCATCCTGATACAGATCCTGCGGAATATTTTAATGGTAAAGTAGCAGAAAAGACTTTAAAGTTCAAGACCAAACCTAAGAAAAAGATCAAATTACCGCCCGGCTACGGTGACGCATTCACCGAAGCAGAATACTAAACCATCTCCTTAGGGGGAGACTAACCAGGAGGATTTAACCATGAGTACATCAGACGAACTAGAACGCGGAATAGACTTACTCCTAGAACAAATGCCGGACTATGTGCAAGACTTGGTATCCGACATAGCCAATCAAGCATTACTTCCGAAGTGGCAACTCTTAGGAGGCATACTCTTTGAAGCCTATAATAATGGATACTTGAGTGCTTACACTCTCGACCCTTCTTGGAAAGACGGCTTTAAGCCACAGGAGTCAGTATGTAACTTCTGTAAAAAGACCTACATGCCCGTGCGTGTTGGCCAGTTATACTGCTCTAACGACTGCGGGTGTGGGATTACAGTCTTAGAAGTAGACGAGCCAGAGAAAGCACAGCCACAGCCGGAGTCAGCTGAAGAGTCGAAGGTAGAGTCTACAAAGGAGTCGAGTAGAGATGACGAAATAGAACTAAGAATGGACAAGATAAAGGATCATGTGAAAAAGGAGACAAAAAAGAATGTCAAGTCTAAATCTAGTTCTAAGTCTAAGTCTGCTCTTGCTAATTTGGCTAAATCTAATGTTACTCGCCGTGTTGGTACAAAGAGTCTTAATAAAGCAAGTGGGTCTGGATGGACCGACGAAGCTCTCCCAGATTAAGAAGAAAGTGGTGAGGTATAACAACCTAGGCCAGGATCAGATGAGTGATGATTTGGATATTGATCGAGATGAACTAGAATGGGCTTATGAACAAGGTGCGTTGAATACCGAAGAAGCACTGACGATGATTAGTAACCATAAGCGGAGTGTAATGAGATGACTGTATTACAGATAGTAAAAGCACTGGCAGGAGAAGAGGACATTAATTTTGGTGACTCTGATACTACTTTCTCGCGGCAAACTAGAAGTGGTGGAACTACAAGTATTCATTATATAGATAGTAAGTCAATCCCTGCGAATACTCTCGGAGGAGTAGTTGACACTCATCTGCACACGCAGAATACAGACACTGGGACTACTGAAGATACCTTTGAGGTTAATAGTGACGGGTTTGGAGTTACCTTGTCTTCTACTGGATTGAGCGCAGACAGGACTTATACTTTTCCGAACACTTGGTCTTCTCAACCTTTGGTCGGATATACTGACTTAATTGGGACAGGGTCTGGAGCTACAACAGGTGCAAAGACTGTAGGAGTATACGATGTAGCAGGGAATTTCACTGGTGGGACTGTAGAGGCAGTGTTGGCAGAGCTTGCTACTGACGTTGCCGCGTACTTGCTGCCTTATGGGTATAAAAGAGGATTTACTCTTGGTTATGTTTCTACTTCGGTCATATCACTTACTCAAGGACAGTGGCATCATTCAGGAACTACTGAACAGATGGTCTATTCAGCGGGCGCGTTTAATTACACGCTGAGTAGCTTGAGTGGAACTCAACTACAGTATATCTACCTAGACGACTCGGCTATCGTGAGCGCGGGAACGGCTGTTATAACACTCACCCAAATCACCAACTCAACCACCGCGCCTACTTTCTCCAATACTAAATACGGCTGGTACAATGGCGAGGACAGATGTATAGGCGCTGTGTATGTAGAAGGCGGACTAGCCAGAAAATTCCGCTTGTTTTCTGACAACTACTATGGATTCTATGAAGCACATATTTTATTCACAAGTGCAAACAGTCCGACCTCCGACACCTCCTTGGACTTCTCCGCTTTCGTACCCGCTTTCTCCACCGGCTGTCGTATAGCAATACAACACGCTACAACAGGAGATCAAATATCTTTCAAACCCACAACCGGATGGGCCGCAAAAACTCAAGTAACCGTGGCAGACGCTGCTGAGTATCAAGATGCTCGAGTAGACCTTGACACAGACCAAACTGCTTTATGGGCAACGGACACAGACAGCCAAACAATAATAGGGCTGCATGGATACTACACAGGTGACTTATAATGGTAGAAAAGATCCCGACTAATAAAGCAACAGACGACTCTCAAATTGAGAACTTCGAGAAAATAGAAATTCTCAAGAAAGAGACTCGACGTAAAGAAGAGCAGGATTATGTTATTAAACTCCTGAACATCTTTACCGAGGCAGAGCAGTTCAAGAGACACTTTGCTACGAACTGGACAGACTATATTGCACTCCTGCGAGGTGACCACTGGCCGAAGAGACGTCCGTCGTATAAAGTCGACGCGGTTATTAATATTATTTTAGAAAACATCGAAAGAAAAGACGCACTTCTCACCGATGCAAAGCCAATACCTAGAGTCACCGCGCGAAGTGACAAGCATCAAGACACAGCGGATATACTCAACCTCATGATGCAGAAGATCTTTGAGTCTTCTTCCTTCAACCAAGCGATGGTTGACATGGTGCATAATAGTCAGACCTTCGGAAACGGTGGAGTGGGTACGGTATATAATCTGGACACATTGACACACCGTGGAGAAACAGAAGTAGTAGCTTATGACCCACGGGCTTATTACATAGACCCAATGGTCAGGAGACCTTATCTGCTGCAAGACGGTGAGTATAACATTATAGAAGACATTTGGTCACTAGCCAAAGCAAAAGATATGTATCCCAAGATTGCCGATAGGATCGTAGCCGATGCGAACTTATCCAGATACAGTATGACCACTAAAGATGGATTCTTTAGTCGTGTAAAACAAGTAGTAGGCCGAAAGAGATCCGAGGAGTTCGTAGCTTCAGAGATTCCGCGTGTATTCGTAAGAGAGTTTTGGATTCGCGACCGGCAGAAAGAGAACAACAAGTATGTCTTCAAAAATGCGGCCAGGAAGAGTGTATTAATTAACAACGTACTTGCGGACGACGGACCAAATCCTTATGATGACGGACTGTATCCTCTCGATATTATGAACTGGCATAGGGACTTCTACTCCTGCTATGGTTGGGGTGATGTGGAATTATTAAAAAGTCCTCAATTACTCCTCAACAAGATCATGGCTTCGGTCATAGAGAATATCAACCTCACGTCTAATGCTATCTGGATTGGTGATGTAGACGCACTCTCTAAAGAAGAATGGTTAAGACTCAACAACGCGCCTGGGTCTTATGTAAAGAAAAAACCTGACCGGGAGTTGAGAAGAGAAAGTGGTGTGCCTCTCCCCTCCTACGTCCTCCAAACTATGGGTGCTGTTAAACAAGGCGCTGAAGAGTCCACCGGAATGGTAGACGTAATGCAAGGAAATCGCACAGGACAAGTAGCTTCTGGAGTAGGGATTGAGTCATTACAAATGATGGCCCAGTCGCTCATTCGCCTCCGTGCAAGAGATTTAGAAAATGTCCAGGATAGAATAGGACGGAAGTTAATCAGTCGGATCTTTCAATTCGTGCCTCCAGAAGAAATCCTGGAAGTTATAAAGGACTCTAAGAATGTAGACGATCAAGCGATGGAGGCTATTACGAGTGAGTTACTAAAACCAATTAGTAAGAGAAAGAAAGATGGCTGGACGGACTATGCTTTTAATGTAGAGCCTGGGAGTAGTCTCGGACTGGCAAAACAGCAGAAGCATATACAGAGTCTTAACTTGAGAAAACTAGAAGTAATAGATGATAAAGCACTCCTGGAAGATCTCGAATATCCACATAGGACTCAGGTCTTGAAGAGAAAAGCGGCAGAAAATGCGGCAAAGGAGAAAGCGGCACAACAGCAGCAAGGACCAGGCGGCGCACCGGGCGGACCTCAATCAGGTCAGTTTCCGATGCAGAGTGGCGGAAGTCCGATAGGGCGGACACAGTAGTTAAACCTAAGGAGGGAGTGTTATGGAAAAGACTAAAATTAGAGTAGTAGAAACTGAAGAAGAGTTGTTGAGACTTTATCCTTTGATTAAGAAAGTACCCTTGATTAATGTAAGGCATAGTGATTTATTGGTTAAATGTCTGACCAATGGCGCAGTGATGCTGGTAGGTCAGGTTGACTCTAAAGACGCAGGAGTGGCTGTTGTAGAAAGAATGGGGAATAATATGAATCTACTCGCAGTCTGGGCCGAGAACAGCGCGGTTAAGCTTGCGGAAGGTTTTTACTCTTGGGCTAAAGAACTTGGGATAGAGAGAATAAGTATGATGTCAGCTTTTGACAGGCCCGCGTATGAGAGGCTTTTCGGAGTCACTCTCGTAACTGCAATTTTTGAAAAGGACTTGAAAGAATGGCAACCGGAGTAGCAATAGGTGCAATGATCGGGGCTATGACCTCGGCTGCGGTACACGGCTTTAGAGGAGGAAGTGGCAGTGGTGCTTTCCTTGCTATGGTCGGAGGTGCGGCTGCGGGTGCGGTAGGTGGTTGGGCTGGAGGAGCTTTAGGTGCTGGTGGTGGAATAGGAGGACAGCTAACCGCCGGAGTAGCTGGTGCAGGGACTCCATCCATAGCCGCGCTAGTTTCAGCCGGGGGTAAAATTGCCGCCGGTTTGGTAGCTTCGGACTATCCTTCTAGACAACTAGATCCAAATCAGGGGTCAGTATTAGACACCTTAAGAAAAGAGGGAATTACCAATTCCCAGCAATACTTCAAGGCATTCTTAGATCAGAATTCTACCACTCTCAGAACTTTAAGGGAAGTCACTCAAGGCACTGGAGAGGGCGGTGCAGTAACAATGGGTGATTTGATGCAGAAACTAGACTCATCCGGACAGCATCCGACTAAAGGTGAAATGACAGCAGACAGGTGGAAGAGTATTTCTCCTATTTATAATGAACATATAAGTGAGCAATTTCTAGGGTATAAAAATCCAGGCTTGGAGAGTAGGCTTTCAGAACTCCAACAAGGAATAACACCTGACGACTCTAATCCTAATATGGCGGGTAGTCTAGTCCCCATGAGGATGAATGAGCAGACAGGTAAATACCATGCTTACTCTCCTTTTGATGCTAATGAGTATGGAGTAAGGCCTACTGAAGCACCAGACATTAGTGATGTGCCTCAGGTGGAGAACAGTAATTTATTACAAACCGACAGTGAACAAGCAGGATATTTCACCGCACCTGGGCAGGATTCTACTGACACTCCTTTCAGCCGGAGTCAGGAGTCAGAAGTGAACTACGGAAGACAGGCCGCAAGACATAACTCATTTGCTGCCGCACGCGCGAGTGAGGACGCACTCAGGTCTCAGTCTTTACTACAAACTTCTAAGTCTTTAAACCTACCGGATTTTAATGAGCAGGACTACAGTGCATCTAAAAGATTTACTCAAAAACCAAAACCTTTTTCTTAGGTAGTATTAATAGTTCATTAAATGAATCATAAAAGGAGGTGAAAACAATGCCACTAGCAGATCAGTTAAGTCAGTTATCACAGATGGATCAGGGAGGTGAAGGAGGTATGCCACAAGGAATACCACAGGGTCCGCCAGGAGGAGGTATTCCCCAACAACCGACTCCACTTGGAGGTGCTCAAGGTCTTGGAGGTCCTGGAGTAGACACTCCGCAGGAACAAAAAGCAGTTCAGATGCTTATGCAGGGTGCTATGCTTATGCGTCAGGCCGCCGAGATCGACCCAAGTGTAAGTCCCATCATTGACAAGATGTTGCAGGATTCTTACTTGCAAATTACTAAGCACTATGGATTTGAGCAAGAGGGTAAGCTCTCTCTCCAACAGGCTCAAATGCAGAAGAGTAGGATGAAGTCACAGGCTTTTAGTTCCCCGGCAGGGCAGGAGTCAGGTCCGCCGATAGGGTAGAAATAGTATTAAAAAACCCCAGACCTTTGATTTCGAGATAACTCTTTAGAGACCTCGAAACAACTCAGGAGATTTGAAAAATGGCAGATACAGAAAATAACACAGACAATACGGAAGACTCTTTTACTAACATCGACCCGGCTACACTTAGCCCAGAGTTGCAGGAAGTCTACAAATCTATGCAAGCAGGATTTACCAAGAAGACTCAGGAACTTTCCCAACGTCAGAAGGAGTTTACTGACAAAGAAGCAAACTGGGAAGAGAGCCTGAAGAAACACGGAGCAGTGGAAGCGGAGAATAAAAAGTGGCATGACTGGTATCAAGGGTTGCAAGAGGAAGAAACTGCGAGTACTACCGACACAACGCAGGACATTGACCTCTCAGCTGAGACTGATACTACTTCTCCCGACATTAGAAAACTCCTTGAACAATTCCAGGCTTCACAGTCTTCTACAGTAAACAACCTCACGCAAGAGGTAGAGACCCTGAAAACTGCGTTAAAAAACACGACTGATCAGACATCTCGTATGTTTAATTATCAGTCGCAACTCGGTGAGCTTGAAAAGACTTATGAGAACTTAGACAAGCAGGAGGTTCTAGACCATGCACTTAAGATAGGTCAGCCCGATCTTAAAAAAGCATACGCGGATCTCCATCACGACGAACTGATCCAGCTTGAAGTAGACAAGCGCGTTGAGGAAGAGTTGGTTAAACGACGCACTCAGGGGATCAGAGCAGGAGCACAGCAGATTATTGTGAAAACTCGTGATAACGCACCTAAGTCCTTTGCCGAAGCTACCGAGCAAATAGCTAATAGTATGGGATAATAGGAGGTGCTAATAATGGCACTTGATTATAATGAGATAGATGCACACGTAAGGGATAAGTATATTCCTGTTCTTCAGGATCAGTACTACTTGTCAACTCCGCTGACCGCACTCTTGATGGCTAAGAGTAAGGTTACATATGATAGTGGAAAGCAGATCGACCAGCCGGTTCTGTACGGTGAGCTGCCTAGTGGGTGGTATTCAGGACTTGATACCTTTGACATCTCGACCGTTGAGGAATCAACCCTGGCGAAGTTCAACTGGAAACAGTTCTACGTGAATGTTACCATCGACGGTACGACTATCCTGAAGGTTGAAGGTGATGAGAAGGTTTTGAGTATCATCGAGACCAAAATGGAAAATGCCAGTAAGACCTTTAACAAACAGTTGAATGAGAGTATGTTTGTTACTGACGGAGCTAAAGCACTGAAGACTCTTACCCAGGGTATTGCTACTTCAGGTACTTACGGTGAGATCAACAAGGCGACTAACTCCTGGTGGCAGGGCAATGTGAATAGTACTGGTGGAGCTTTTAGTATGGATATGCTCCAGACTGCCTACGGTGATGCTTCTGATGGGCAGACTCATCCGGATTTGATCATTACCACTCAGGCAATTTACAATAAAATCTGGGCGAGAGTCCAGCCAGTCCAGCGCGGCAATCTCGATAACACTCCTGGAATCGCAGGTATTGGGTTCACCGGAATTAACTTCAACCAGGCGACTATTGTAGTCGATAACTACTGTCCTACTGGTCATATTTATCTTCTGAATACTGACTTCTGGAAGATGGTGGTGCACAAGAAACGTGATATGTTCTGGACTGACAAGAAAGTCCCGCTGAATCAAGACGCTTATGTACGTCAGCTTCTGTGGGCGGGTGCGCTTTTCACTGTCGCTCCTCGTTGGAACGCACAGATTACTTCTGTGACTTAGTTTTTACTGGAAGGGTGGGTGGATTGGCCACTCACTCTTCCCAAACCACTTCTTGGGAGAAAGCCAATTCTCCTCTGAGATAGCCTAACTCGAAAGGAGTTATATTATGACTACTGCAACAAACAATAAATTAGAAAGTCTGGTTGGTTTCGGGCCGATTAAACCGGCTCAGGGTATTTATGAGGAAAGTGCCACTGCTAAGGCAGAGCTTGGTCACCGCATTCAGGTAGGTGACCGGACTTTTCACTATGCCTACGCTGGAGGTACTGCACTTATTGCCGGAACTCTGGTAACCCCTGCAGAATGGCTGGCAGGTACTTTGGAGGTTAATCTCGCGGTAGGCACTGCTGCTGCGGTTGGGACTTACTCTATTCCTAATATTACCAGTGCCGCCGCGCAGCTCAACCTTGCGGGTGGATATATGGTTGTTAATGATGTTGCCGGTGAAGGACAGTGCTATAAAATCAGATCCTCGGCGGCCAACGCAACCACGGCTACTTCCACCGATCTCGTGTTGTATGATCCGCTGGAAACTGCCCTGACTACTTCATCCCAGGTAGAGCTTTATTCTAGTCCTTATTTTGATCTGGACTTGGAGGCAGCTATTACGGCGCATATTTCAGGTGTTCCTCCTATTGCGGTCACGGCTAATTATTACTTCTGGCTGCAAACCTGGGGTCCGGCGGCTGTTCTTGTTGGAGCGACTACCGCTGCGGGTGATATGCTTGTGCCTCACACCACTGATGGTAGTGTTTCTCCTGGTGCGGCATACACTTCCAATATTATCGGTTATGCACTTACGGCTGGAACTGCTACTGAGTACAATGGTGCCTTCCTGCGTCTTGTGCCCTAGAAAGGAGGTGTAAAGATGGCTATTACTGCAACTAAATTGTTTTCGACTGTGGTAGGCAATAAAGTCATGGGAGCGCAGAAGCTTTATGGTGATGGGTCTACTACCACTTGGGATGTTCCTCTGGAGACTATTGACAGTGCATGGTATCAAAGGTGGGACGACACAGAAACAAGTGAATTACTTACTTGGAGTGGAAACACTGTAACCTTTGGCGCGGCTATTGCAAGCACCAAGTATGGAGTTATCAACTATATTGGTGTTTAGACATTAACCGGAGGGTATTTTTTGCTTTAAATAAAGAGCACCGTGGATCATAGGACATTTTCCCTCCACTCCTAGACATCCTCCCTAACGGTGCTCTTTTTTAAAGGAGTTTTAAAATGGCAGAACTTAATGATATATTTGTGAAGACGGTATTTACCGCTGAGGTAATTGCAGCTAGTGGAGTTGCTACTTCAGATATGATTGATCTTGGTACTGTGACAGTAGATGGGAATTTTGGGATTCAGTTGGCATTGACAGGTGATGGAACTGCGCAGGTGGACTATACAGCGTCGAATCATACCGAGGATTTTATCACTCCTTCTACTGCTTCAGCTATTGTAACTGGATTTGTTAAGACAAGTGGACCGGGTTCTGACGGTAAAGACGCTTTTGCTTTCATACCTATTCTACACCGATTTATGAAAATACAGGTGACCGAAACCGGCACCTCTGATAGTATAACAGTAACTGCTTATCTGGCAACACAGTAAGGGGTGATATTATGACTTGGAACTCAGGATGGAATTATGGTGTAATGCCGTATACCAAAAAGACCGCTGCTCCTGCTGTAACTGATGATAGTTACCCAGTGCCGTTTTTATGGGTGGATGAAACTAATGATAAGTTTTACTTGCTTATAGATAACACCAGTGGCGCGGCAATCTGGCAGGAATTGGTTTACGGTGGTGGTGATATTAGCTTTGAAGACTTGACAGTGACAGGCAGTCAAACGGTTAATGTTACTACAGTTGCCGCAGCTACTTATGATATTCTGGCCACGGATTATATTCTGAATGTGACTTACACCGGCACGGGAACCGTGGCTATTGACTTCAAGACCGCCCAAATCGTGGCAGGTAGAGTCATTCATATCAAAGACGCTGGTGGTGGAGCTACAACTTACAATATAACAATTAGTACTGAAGGAGCCGAGACTATCGACGGAGCTGCAACAGCGGTGATAAGTACAGACTATAACTCTGTCACTCTGTATTGTGACGGAACAAACTTGTTTATTATATAGGAGACTACTATGGCTTATAGTGCTGAGACCGCAAAGATAGACAGTCTTGCAGTTAATGGACTTTTGGGAGTTAACAATTCTTTAGCCTACAAAGTACATGAAATCGAAAAACATTTTCACTCCCGTGAAGTCTGGTTTGGAAGACATACTTCTATAAGTGCGGGAGTGAATGAGGGTGAGGCATGGTCTGTAGTTCAGTTTGAGTCTACTTCAGGTGCTAGTAGTACTTTTGGTGCTTGGGTTCCTTTATTGGGGACTAGTGATACTCCATTTCAGGCTACTTACGCTAAATTTGACCCACATAGAATAATTATCCCTGATGTTCATTCTGATGCAAGTAAAAAAGGGCACTTAGTTCAGCTGTGTTGGGGAAGTACTGACGCCGCAACTGCTTTTGGTGATGGTGATTATACTGGATTCTGGGCATTGCCTGAAAGGGATGGAAAGGCCAGCCCAGTGGATGTACATTGCCCAAGGATTGCGGCGGGTACGAAGATGTGGCTGAGGCACTTAGTTATTGATAATGCTGGGACGTTAAGTATGGAGTTCTATTTTGGATTACATGAATATGCAGGGTAATTAGGTAGAGTTCTACTGCAAGTACTACTAAAAGAGGAGATTTTACTATGGATGTTAATGGCGATCTTGTAATAAGTGGGGATGGAACGGAGGGCGGGTATGGGATTTTAAATACTAGTGATCCCGCTTTTCAAGTGAATTTGCTCGGAAATAGTGGTTTTGGCGTTTGGTCGAATAGTGAGGATTTGTATGACGCTGGAACGGGTGCTGCGCCTGTGGTCACTGGCGATGATGCAGCGTTGGTTGCTGGTGGGAGTTTGGTGACTAATGGTGGGTTTGATAGCGCTACTACTGGATGGGCAGCAGGGGGAGGAACTATAGCGTCTGTCGCAGGAGGTGAAACAGGTAACTGCGTTGCGCTAACATATGTTAGCGGTCCATCACAATACACATATAGTGATGTTAGCCTAACTACTGGAAAATTATACGAATTATCAATTTGGATTAAATCGGGGACTTCTGGAGATGAAACATGCCAATTTGGTATAGGTACATCAGGGAGTTCATGGGTTTATTATGATACCACGACATCGTCAGCTTCATGGGTACAGAATACAATTGTCTTTGAAGCGACATCTACAACAAGTCGAATAATGATACAAAAAAGTTCCGCCACAGCAGGAACAATGCTATTCGACACGATAACCCTAAACGAAGTCACCCCCGGCATCGTGAGCGGGACCGCTGGGCCGGATTCTTGGGGGAAGGATGCGACTCATCATATATTCCGTGAGCATAGCGGCACAAATACACAAAACGGTAGTTTCTATGCTCTTAAATCTGACCCACAATCGCAGTACGACTACGTTGCCTACCCATCTTATGCCACGTCAATACTATCGTCATTCTACACAAAATTTGTAGGCAGGACAATCACATTTGGTATTTGGATAAAATCATCAACTGAATCAGACATTAGATACTCTATTTCTGATGGAGTAGCGGCGAATACATACTCATCATATCATACTGGCGGGGGTGATTGGGAATGGTTAGAAGCTACAAAGACTTGTAGCGCTAGTACTGTTTCGTTTAGAATTAGCATCGGACACGATAGCGCATCCCCAGGAACCGCCTACATCTCCCAGCCAATGCTGGTCTTCGGCTCAAGCATCGGGGAGGGGAATTATGTGGCTCCGGTGGGGGAGTGGGTAAATTGTGATGGTGAGTTGGCATTACTGAGCCAAACATCTATATCGGCAAATTTTGATATGAATGTTGAAGCATATACAAATGGTAAAGTGCCAAAAGGAGCA
>Ga0233437_1003738_pt1 | contig 19329 bp, 16 predicted proteins | sample SI_122_August201_FD_182714 | JGI IMG/M metagenome (GOLD analysis project Ga0233437, IMG submission 182714) | Seawater microbial communities from Saanich Inlet, British Columbia, Canada - SI_122_August2016_200_MG | ecosystem: Environmental > Aquatic > Marine > Inlet | place: Canada: British...
GCAACACTGCCGAAGTTACATTTACCGTAACAGTTGCAACCACCAATGCACCGCCAACACTCGATTCTATTGCTGGTATTGAGTTTGAAGAAGACACGCCACCCCTAAATATAATATTGTTGGGTATTTCTGATGGTGGCGATTGTTTCGCACAAGATGTTACAGTAGCGGCAGTAAGTACAAACCCAGCACTGGTTACAGGAGTGGCCGTAAATTACACTGCAGGAAGTGTAACCGGTTCACTGGATGTTACAATTGCACCGGATATGAATGGTCAGTCTGAGATTACGGTAACCATTGAGGACAGCGAAGGTGCAACCACCTCAGCCACCTTTACGGTAACCATTACCCCGGTGAACGACCCGCCATTTCTGGCAAATCCTATTCCCGACCAGGTGATAATTGCACCGTCTGTTCTGAAATTGCCAATCAGCCATGTACTTGGTGTTATTTTCGATGATATCGACGATACAATACTGGCCTTTACCGTAATGCCCGAGGGAGGTGGTATATTACCGGCATGGGCAACTATAACAGCCGACACTTTAGTTTGTACACCGCAGGTTGACGACACATGTATTATTAATATTGTTATTACAGCAATCGATTTGGCTGGTGCAACGGCATCCGATACTTTCGAAGTGTTAATTGACGGTTACATAGTTAACATTGGCGATTTGGGAGATGGACTATTTGAAGTTCAGATGTACCCGAACCCGACACAGGGGTTGGTTAATTTGGACATTAATTTATCGCAAATATTTGATACCGAAATATCGGTAATGAATATTGCAGGTGAAGAGATATTTAGAAAAAGATACAAAGCACAAGAACAAATCAGGTTCGATCTCTCGAAGCATGTGAGCGGAATGTACATGGTTACCTTGAAAATAGATGGTAACCAAATTGTAAAGAAGCTGATTCTGGATAGAAAATAAGATTCTAGTAAAAAATATGATTGAAAAACAGGAATAAGTTAGTTTCTATTTTATTATTAAAAAGATAATAAAACTAAAATATAAGCCAACAAACTAATAACTTGTCCCTTAGATTACGTGTGAATTACCCTGTGCCAAGAGCACAGGGTTTCTTGTAAAACAATATTCTTCCTGCTTCGCTGGATACCAATTCAGCCCTGCACCAAGAGTGCATGGATTTCTTGGAGTTTTTTAAAACAATTTATTATTCCTCTTTTTTCTGTAACATCCTGTAAATGGTTGATTTTCCAATTTCCAGTTTCGATGCTACCAACCGTACGTTATGATTGTATTTAGTTAGGAAATGTTTTATAATTTCACGATTGTATTCATCGAGCGATTTTTCGTTGGCCAACAAATTACGCACACTATTATCCACATTCATATTTAAATGGCTGGGCTTAATAACGTCGCGGGTGGTCATAACACAAGCCAATTCCATTACTGCTTTTAACTCGCGGATGTTTCCAGGGAAATGATATGACAGAAGTATTCTTTTCGACTCTTCCGAAATGCTTTTGGGTTCCATTTCATTCTCGCTGCAAAAATCATCAACAAAATACTTGGCAAGCAGGATGATATCGTTTCCACGGGTTTTTAAAGGGGGGAGTTCGATTGGTAGTCCGAGCAAGCGATAGTATAAATCTTGCCTGAATTTTCCTTCGGATATCATATTTGCCAGGTTTTTATGTGTGGCCGTAATTATCCGAACATCCAACGGGATTGTCTTATTTCCACCTAACCTCATCAATTCGCGTTCCTGGATTACCCGTAACAATTTTGACTGAACATTTAAATCAAGGTCGGCAATTTCATCTAAAAACAAGGTACCTTTATTTGCTTGCTCAAATTTTCCAATTTTAATAAAATCTGCTCCTGTAAATGCCCCTTTTTCGTGTCCGAAAAGTTCGTTTTCGATTAACCCTTCAGGGATTGCCGAAACATTTACAGGCACAAATGGTTTGTTACTTCTTTTAGAATTATAGTGAATTCCTTTTGCAACTAATTCTTTACCGGTTCCGGTGGCACCCGATATTGAAACAGAAATGTGGGTATGGATTGCTTTTTCCATTAAGTCAAAGACATGATCAATTTCCCGGCTGTTACCTTTAATCAGCTTTCTAAAGTCATATTTTTCTTTAAGCGCTTCCCTCAGTATTACATTTTCAATTTTAACCTGATCTGATTGATAAATATTTTTTATAATATTACTGAGCCTGTCCCTTGTGTCAGGAGCTTTCATAACATAATCGTAAGCTCCATTTTTCATTAATTCAATAGCCGTAGTAATATCCTCTTGTGCTGAAATAACAATTACATGTGTATTAGGAAGTTCTTTCTGGATAATTTTTAACACTTCATGCCCCGACATGTCGGGCAATCTGTAATCAAGTGTTATTACATCTGGTTTATCATTTAAACAGGAAATAATTTCTTTTCCGGAGTGACAAACTTTAACCTGGAAATTATCTTCGACAAGTTGTTTTTTCAGAACCTGTGCATAAAGTGGATTGTCCTCAACAACAAAGATTTTATAAAGACTATTATTTTTTGAATTCGGCATTTTGTTTCTTTGGGCTAAATGTACTTAAAAATCAGTTGAAAATCAACAAGTTTACCTCAAGAATAGAAAAACAGTTCTATTCTCATACCAATATAAATAATTATGTTACAAAATAAACAGGGCTTTAAAACTTATAAGCCGCTTTTTGTAAATCGCCAAGTGTTTTAAATGGTTTTTCCGGTTTCAGGTATTTTGATAAATGCAGATGCACTTTTAAGCGAATCTCTTTGCCTATTTTGGTATCCATCCTATCAAATGAATGCCCACCTGCTACTGCATCAAAAATCTGATATTCAAATGGTTTCCCTTCGACCTTTAATGATTTTATCAGATGTTCTACTTCTAACACATTCACATCATCGTCGTTGGTGTTTGTGTGAATAAGCAACGGCGTACCCTCATATTTATGAGTGTTCCAGGCAGGCGATCTCCTGCGGTATTCCTGCACATTGTCGTTGGCACTTTTCCCAATATGATACTCTGCCTCGTATAAATCGCGATAACTTTGGTTATGATAACCCATCCGGGCAATTAAATCGCTAACGGGAACGCCGGCAAATGCAACCTGGTAATCTTTTGGATGGTCGAAAATATTCATCAAAGCAATTAATCCACCATGGCTCCAACCCATTATCCCAACCCGGTTTTTATCTATAAAATTGTAATTTTCAATCATATAATCCCGGCTGTAAAAAACATCCTCAGTTTCCAATCCGCCATAATCTATTTTTTCATAATGACTTTTCCCATAACCAGTACTGCCACGATATTCAGGCGCAACAATTACGTAACCCTGGCTAATTAATTCGCGGACAATATGTGCATAATAAGTTGTAAAATCGGCATGGACACCACCATGTGGAAGCACAATTAACGGGTACTTCTTTGAAACATCAACATTCGAAGGAATAAAAACATAGGTCCAGAATTTAACCGGGTTTCCGACACCTTTGGCAGTTGGATTTTTTTCTTTCCATTTTGGAGGACCATAAATATACAACTTGTCAACGTGGGCAATATCGCCAACTTTGTTGTACCACAAAACATCGTCGATCATTTTTTCTAATCGGTCGATTTTATGATCCAGGTTTTCGTCGCTGCGTTTTAATTGTTCAATTCCATTTATTAATTCGTAGGAATTTTGAGAATTAGAAATTATTGCAAAAAAAGAAAACAAAATGAAAAACAATATTGACTTGTTCATAATTTTTAATGTTTAAATTTTATTTGATATGAAATATTAGTCCAAAAATGGTTCAATTTTAAAATCAATTATTAAATTTATAAATGTAAAAAAATCTATTAAAATGAAGTACAAAGCGTTTCATAAATTATCGTACGGATTATATATAATTGCGACAGAACTTAACGGGAAAAAGGCTGGTTACATTGGGAATACAGCATTTCAAGTCACATCAGAACCTGCACAGATTGCAATTAGCTGCCATAAAAATAATAATTCGGCCGAAAAAATTCTTCAAAGCAAAATATTCTCAATTTCTATTTTAAAAAAAGAAGTCAATACTTCGTTAATTGGGGAGTTTGGTTTTATGTCGAGCAACGAAATCGATAAATTCAGGAACGTTGAAACTATCCGGGCGGTTTCTGGCGCCCCAATTGTTGTCGATTCATCAGTTGCCTGGTTCGATTGTAAATTGGTAAAATCGGTTGATGTCGGGTCTCATTTATTAATTGTTGGCGAAGTATTGGACAGTGATGTTATTTCTGGCGACGAACCGCTTACTTACGACTATTACAGGGAAAAATATAAAATGATGGCCCCGAAAAATGCACCTACTTTTATTGAAAAAGAAAAATTGGAAAACGAATCGGTTCCAGAAACTGTGATTGAAACAGGATCAGTGCCGGATGAAAAAAGTGCTGAAGTTGATTCTGACAGTTACATTTGCGCAATTTGCGGATTTCAATATAACCCCGAAGAGGGCGATCCTTCGATGGGAATCCCTCCAGGAACTTCTTTTGACGACCTACCCGAAGATTACAAATGCCCTCTTTGCAATGCCGGGAAAGAATATTTTAATAAGAACTAACTAAAAGCATTTACCGGCGCAATTTTTTTATAACTCTTTGTGCGTGCCATCACAAAAAGGTGGGTTTTTAGAATGTTTGCACTGGCAAAGCCACACATCTTTTTTCTCATCAATTTTAAATGCCAAAGGTAAAAATTCTGAACTACCATGCGAACCATCACAAAATGGTTGATTTTTACTTTTTCCACAAGAACACCAGTAATGAGTCCCAGCTTCAAGGTTTACCACCACCGGGCTTTTTGCTACAATTTTAGGTTTTTCCATTTTTTACGATTTTACTTTTTTCTTAGCCTTCAAAATAAATTCTTTAGCCTGAACTATTACTAACTCAGCACAAGGTTGCAAACAAAAATGATTTTTTACTTCTAAAAAAAATCATGAATGACCTCAAAGATAAACACAATAATCAATTTATGATATTCTGAATGGCTTTGATCAGATGAATATTAAAGAATATATTAGGAATTTTTATCGTAATTTTTATCTTAATTTTTATTGCTTTTTGAATGAAGAAGGTGTCAAGCTAAAGATTTCAAGGATTATGCATTGAAGAACAATAGAATGATAAGTTTCAGATTTGTTCCTCAAAGAATATCGATTGGATGCAGCGAGGACGGGCATTATTATTGATAATTATCTTGAATTATTATTTTCGATCTGGATGAACTCCCCACTCATATCTTTTAGACTCATCAAAATTTGGGTTAGGAACTGGAAATTCAGCTTTCACATCTTTTTGCCACTTTTTTAAAATCGCAATTAATTCGTTCTTTTTATCAGGATATAAATCTGATAAATCCATCGTTTCACTGATATCAGTACGTAAATTGTACAAGCTCACATTTCCTGTAACCATGTTTTCTATTATTTTCCAGTCGCCCTTTCTAACAGCTCCGGCCGGAACATCGTGGTGATAAACCGGGTAATGCCAAAATACTGCGCGTTCAGGTCCATAATCAACATCAAGTAATTCAGTCAAAATTGATTTTCCATCTAAAACCTGATTTACTGGTTTTTTTGCACCAGCGATTTCAACCAAAGTTGGATAAAAATCGACACTTGTAACAACGGCGTTGCTAATTCCACCAGCTTTAATTTTCCCTGGCCATTTTACAATTAGCGGTTCGCGAATACCACCTTCAAAAACAGTCCCTTTTTCAGCACGTAAAGGAACATTCGACGAAGCAATATATTTTAACCGATCATCGCTGTATATTTCAAGGCTCCCTTTAGCCAATAGGGGAATCTCATCGAAACGGCTGATCAAACCGCCATTATCGGAATAAAAAATAATAATTGTATTTTCATCTAAATCCAGGCTTTCCAATTTATCAAGTACCCTTCCAACACTTCTGTCAATATGTTCGATCATTGCAGCATAAACTGCATTCCCCGGATAACTGTCAATTTTTTCTTTATTTAAATACTTGTCAATTAAATCTTTGTCAGCGTCTAATTGAACATGGACATCGTAATGTGCCAAAAACAAAAAGAATGGATTATCCCGGTTGTCTTCAATAAAATCAACACTAAAATCAGTGAGTATTTCACTTAGCCTTCCTTTGGGAGCCGGTTCAATTGTGGGAATAAATTTTGGTGAATAAAACCCACCACCGCTATGAACGTAACTTTTGTCGTATCCCTGATTTTCAGGCAAATAATCCCGGTTATTACCTAAATGCCACTTCCCAAAATAGCCGGTTTTGTAACCTGCATTTTGCAATGATTCGGCTATAGTAACAATTTCTGAAGGTAGATATTGAGTTCTGTTTTTTGGCACAATAAGCTCTTCGAAAGGGCGCCAATGCCCGGTAATAAAATCGATAACACCAACCCTGGCAGGATACTGGCCACTTTGTATGCTGGCCCTCGTCGGTGAACATACCGGGCAGGCTGCATAAGCGTTTGCAAAAAGGATTCCTGCCCCCGCCAGTTTATCAAGGTTTGGGGCTTCATTAAACGAATTTCCGTAACAGGGCAAATCGGCCCAGCCCAAATCGTCAGCTAAAATAAAAACAATGTTAGGTTTATTTTCTTTCGAATAAGTTTTAAAATTACCGACAATGACACACAGTATTGTAAAAATTATTATTTTTTTCATTTCACAAAATTAATTTTTTAAAGTATTTAATGAAACTCGCTAATAATGATTCTCTTACATCAAAGAAATCTAATATTTCCGTTTTACACAAAAAATTTAATTCCTTTTTCCCTGATAAATATGATCTTATTAAACAAAATTATTGCTACATTGACACAGAATTTTATCTGATTTTTTTATTCTCATAAAAGTTTTAATTATCCCCTTAGGACATACTACAATGTAACTGAGAGAGCGAAGCAGTAAGAAACTGTATCTTTGTGGTCTTCTGTTTCATAAGCTACGAATATAACTATAGCAAAGCCCAAAATTTTCTGATCTATTTACATAAATACCAAATATAAAAAGCACGTTTTTTGTGGTCATAAGTCCAAAACGAATAATAATGAAATCAAAATACAAGCAACAAAATACAAACCTGTCCGGCTTTTGACGGATATTTAATAATAACCGAAATCACAATATTCAAAACTATTTTAAGCATTTAAACATTGATATTTGGGAATTGATTTTTACAACTTGATGGTTCTTTTCAATAATTGTTTACTTTTTAGATGAGCCTACTCCGAAAAGTCCGGGTTCATTAATTTTTAGCTCTTTTAACCCTAATCCCTAAAGGGAACTAGCTGAAAATCAATGAACTCTTCAAAGTCCTTTTTAGGGGATTTAGGGGTAATACACTTTTCGGGGTGGACTCATACATAGACACAAAATAGTATTTCTAAAATTCGCCAATATAATTGTAACTGTAAAACAATACTTTAAATCCGGACATGTAGTTTGAGACTAAAAACCTGAAACCGTAAAACCAAAACCCCCGATGCAACTTTTTCCCATTACTAACATTCAGAAATGAAAAAATTTCAACTAATAATTTCCTCTTTTCTGATATTTATCTCCCAGGCTTTTGCCCAGACCGATTTTCAAATATCTCTTTCCAATTCATTTTTAGGATCGACTACAAAACAACTTCCATTTTGGCTATCAGCAAACCGTGATGGAAAAATAAATCCCTTTGTATCTTTATTAAATTATTCGGAGCTGAGTGCTAATGTATATTCCCCGGTTAAAACCCAAAATAATCTACAATACTTTGCTGGAGTTGGCGTAGTTGGAGGGCTGGGAAATAAAAACTATTTACAGCTTAATAGGTTATTTGCCGGCACTGCATACAAAGGTTGGAAAATTGAAGCCGGGATGTTTTATGACTCACTGAGATTTGACGGGCTTTCTACAAGCAACGGTAACCTGGCAAGAAGCCGTAACGCCCGTCCATATCCAAAAGTAAGGTTATCTACAAATTCTTTTAAACCAATACCTTTTTTAAAGAAATGGCTATCGTTTAGTTTTGAATACGACGAAGGAATACTAAACGATGAACGTTATATTACAAGGGCACATTTGCACCATAAATCGTTCTATTTGAAAACAAATCGGGTAGCTGGATTTTACTTACAGGCAGGAATTGAACATTTTGTGATGTGGGGAGGTACATCCCCCGATGAAATTATAGGGGACTTACCATCTGATTTCAACTCCTATTTATATTACATAAGTGGTTCAAAAGGAAACAGCGATTTCCCCCAAATGGATCAAAACAATATTGCCGGAAATCAGTACGGAACATATCAATTCCTTATCTCAAAAAACTTTTCGGAATATTCAGCCAGTATAAACATTAGCCATCCTTTCGATGATTTTTCGGGCCTTAACTGGCGCAACTGGCCCGACAACCTTATTGGCTTGAATATTAAACGAAACAAACCAGATAAATTTATTAACCATATACTTTATGAATTTACCAACACCCGCCAGCAAAGTGTGGTCGATTCCTTTTACATGTGGAACGATGAAGCCCAGTTGTGGAAACGTATGGAAGATGACAACTACTTTAACCACCTTATTTATATTTCAGGGGCAACCTATCACCAACAGGCAATTGGGTCCCCTTTATTTGCACCGGTAATAATTACCGACGGTATCAGCCGGGGTTTTGAGTCAACCAGGTTGTTTTCGCACCATTTGGGTATAGCCGGAAAAGTTTCAAGCGAAATAGCATGGAAAAGCCTGTTCACCTATGTACAATACCTGGGAACCTATAGAAATCCATACCAACCTTTTAAAGAACAGCTTTCTTTTCTTTTCGCCCTAAATTATAAAGGCAGTTTTATCCCTTTTCAACTAGGAATCTCATTAGCAGCAGATTATGGGCAAATGAGCGAAAACAATATGGGTATCGAGGTAAATATTTCAAAAAGCTGGTAATTAGTATGAATAGGATAACATTGATAAAAAGTGTTTAAAATAAGGTCAAAAAACATGGCCCTAAAATCTGCTTTTTTACAATTGGCAGACAAAATCTGCATTCAGGATAATATCTCACTTTGGAATTGTTTTTATAAGAGGAAACACATTCAAATCCTCATTTGCTGACAGCCGGTCAAAATAGAATTTTTTATTTTCATTAATTTAACCCTTATACCATGGACAACACTCAAAACATCCTAAAAAAAATCGAAGAAAACAAAGAAGTAATCGGCATTATTGGCCTCGGTTACGTTGGTCTGCCGCTGGCCGTTAATTTTGCCCAGGCAGGGCTAAAAGTAATCGGTTTCGACAAATCGAAAACAAAGGTTAATAAAATAAATTCCGGGGCAAACTATATTAAAGACATCCCCGATGAAACCATAAAAAAAGTGGTTGACAACTTAAAGCTGGAAGCCACAACAGATTTCTCAAAAATAGCTGCTTGCGATGCAATTCTCATTTGCGTACCCACCCCTTTAGACTCTTTCCGAAAACCCGACATGAGCTACATAAAAGAATCATGCGTAACAATCGGGAAAAACATGAAACCGGGAATATTTATTAGTTTGGAAAGTACGACTTACCCTACAACCACCGAAGACTTTATGCTGCCCATAATTGAAAAAGAGAGCGGCTTAAAACACGGCAACGATTTTTGGATGGCATATTCCCCCGAACGTGTTGATCCGGGCAACAAATCATTCAAAACACGAAATACCCCAAAAGTATTAGGAGCTATAACCAGTGATGGGCTTAAAATAGGCGAAAGTATTTACAGCAAAGCAATCGATAAGATTCATAAAGTCAGCTCGCCGCGAATAGCCGAAATGGTAAAAATACTTGAAAATACTTACCGCCTGGTAAACATCAGCTTGATAAACGAGCTGGCACTCCTTTGCGGCAAAATGGACATAAACATCTGGGAAGTAATCGAAGCAGCAGCGACAAAACCTTTCGGATTTCAGCCCTTTTACCCTGGCCCGGGAATTGGTGGCCACTGCATTCCCCTGGATCCTTTTTACCTCGAACACATTGCTAAAAAGTACAAGTTCGACCTAAGCATGATTAATTCAGCCGGGCACATCAATATGCGGATGCCCCACTATATGTACATTAAAATTACTACTGCTCTTAATAGCCAAAAAAAAGCCATCAACGGAAGCAAAATCCTTTTCGCCGGGGTAGCTTACAAACCCAATATCGATGATGCCCGCGAATCGCCTGCATTGGAAATTATGGATACAGTTGCCCAAAAAGGCGGCATAGTTTTTTACCACGATCCTTTTATCCCTATGGTAAAAACACCAAACGGGGCAACTTATCAATCCATAGAGTTAACAGCCAAAACGCTTCAAAAAGCCGATTGTATAGTACTAACCACCAACCATAAAATATTCGATATTAATTTCATTCAGAATCATACAAAACTGATTGTTGATATGAGAAATATGATAAATGAAAAAAGCTCTAATGTTTTCAAACTCTAATTTTGAACGATAAGCCAATGGACATCCAAATGGGTGACCTAAAAAGTCAATTGTAATATCTTAAGGGCAACTCTAAAAACACATTTTATTGTTAATAAGATGACTGGCACAAAAAAAATATTATTTTTAAAACCAAAAGCCTTTTAGTCTGAATTATTTATGAGTTTTTCGTTATGAGAATTCAAAATGCACAGAATAAAGGGAAGCACAGAGTTGAGCCTCGCAGAAATAGCCTTAGCTATTTTGAGAAGCGAGAATCGAGCATTCTCTTTATTCAAAGCAGTTTGATTTCGGAATAGATAAATTTATAAATAGTTCAGGTTAGAACAAAAAACAAGAACATTATGAAAAACTTCGCCCTAATAGGTGCAGCAGGTTATATTGCCCCACGGCATTTAAAAGCCATTAAAGACACAGACAACAAGCTCATTACTGCCCTCGACCCTTACGATGGTGTCGGTATTATGGACAGTTATTTCCCCAATGCTGATTTTTTTACCGAGTTCGAACGTTTCGACCGGCATGTCGATAAATTGAAACGGAAGGGAACAAATTTAGATTATGTAAGTATTTGTTCGCCCAACTTCCTCCACGATTCCCATATCCGGTTTGGATTGCGAAACGGTGCCGATGTGATTTGCGAAAAACCAATTGTCCTGAATCCATGGAATGTGGAAGCTTTATCAGAAATTGAAAAAAAAACCGGAAAGAATATCTTTTCCATTTTACAATTAAGGCTTCACCCCAGCGTAATTAATCTTAAAAATAAAATAGATAAGGGCGACCCGAATAAAATCTACGATGTAGATCTGTCGTACCTGACTTCGCGCGGACACTGGTATTACACCAGTTGGAAAGGCGATATTAGTAAATCAGGGGGGGTGGCAACAAACATCGGTGTTCATTTTTTTGACATGCTTACCTGGATTTTTGGCGACATAAAAGAAAACATTGTGCACATTCATACCCACGACAGAGCTGCCGGTTTTCTCCATCTCGAAAAAGCACGGGTACGATGGTTCCTTAGCATTAATTACGATACTATTCCCGTTCAAGCCAAAGAAAAAGGGCTACGTACTTTCCGTTCAATAAATATTGAAGGTGAAGAATTCGAATTTAGTGGCGGATTTACAGAACTCCACACAAAAAGTTACAGGCATATTCTCGATGGGTACGGTTTCCGTATTGCCGAAACAAGCAAGGCTATTAAAATGGTACACACAATCAGGCATACAAACCCAATTGGGCTAAAAGGCGACTACCACCCAATGGCAAAATTACCCTTAAGCAAACATCCATTTGAGATCTGATAAAAACAAACCGTGTCAAGTTTTGAGTGTTAAAAGACTCATATATATTTATCTTACTTTCTTGATCCTCGGGACAATGCTTCCAATAAATGGGACTTTTGCATTGAATGACAACTATGTGTTAAACATCCGTTGGGATTATCTTTTGCATGTTTTGGTGTATATCCCCTTGCCAGTACTCTTAATAAAACAAACCGAAAAGTTCTGGCTTGCAATGTTGTTATCGTTCGCGATAGCAGCCGGTTTCGAGTTTGTGCAGCTTACAATAGCGTTCCGCGCATTTAATATTAACGATTTGTTGGCAAATGTAGTGGGTATTTTGGCCGGGGTTTTGGTTTATTTTTTACTGCGGAATAAAAATTTTAGCAAGCTGAAAAAAATTGATTTACGCAAATAAACACTTCGGAATTAAGACTTTATCGGGGTAAGGAGTAGAGAGTTGGGAGCCTACTTCCTCACACTCTCACTTAACTTTTAAAAAGCAAAGCAGTAATCGGCGAAGCCAAACAACAAATAACAGAAGCATAACGAGCAAAAAAATAAAGAAACAAATTTTGTATATTTGCTATAATGATTAAAAAGAATAATATCATCCATAGTTTATCCAACCATCTTTTTTGGGATGTTGATTTATCCGATATAGATCAGGATAAACATTCAGGATATATTATTAAAAAAGTATTGCAATACGGCTTATTTAACGATTGGGAACATTTAGTTGCTGTTTATGGAATTGACAAAATTGCTGATACTGCCATGGGATTTAAGGAACTTGACAGAAAAACGGCTTCATTTTTAGCAATTCTGGTTAATACCCCAAAAGAGAATTTCTTATGTTATACTACAAAACAATCGATACCAAAACACTGGAACTTTTAAAAGAAATCCAGCAAGTCGATATATTCAAAAAATTAAGATTGGTTGGAGGAACTTCGTTGGCTCTTCAAATAGGGCATAGAGTTTCAGTTGATTTAGATTTTTTTGGGGAATTAACTGCAGATCGAATTAGTATTCTTAATGCCTTGAATACTTTAGGAGAAGTCAAAACCTTGCATTATACCGAGAATATTAATGTTTTTACGCTTAATGGAATTAAAATAGATATTGTAAATTATCCCTATCCCTGGCTTAATCCTGCCGTTAAAGACAATGAATTATGTTTAGCCGGTGTAAAAGATATTTCTGCAATGAAATTAGCTGCGATAACAGGTAGAGGAAGCAAAAAAGACTTTGTCGATATATATTTCCTTTTAAAACAATATTCGCTTGATCGGATGCTTGATCATTATAAACAAAAATATCACGACGGTTCTATATTCTTAGTGTTAAAAAGTTTGGCTTATTTTGATGATGCAGATAATGAAATTATGCCAAAAATGTGTGAAGAAATCCAATGGAAAACAGTTAAAAAAGAGATCGCTAAAAAATTAAAAAACTATATCAAAAAAGAGCATTGAGGCTTATAAATTAAGAAGCCCAGAAGTTCAGAAACCCACAATCTTTTGAACCTGTGAAGCGTCCCCGTTGGTGCGGATTTGCAATCCGTACCTCAGCCATTAAAGCTGAAAATAAAGCATTTGCTACATAGCAATTTAAAACAATGAGCAGAAAATACAAATTCCATAATCCCGATGGAGTTTACCCCGTGAAATCCCGACGGGTATTATTTCACCGGGTTTATTTTGTTTCGTTTGCACTACAGGGATGGGTTGATGTGTTTACCCGTAACGATTACAAAAATATCTTGGTGGATAACTTAAAATACTGCCAGGATTATAAAGGGTTAGAGATATTTGCATGGTGCGTAATGACTAACCATGTTCATCTGATAATAAGGGCTGGTGGGGAAATTTTATTACAGGATATATTAAGGGATTACAAAAAGTTTACGAGCAAAGCAATCGTACATGCGATTACCAACAATATTCAGGAAAGCAGAAAAAAATGGTTATTAGAACAATTTATTACCTCCGAAGGATTTCGCTTTTGGCGAGGTAATAATAAACCAATAGAGTTATGGAGCAATAAAGTAATCGACCAAAAGATAAATTACATCCATCAAAACCCAGTAGAAGATGGTATCGTTTTCAGAGCAGAAGATTATTTGTATAGTAGTGCTGCCAATTATGCAGGGGAACATGGCTTATTGGATGTTTTAGTTATAAAATAGTATTGCTTGCAGCAATGGCACAGATAACAAATCTGCGCCAGCGAGGTAGGCTAAAGAAAAGTATAAAAGAACAAGCAGGTGAATAAAGCAGAAATAGTCATTTATAAAGCAATTGACAATGCTGATTTTCAAATTGAAGTTCGAGTTGAAGAGGAAACTGTTTGGTTGAATCGACATCAAATTGCTTTATTATTTGATAGAGATATTAAAACCATTGGCAAACACATCGCGAATGCACTAAAAGAAGAATTGAATTCAATTTCAGTTATCGCAAAATTTGCGACAACTGCCGCAGATGGAAAAGTATATCAGGTTGAGTATTATAATTTGGATATGATTATCTCTATTGGATATAGAGTTAATTCTCAACGAGGTATTCAATTTAGAATATGGGCAAACAAGGTATTGAAAGAATATCTTTTAAAAGGATATGTTGTCAATCATCGTATCGAAAAACTTGAAAAAGAGGTGGATGATTTAAAAGTAAAAGTCGATAAATTTGATTTTCAAATAAAGACAAACCTCCCCCCAAACGAAGGCATCTTCTACGACGGCCAAATTTACGATGCCTGGCAATTTGTATCCGATTTAATAAAGTCAACAAAAGAATCCATTATTTTAATCGATAATTATTTGGATGATACTGTGTTGACATTATTATCAAAACGTAAGCTCAAAGTGAAAGCAACAATATATACTGCTTCGGTCTCCAAACAGCTCGCTTTGGATCTGGAAAAACACAATGCGCAATACCCGAAAATTGAAATAAAAACATTTTCTAAATCACACGACCGCTTTTTAATCATCGATGAAAAAACAGTTTACCATATTGGAGCATCTTTAAAAGATCTTGGCAAAAAATGGTTTGCCTTTTCTAAAATCGAACTCGATCCTTTGGAGATGTTAGCCAGATTGAAATGAGATGGTTCCTTCGGCTGCATTTCGTTGCGCTCAATGGAAAAGCTCAAGGTAAAAGCGAGGAGCAGGAAGCCCGAAGCCCAAAGCTGCAACTTGAAACTCAGAACTCAGAACCTGAAACCCGGAAGTGAGTGGGTGAGGAAGTGAGGAAGTGAGTGAGTGGATGGGTGAGTGGGTGAGTGGGAAGAAAAAGGCCTGATTAAGGAACTCGAAACCCGAAACTCGGAACTTGCAACCCGGAAATGGAAAGTGGGTGAGTGAGGAAATAGGTGATTGGGAAGGGAAGAAAAAGGCCTGATTAAGGAACAAAAAACCAGTAACCTGCAACCTTAAACTTTAAACCTTAAACTTTAAACATTGAACTTTAAACCTTAAACTTCCTCCCATTTAATTCCAAAAAGCTAAATTACCAATAGCAATACTTAAATTACAATTCGAAAGGTTAAAATTGGATTTCGTAAGGCTTAAGTTGGGATTAGAAAAAGTAATTTAGATGTTCGTAGGGCATAAATAATCATTCATAAATAATAAACAATCGTTCGCAAGGCTTAAATAATCATTCATAAATAATAAATAATCATTTGCAAGGCTTAAGGAAAGCATAATGATGCAATTGAAGAAAATAAGTTAATATTTTTAGCTATAGCCAACCTAAGGAAATTATAAAAACAATGATTCAGACATTAATTTCGATTAAAATAAAAACTATTTAAAATAAATAAACTGATTTTTGTAAAAAAGTAAAGTTAAAATAAAAAATATGCTAAACTATAAATCCATTTTAATCACTGGAGGAACCGGTTCTTTTGGAAAAAAATTCACTGAGATTATTTTAAAACAATACCCTGATATTAAACGCTTAGTAATCTACTCTCGAGATGAGTTAAAACAATACGATATGGCTCAAAATTATCCCGAAGATAAATACCCGCAAGTACGATTTTTTATTGGGGATGTTAGGGATAGAGATCGGTTTATCCGAGCCTGCGAAGATATTGATGTAATTATTCACACTGCTGCTCTGAAGCAAGTTCCAGTTGCGGAATACAATCCAGATGAATTTATAAAAACAAATATTGGTGGTGCGCAAAATGTGATAGACGGAGCTCTTGCAACTAATGTAAAAGTTGTTGTTGCATTATCAACTGACAAAGCCGCCGCACCTATAAATTTATATGGTGCAACAAAATTGGTTTCGGACAAACTTTTTATTGCAGCGAACAATATAAAAGGAAAAAGAGATCTGTGCTTCTCAGCCGTGCGCTATGGAAATGTAATGGGTTCAAGAGGTTCTGTAATTCCTTTTTTTATGGGCAAAGCTAAAAATGGTAACATTTTGCCAATTACACATAAAGATATGACTCGCTTTAATATTAGCCTTGAAGATGGAGTTGAAATGGTATTATGGGCAATAGAAAATGCCATCGGTGGTGAATTATTTGTCCCCAAAATACCATCGTATAAAATTGAAACAGTAGCCAGAGCAATTTCTCCAAACGCAATACTCGAAGATGTTGGAATAAGAGCCGGTGAAAAACTACACGAAGAAATGATAACCGAAAGTGATGCCATAAATACCTTAGATATTGGAAAATATTATGCCATTTTACCTTCGGGAGCTAATAAAAAGAAATATTTGGAACACTATAAAGGCAGGGAAGTGCCGCAAGGTTTTAGTTATAGCTCCGGGGAAAATGAAAGCTGGGTCTCAGTGGAAGAGATGAGGGATTTAATTGTTAAATACGTTGACCCAAATTTTAAACCGTTTTTAGGATGATAAAACCCATACCATACGGAAGGCAGAATATTACAGAGGAAGATATACAAGCTGTAATTGAAGTTTTAAGGTCTGATTTTCTCACTCAAGGCCCTGCAATAAATGCTTTTGAAGATGCTTTTGCTAAATACGTTGGTGCAAAATATTGTGTTGCTGTAAGTAATGGCACTGCTGCACTTCATATTGCTGTTGCCTGTCTAGAAATTGAAAAAGGAAAAGAGGGAGTTACTTCACCAAATTCATTTTTAGCATCAGCAAATTGTATGGTTTATAATAATATTAAGCCATCTTTTGCAGATATTAATTCTATTACCTATTGTGTTGACAGTAAGAGTATACTGAATGCCATTAATAAAAATACCAGCTTGCTCATTCCTGTACATTTTGCCGGACAACCATGTGAAATGCATGAAATAGCTACCGTTGGAAAAGAAAATGATCTTTTCATTATTGAAGATGCTGCTCATGCTATAGGAAGTAGGTATGCAGATGGTTCTTTTGTTGGTAATTGTAAATATTCTGACTTGACTATCTTTTCATTTCATCCAGTTAAGACGATAACTACTGGAGAAGGTGGTGCAATAACCACTAACAATAAACAACTTTATGAGCGTTTATTGATGCTTCGTAGTCATGGGATGACCAATGATCCAAATGTGCTAAATATAAATCCGGGACCATGGTATTATGAAATGCATGAACTTGGATTTAATTACAGAATGACGGATATTCAGGCAGCTCTTGGAATTCAACAATTGAGAAAACTAGATGCTTTCGTATCAAGAAGAAGGGAAATTATTAAGCAATATAATAAAGCATTTAACATTATTGATTGGTTAACTGTTCCTTTCGAAAAAACGGAAGGATATTCTGCTTTTCATCTGTATGTTCTTAAATTTGATTTTGAAAAAATAGGCAAGAATCGTAAACAGGTAATGGAAGAGCTTTTGAAAAATGGAATTGGTACCCAAGTACATTATATTCCTATTCATACTCAACCTTATTATCAAATAAATTATGGCTTTAGGTTTGGGGATTTCCCCAATGCCGAAAACTATTATCAAAATGTCGTTAGCATTCCTCTTTATCCAGCAATGACAGATGCTGAATGCGAATATGTAATCAATAAAATTCTAAGTTTAAAAAATAGAACATGAATAATTCGAATTTTAAAATATGCTCAAAAGTAATAGGTGAAGGATCTACATATTTTGTTATTGAAGAAGGGCAAGCAAATTTAGGAGATTTCGACAAAGCCCTTGAGATGGTCGAGATTGCATCGAAAACTGGTGCAAATGCCATAGAATTCCAACTTGCCAAAGCCCAAGATTTCTATATTAAAAGCCATAAAGGCTATCAGATATATAAGGAAAGAGAGTTTTCTGATTCACAGTTACTTGATTTAGTTTATTTTACTCGTGAGAAGAATCTGGATTTGATTGTTTCACCTTTAACGTCAAAGATGATAGGCCAAATGGTAAATAACGGTTGTTCAGCATTTAATATTAATGCAAGTGATCTAAATAACCCAGAGACTTTAGATATAGTAGCCTCATGTGGGCTCCCATTTTTTCTCAGTTTACTTTTTGCAAAAGAAGAAGAGATAGAATGGGCTGTGAATAGAATTATGCAAAGTGGCTCGCCTGAATTTGGTTTGCTATTAGGGCAGCATACTATGGCAAGTGGTGAACATGGAGTTGATTTAAATCACACAAATTTAGGTTATATCAATACCCTAAAAAAGAAATATAATGTACCAGTGGGTTTTATCGATCATTCCGCAAATATATGGTCACCTGCTATAGCTGTTGCAGCTGGAGCTGATATTATTACAAAGCACTTAGCAATTTCCAGAGCAACAAATGGACCCGATTGGCATGTTTGTTTAGAACCTAAGGAAATGAGTGAAACCATTAGAATAGTGAAAGAAGTAGATCAAAGCCTTGCGGCTGTGAATAAAACTTTAGCACCTGGAGAAAATATGGACCGGTCAATTATGAGAAGAAGTATTGTAGCCAACGGAAAAATTGAAAAAGGACAAGTCATAAGACGAGAAGATATTACATTTAAAAGACCGGGTTCAGGAATTAGCCCTGCTGAGGTTGATAGTATAATAGGTAAAAAAGCTATTTTAGTTATAGAAGAAGATCAATTAATATCCTATACAGATTTTCAATAAATTTATAAGCAGATGAAGCTAAATATAAAAAATAAAATTGCACTTATTGGTGGTGCCAGTAAAGGATTAGGAAAAGCTAGTGCCATTAGTTTAGCAAAAGAAGGAGTAAACCTAGCTATTTGCTCCAATGATCAGGAATCATTACTACAAACAACCGAGTACATTAAATCAAATTATGGTGTAGAAGTATTACCAATTTTGGCTGACCTTTCTGAAGTTCATAAGATTGAAAAGGATGTAGTAGAAAAGGTACTTGAGAAGTATGGTCGTATTGATATTTTGGTTACAAACTCAGGAGGCCCGAAACCGGGTTCCTTCTTTTCATTGAATGAAGAGGATTGGAGAATAGCTTTTGATTCTGTACTTTATTATGTAGTTGAATTATATAGGTTAGTAATTCCTTATATGGAAGATAATAAATGGGGTAGGATTATAAACAACACCTCCCTTACAGTAAAAGAGCCTCCAGAGACGATGGAGGCTCTTTT
>Ga0233437_1003740_pt1 | contig 19315 bp, 23 predicted proteins | sample SI_122_August201_FD_182714 | JGI IMG/M metagenome (GOLD analysis project Ga0233437, IMG submission 182714) | Seawater microbial communities from Saanich Inlet, British Columbia, Canada - SI_122_August2016_200_MG | ecosystem: Environmental > Aquatic > Marine > Inlet | place: Canada: British...
GCCAAGACAACAACCAAGAGGCATAGACTGGGTTCTGGTAAACGGAACAATAGTCGTGGAGAATGGAAAACACACTAATGAGACTCCTGGAAAGGTGTTGAAACGGGTTACAAACTAATTTTTTTTCTACTTCACATGCGTTTGCTTCCAACTGAACGGTATGTGGTGGTGTGATGAGTGTTCAAAACACCATCCTGAGGATACGTGGGAGAAACTGGATTGAAACGGCGTCCCTACTACATTCTGCTCAGCCTTGATGACTACACGATAAATAAAGACGAGTTACGAACAAGACGCGTGAAAGCTAAGGATGAGTCCGAGAAGAGTCATTAATCATATACAAGAACGAAGGATTGATAGATAAATTCCGGGTTAATGTTATGGGCTGTTTAACCTGTCATCAAAAAAGATCACAAGGAATCGACCATTACCAGTCGAGGACGCTATTATAAATACAATTTACGAGTCCACTGGCCCGATGTCCGTGACGGAGATCCATTCGAAAATCATAGATAAGACAACAATTAAAACCACGAAAGAAAGCGTCAGGACGATTCTAACTCGTATCGTGAAAGAGGATAAGATTAGTAATCCTAGTAGAGGTAAATATGGCCCAATCGCACATACCCGTTCACTTCTTGAAACAGTATCCGCTCATATGAGAGAACAGGTTTCTACCTTAGAATACGCAAAAGATTATTTTGAAGGATTTGAAAATTGGTTTCAAATTGAGATCATTGCAGCTCTTAGAAAATTATACCTCAATGTATCTATTGAGGGCAAGATCAACAAAGACTCTGATTTAATCATAATTATGGATGAGGAACCTATTGGGATTGAGTTGAAAGCATGGAAACAGTCTCATTCAAGCAATGTCTTAAATGATGCATTTAAACACAAAAAAGCAGATTATTATCTAATTATCGCAGAAAAATGTCCTCGAATTATTGAATATCTTACAAAACATCAAGTTAAACATAGTTTTTATCCGCAAACTATTGATATTCACGAAAATTGGATGTTAATATTGGGAGCTAATCCGCAATTAACTTCATCCCCCAGACCTCTGGACATCCGGACCTACCTATCCTAATAATAACGCGCACGTTGAGGGGAAGCCGTGGTTCACCTAACCTGTGCATGTTTGAACTTCATATTCTGAAACAAAACCTATGTAACTCAGAGATAAACGTAGGCGTTTTTTAGTTTAGGAAACCGGTTGAATAGTTTTCTTAACGATGCATAAAAAATAGGTTGAACTCACTGGTTCCACTGATAAACTGGACTCAGAATCTGAAACAAGTGTCTATTGTGAAAATGTCACATGAGATGCTAAAGTTTGCGACTAAGCATGAGTCATGTGACATCAGTTTGGTTCGATTACTGGATTTATAGGTATCTAAATTTCGAATAACTCTCAATGATCAACTGCCATATTTATTTTCAACATTAATAGAATCTCATTATAATTATCATCATATCATCAATCAATAATGTTAATTATCCAATATTCTACTTCATGGCGGAAATATCATGATGAATGAAAGGGAACTTTTGATGATCCCAGGGCCCACTATTGTATCACCACGGGTCCTCAGGGCACTAGCCAAGCCAATACTCAGCCATGTCAGCGGCGAGTTCGTTGACGGTTACGCTGAGGCGCTTGCACTTCAAAAGAAATTATTCGGCACAGAGGGCACACCCTTCCTGCTATCAGGAAGCGGCACTCTGGGCATGGAGGCGGCAATCGCCAACCTAATGGAAAGGGGCGAGAAAGTCCTATGCGTCGAGAACGGTTACTTCGGCGAGAAATGGGAGGAGATCGTGGAGACCCACGGCGGAGTCGTTGACAGACTCAGGTACAACTGGGGCGAAGTCGTTGACCCCAAGGAAGTCAAGGAGAAGCTTGAGAGCGACAACTACAAGATGTTCACGGTTGAGCACGTTGACACGTCCACAGGTATCGCCAACCCAATCAAGGAGATCGGTGAGCTAACCAAGGACAACGACGCGCTTTACGTGGTTGACAGCGTCTGCGGTGCAGGCGGTATGCCACTGAAGATGGATGAGTGGAGCATCGATTACGCGCTCACAGGCAGCCAGAAGGCTCTTGGAGCACCACCAGGCATCAGCAACTTCTGCCTAAACGACAAGGCATGGGCAGCGGTCGAGGCGAGGAAGTCTCCTCCAAGCGACTACTACGTCAACCTGAAAAGGTGGAAGCCAATCATGGACCATCCAAAGGGATACTTCGCGACACCAGCCACTGGTCTAGTCATGGGTATGCGTGAGGCACTCAGGATAATCGACGAGGAAGGCCTAGAGGCAAGATGGAAGCGTCACGAGCTATACGCTGACGCGTTCCAGGCAGGCATCAAGGGTCTTGGATGGGAAGGATATCCAGCCGAGGGACATAACGCGCACACGCTGAGCGTTCCAAAGATCCCAGAAGGTGTGGACGACGCCAAGATGAGGGCTATCATGTACAACAAGTACAGGGTCATCATCGCGGGCGGACTCGGAGTGCTAGGTGGAAAGACCGTCAGGGTCGGACACATGGGCAACGACACCAAGAACGACCTGGTAGCCACGATGGCAGCCATGGAAGGAGCTCTCGCTGAGATGGGTCACGTTGATGATCCAGGCAAGGCTGTCGGCGAGATGATGAAAGTCTTCATCAAATCATAAGGTTATAACCTTATTTTTTAAAATCCTTTTTTTAATACAAAGAAACCAAAGCATACTATCAGTCGAACCACGTATTCCGTTTGGTTAAACAGACCTCGGTTAAAATGGCTTACCGTGACGCTTTTTGTCCCATAAAACCCGTTGGTGAGTGGCGTTTTTGTATATGATACTTTTGAAAACAAGCGGTTTTAGGACTCTTTTAGGTGAAAGGGTGATGGATTCGCCCCAGATCGCGTACCCCCCCCCCCTTACAGGAGTGGCTTACTTCAGCCCAGCTTTTAGGGCTTCAGCGTAGTCTTTTGCACCCTGTATGAGTAGGTTCTGGTCGTTGGCCATAAACAGTCTTGACCTGCCCTTCTCGATCCACCTGTTGGCGTTTGGCACGATCTCATCCGTGTTTCTGCCAACGGTGAACCTGACTGGTATGCCCCGTTTGCTACACTCGGCACATATCTTGGTGATTGCCTCCTCGATGACGGGGGCATCCTTTCCCGCTAGGGGTGTAAAGGGGACACCGTAGGAAAAAGACATGTCCATCTTCCCGATGTAGACCACATCGACGCCCTCGACTGACAGGATTTCCTCGATGGCTTTCACGCCCTCCCTGTCCTCGATCATTAACCCGACGAGGGTCTCATCGTTGACCCTGTTAAAGTAGCCCTCCCAGCCCTCTCCTTCAAGTTTGGGCAGCCCATACGCGGGCTCGAAGCCTCGTTTGCCGAAGGGAATCTTTTCGGTCTTGAACTTTAACAGCTCGACTGCCCTGATGGCGTCCTCCTTGCTCATAATATGGGGGAACACCACGCCGTTTGCTCCGGCGTCAAGCACCCTGTTCACGAATCCTACGTCGAGCCCTGGCGCCCTGCACAAGGTCAACAGGTCATAGCCTCTTGCCTCTCTGACGGTCTGGGCGAATGTCTCCATCTCCATTACGCCGTGCTCGAAATCGACGTAAATATAATCAAAGCCCGTCTTCTTTGCCGCCGCAATGGCTGGGTTTCCCATGCCTAGCCGTAGGCTCATTGATAGCACTATTTCTTCTCGTTTCAACTTCTCAAGGAGTTCTTTTCCGTTCATTTGACTAATCACCAACATGTGTTATACGCATACGCGTAGGTTTTCATTGATTGATTGTTAATATATAAAGTTAGTCAACTAAATAATAGTCAAGTGTCAAGAAATAGGCAATAGGTCTGGATGATTGGTGAAAACTAGAGCAGGGGCTTGTTCTGGTTCCTGTTCAAAGGAGCTTTCTGCTTCTCGATGCGTCCTTTCTTTCCCTTTGGCTTCTTCTTTGTGACTGTTTCCTCTGTCTTGACTGGCGCCTTGAAGAGTTGTCCGCAGAAGATGCACGTGTACTCCTTGTCTGGGGCTACATCGTGGACGGGGTTGGACTTACCGCAACTACATTTCAGATACACTGGGCCAGCCATGAGAATCAAGGAATAGGGAACGGGAGGCGGGATAAACACATCGAATTTGACCCCTCCAACCCTCACTGATAGTATCTTATGCACATATGTTGATAAGGGGTTATTCACATATGGTACAATGTTAGTAAGCAAATCTTACTGGAACCATCTAATGGATTGTAGATGATTAATATGGGCAGAATAACAGCGATCATCCCGGATGAATTGGAGAAACAGTTACGGCTTGAAGCCCTTGAGGTGTACGGCGGCAAGAAAGGCGATCTGTCCAAGGCAGTTCAGGAAGCAATAAAGACCTGGATCTCTTCGGAGAAAAACAGGTAACCAAACACGGGGACAGCGCCAATGCCTCCCCTCCACAAGACTGACTGTGGAAAAAATTCTTGATATTGGAAATGGAGAATAAAATGACAAATACAAAAGAGGATCGAGATGCGCGCCGCACAGTCATCCTTGAGGGGTTAAACAATGGATTATCAAAAGAGAAGATTGCGGAGCAACTGGGGATCCACCCACGTATGGTGAGAAGGGACTTGAGCAGGATGCAGCACAGCAAGGACCCTGAGCTGAAGCAGGCGCAAATAAACGCAAGAGAGAAGGCACTTGAGGCCAAGGAGTTGATCTCAAACCGTGCAGGGGAACAGTTCAAGAGAACAACGGGCATGACATTCCAAGAGAAGACGTTCAGCAACATGATGAGTTTCTACGAGCCAGAGATACGGCAGATCATGAAGGCAACGGAACAGGATATAGCAATCAGGAAACTTCCAAGCAGCGTAGTGAAAACGTTGAAGCGGAACGGGATAATCGCATCAGGGTGGAAGAGCCCACAGGTCACACAAAAGGCAAGAATGCACCTGGCTGAGTCCCACAGCATAAAATAACCACCCTCTTCAGAGGAGAGGGATTCTGGACAGAATCAATTTAAAAAAATGTATATCTAGTCCGGGGCTACATCTTAGACCGGGTTGGGATTACCACAACTATATTTCAGATACACTGAGCCAGCATGAGAGTCAGGGATGAAGGCATTGGAAAGGATGGATCAAGAAGAGTTGAACAGATATTTGAGGAACCATTCTAGGTTCTGTTGACTTACCGCCCTACACTCCCTTGGTTTTGTTATGGGATGCGCCATCTCCGGGTACACGTAGAGCTCCACTGGCACGCCCTTGGGCTTTAGCGCCCTGTATATCTCCATGGCATTGCTGAGAGGGACTCGCATATCCTTGCCCCCGTGCTGGATGAGGGTCGGTGTGTTCGCGGTCTCGATCCCACTCATTGGGGCGGTCTTCTTGTATACCTCGGGGTCCTCCCATGGGTTGGCGGATAGGTAGTGGTCTGTGAAGTGGGGTATGTCGTTGCTGATGTGGTACGTGTACCAGTCGCTGATGCCAGCGCCTACGGATACTGCATTGAACCGGTTAGAACTCAGCCCCGCCATGGCTGAGATATATCCCCCCTGGCTCCACCCCATGCATCCAACGTTCTCAGTGTCAATGAATCCAAGCGTGTCAAGGTGGTCTATAGCTGACTCAAGGTCCCACAGGTCTCCTACGCCCAGGTTATCGACGTTGAGCTCACTGAACCACTGTCCCCTGCCGATGCTGCCCCGGTAGTTGGGCTTCAGGATGAGCACGTCCTTGTTGTTGAACTGGACGACGGGGTAACGGGCGTAATCGTATGCCTCCAGTAGTACGTCCCTGCTGAACCATGAGGGTCCACCGTGGACATCGAACAGTAATGGGTACTTCTTGGAGGGGTCAAAGTCACTGGGCTTCCTGAGGATGCCCTGAATCATTGTGCCGTCCTTGCTCTCCCACTCGATTGTCTCCACGACGCCCATGTCCCAGCACTTGAGCTGTGAATCATAGTCAGTCAAAACGACGATGCTCGGGGTCTCTGATACTGGTGATGGTGTTACGTAGACCTCGTACAGTTTCTCACGGTTCGCACCCACGAATGAGAGATAGCCACCGCTGGACACATTGAACATCAGGTTGCTGTGCACGTCACCCAAGTCAATGGGTGAAACAGTTCCATCCTCACCTAACTTGGCTAACCCAGTAACGCATTCATCCACGTAGGAGACGTATATCCCAGACTCCACCCAATGGAGCCCCATGATTTCCCTATCCAGGTCACCCGTGACCTTCCTCATCTCGGGCAGCATCTCCCTAGCCATCTTTCCAGTCCGTATGAGCCAAAGGTCGGGTTGAGTGTACATCATCCTGTCCCTTTCTCTATACCAGACAAGGAGTTTTGACCCATCTGGGCTAACTGCGGCAACCTGCCCCTGATCAGGCATCTTGAGCTTCGCGGACTCACTGCTCCATTCGCCACCGTCCAGATGTCGGGTTAAAGCAGACCCACAGTCCAGTATGATTATGTGGCTTGAAGACTCCCGAGCGTAAACCAGAGGGTCCCTCGGGCGAGCATTCATGTAAATGACACCCATTGATGGATAGAACTCCGTGGTCTTCATGCTGGGCAGGTCCTTGGACACCTTGATTACCGGCTTGGGCAGCTCCTTCGCCTCATCCTCCGTCAGTCCCATCACCTTGGAGTTATACTCCTTGACGCGCCCAGCCTCGGTATAGTAGAGGGCTGAGGTTGATTCCTCCATATCGAAGTGAACAACGTTGCCATACTTGTCCGTAGTCTCCTTGCGCTTGCTCTTCTCTGGGTCATCAGCCAGATACAGGACACCCTCGCCTGAAAGCTTGAACACCTGCACACCAGTCTCATGGTCCGTCACCTGTAACGGCTCACCTGCAAGCCCCTCGAACAGGTACACCTGCGCCTTCTCATTTTTCCTCAACACATACAGGTCACTGTCACCACTCCAGTGGAAATCAGTCACATCACCCCCCCGGGTCAACTGGAAACTCTCCCCAGAGAACACGTAATGGACGAAAAGCCTGTGCTCGTACACGTTCCTGTTCCAGTCAGTAACACGTACTGTGTAAGCTACCTTACGCCCATCTGGACTAGCCTTGCTCTGGGCTGGCACTTCAAGTGAGAGCAGGTCATCAATGGATGGTTCAACAAGATTCATGAAAATAGGTTGGTTCTACGGGGATAAGAAATTAAGTATAGATCTGGACGGTGGTCCCGTCTTTCAGCACTCTGTCCAGCCCAACCTTCTCGTCGTCGAACTTGGCCGCCGGCCCCCAGAGGCGGGCGTACTTGAACCTGTCAAAGAAGTCGTTGTGCAACATCTTGGCCAGCTCACCTACTGTGGTGCCTTCCTTGACCACGATGGGTACCGTGGCAACGCCTTTGCCCCGTTCCTTCGTGTATATCCTGCAAATACCCAGCAAATCGAAGATAGTCTGACCAATGAGCCGGGTCAAGTCCTTCATCTTCTCAATGGATAACACGTGAAGCTGCAACGGATATGTAGCCTTTAACAGCTCCTCGATGTTCCTGGGGTCATTGTTGCGATCCATCTTGTTGGCGATCACGAACGTCGGCCTGTACACGGCGTTACCGAACATGGCGTCCTCAACTACGTCCAGTGAGACCTTGCCCTTGATCTTCAAAAGAGCCGTCTTGATCCTGTAACCTGCAAGCAGTTTGATGATATCCTCCTCGCTGCAGTCCACGAGCTCCCCCTCCCAGATGAACTGGAGGTCCCTGCCGCTGCCGCGCTTGACTATCTCCACGCTGCCCAGCGGCTTCTCAATTAACAGCCTAGTCGCCTCAAGCTCCTTCTTCACCATCTGGTAGTTACCCACGGGGTCATCATCAAGGTCAACCATGACGATGATGGCGTCCGCGTTCCTAGCCGAGGATAAATTCTTGAAGCCCTCCACCTTGCCCTCGCTGCTTCCCTCAACTATCGGCGGAATCTCCACCAGCTGGAACTGGATGTCCTCGTAGGGAAGCATTCCAGGTGTCGGCATCATTGTGCCGAAAGGCCACTCGGTGACCTTAACCTGGCTGTTCGTAACAGCCCTGAGGAGGCTACTTCGACCAGCGTTAGGAGGACCAATAACGGCCACCTGAGCCGCCCCTGCCTTCTGAACATAATAACTTGGACCACTGCCCGTCTTCTTTGCCTGATTCTTCGTCTTCTCGATGGTTTCCTTGAGCTGGCTCATCTGGCGCTTTACCTGTTTGCACATATTGTCTGTGCCCTTGTGTTTGGGGACAAGGCTCATGAACTCCTGCATGAGAAACAGTTTATTCTCTGGATCCCGGGTCTGGGTGACCTCTATCCATTTCTGCTTAGCATCAGGCGGGAGATTCGTCGGCAAAACATGTGCACCTCGGGTAATAATACTGAAAACGGGTTAAAAAATCCTAGGAGAGTGTGCTACCGCACTCGACACAGAACTTGTGCCCCGGCGTGATGTCCCATCCACAGCTTGGGCAAACTGGCTTCGCAGGAGGAGCCGGTGGCGCCGGAGGCACTGCGTCCCCTGTTAAACCCAGTTCTTTACCCTTTGCGAAGACTCCGCTCACGAACTCCTCGGGGGTGCTCATGATGATCTCGTTGGGGTAAGCCGTGATTGACTCTATAGTATCGTCGATTATCCTGTCCCTTGCCTCAGGTGACAAAGCACCCTCTTCAACCAATGCATCCATGAGCATGGCGATGAGGTTACGGTTAACCGCGATGGCGTTCGGGAACTTTAGGTCCTCGGACATTAAGCGACCCTCGCACCACAGTTACCGCAGAAGCTGTTTCCAGGGATAACTGCTGTACCACAGCCTGGGCAGAACTTGTTGCCTGCTGCCTGAGGAGGTGGAGGAGCATTGTAGGTCTGGGGTGCACTGTGCACCGCTCCCGAGGTGAGCCTAGCGGTGTTAATCTGGTTGACCCAGCCACCCGCGTCCCTCATGCCCTTGAAAACGTACTTCTGGCCGCCAGCCATAATGGTGATGGTTGCCAAGAAGCCCTTCTCGATAGATGAGATCATGTTCAATGGGATTTCGGCCTTGTCCTTGTGGGATTGACGGAGAGCAGACATTGGGTCCTGGAACCTGCCTGCGTTGAAAACCAGTCGCTTGTTTGTGAGAATTAGCTTGCCATTCACGTTGCTGAATGTACCCTTAGCCCATGTAACGGGGAACATGCCTGTGTCCTTAAGGACCATTTCCCCTGGAGGTAAACCACTCATATTGTATCATACAGGGGTATGGAAACCGGGATAAGAATGATACTCCTTTAAAATATTCTGAAAAAACCCGGCGGGATGGTCTTAAATCAATGTTCAGCCAACTTCAAGTGACACAAAATGGTCAAGCCATTCATTATCGGGACAAGGAACGCTGGAGACTACCTCTACGGAGGAGTCGAGGTACTCAAGAACGGGGGCACAGCCCTCGATGCCGTCGAGGCAGCCACAAGGCTCGTAGAACTCAACCCAAACGACACATCAGTTGCACTTGGAGGCATACCCAACATCCTTGGTGTTCAAGAGTTTGACGCCACAATCATGGACGGAAAAACAATGGACTCCGGGGCAGTTGGAGCGCTACAAGGATACAAGCACCCAATCTCAGTCGCAAGAAAGGTATTGGATGAGGCGCCCCACGTTCTTCTTGTAGGTGAAGGGGCAGCCCTCTTCGCCAAGGTAATGGGGTGTGAGCCAGGTGACCTGAACACGGACCTAAGCAGGAAAGTGTACCAAGCCTTCGTGGACGATGCCTTCGACGACGAGGGAGTCATCGATGAGAGCCAGAAATGGGTTGTCAACTATGCGAAGAGCCAGAACCTGAGGAAATGGTACGACAAGTTAGCGGATGACCACCATGGAACAGTCAACATCATGGCAATGGACGAGAACGGTGACATAGCCAGCGCCGTAAGCACATCAGGAACAGCACTCAAGTTCCCAGGCAGGCTCGGGGACAGCCCAATCATCGGCGCCGGAAACTATTGCGACAACAGGTACGGGGCAGCAGCGTGCACCGGTAGGGGTGAACTGGCCATCAGGAACAGCACTTCAAGAACCATAATCCACTACATGGAAGGAGGGTTGAGCCCCAAGGAGGCAGCGTTCAGAGCAATGAAAGACATTCACGCATTGAACGCAATAGGCGGTATGAACTGCATCGTCATGGACCAGAAGGGAAACACCACCAGCGCCACCACCGCACCAGGCAGGGAGAGCGTACACTGGTACTACAACATTGACATGACCGAGCCCGAGCAGCGGAAGGGCATCAACGTCCAGAAGTGATACCATGACAGCACCCTACGATTTCAAACGCATCACACCCAGCGTATACGGGGACAAGCGCCCAGTGGAGGGAGAGGTTGTAGCCATTCTCCACGTAAAGTTCGAGGACAGAGGGCTTGTGTTCATCCAGACAAAGAGCCGCGCCGTGAAACTCAACGAGATTCACGAGCTTATGATGACCGACGAGCAGGACGCGGCACCCGGTGGAGGAGCGAACCGTGTCAGGGCTATCGCGTTCATCGAGATAACCAAATCAGGTTTGATTGTTGTAGGGGATGACGTGACAATCGAGGGAGAGAAACTGGGCACACTCGCAGGATACGATGTGACCCACATGCCAAACCACATCAACGTGGTCGTGAAAACAGGGACCCTAGATGAGCCAACCCTAAGAGTTGGGGACAAGGTCCGGTTCACAAAGGCTTAGCCTTTGTCCGGTCCACCCAGACCATACACTTTCTTTACATCCTCAACTTTTGAGCAACCACCATAACACATCCTGAGGCTGCTAGTAATCGCGTTGAAACCATTTTTTTCAAGGATAGATACCCCATCCCGGTTCCCCTTGGGTAAACCAACCCAGAGGTCCGCACCAACAACCTGATTCATCACAGATTTCAGCAGTTCCTCAGCTACGACTGGGCTCTTACTGAGCCAAGGACCGATCTTCACGTTGGTTTTCCCGTGCTTCGCCATGATGTAGCCAACAAGTTCATTCCCGTCCCAAGCCGTGAACGCTAGCTCTGGGTTCTTCTCGTATGTGTAATTGATCACATCATGCCTTGAAGCCTTGAAAACTGACTCATCAAAGTCACCAACCGCGTGTAGTTCATCAACGGTCATTGGTCTTGTCCCTGATACCTTATTCTCCGTCGCAACACCAGTGTAACGTAGGCTCGGGTATTCGTCATTGAACCCGAGTCGCCGGTAAAGGGGCACAGCCAGAGTCACTCCATCAAGCCTTACAGCTTTCGCACCCTCACCAGTTAGATAATCCACGGCTTTCTCCATCAACGCTTTCCCAAGACCCATACCTCGACTCTCAGGCAGCACAACGAGGTTCCCAATCCAAGCTATCTCACCGTAGTTGACCGTGGCAACCATCCCGAGGTCAACACCGTCCACCGAGGCGATGAACAAGCCCTCTGGGCTGAACGTGAGCATCCTTGAATAATCGCCTGGGGTCATGCCCCAGCCCACCATGTCCATTAGCTGCATGAAAAAACCCTCGTCTCCGGGGGTCATTACGCGGAAATCAACCATACCCTAGGGTAAACGTTTCAAGGATAAATCAGTAATCCCCAACGTATGGGAGAGATTAGAGGTGGGAGTAAGATTTGAACCCATAAGCGAATTTCGAAAATCACCCAATTGTTATATCGAAAGGAAGAAAATGGTTAGTTATGAACTCAAGCAGATTGATTGGAATCCTATTCATCGTCGCACTGCTTTCATCAATACGCAGCGGATCATATCTGGACAAAATATTAGATACAAAATCTTTCGTCTTCTCAAATGAAAACCATACCAGTCTAATAATGGGGTCCATCCACCTGCTAATCTTAGCTGGATCCGTAATCACCATCCCACTACTCTTCTACCCCAACCTTGTAGAAGAAAATCAACCCCTAGCCCTAGGATACATAATCGCTAGGTTAATTGAAGGAGGATTCGACATATTCATGGCAACAATACCATATCTGTTGTCCTCGCTAGCAAGGATCCAACAAGAATCCAATTTCAATTATGATTCTGTGGGCAGTAGTTTAATCTCTTTAAATGACTCACTCAGCGTGCTAGAAAACATCCCATACTGCATCGGAGCCCTGATCTTGAACCTATTACTATACCGAACACAACTGGTACCAAGATGGATCTCAATTTGGGGAGCTCTTGGTGCTACCCTATTTCTTGGGACCGTTCCGATAAGACTGTTATACACTGTACCAGAGTGGATTCTAGCATTCGCCCTTCCTTTGATTCTTAACGAGATTGTATTATCTATTTGGTTAATAACCAAAGGATTTCTCAATTAATACGCGCATTTTTTGATTTCGTTCGTATGCGTATATGATACAGTCAGTTTATGGTGCGGGGGAAGAAAAGGAACTGAAAGTGTATGTGGGGATAAATCAGTAATCCCCACACACACACACTTTCATTAACATTCTACGTCTTTTTCTAACACTAACTCCCTTTCTCTTTCTTACTACTACTCACTATATGCATACCTCCACACTGAGCCTTGAAACTGAATTAAAGAGAGATCAAGAAGCGATCTTTTTTTAGTTATATCTACCTATTATCTATTGAATCTAGAATGTCAACTATTTCATTTTTAAATATGAAAGGGGGAGTAGGAAAAACAACCTTAGCTGTAAATGTTGCCTATGGATTATCATTTTATAATGACAAAGATGTTTTATTAGTTGATGTTGATCCCCAGTTTAACGCTACTCAATATCTCGTTCAGGGAGCTAAATATGTAAAATATATCGAAGATGAAGACAATCTTACGATAACCGATATTTTTAGGAGCAATCCTTTGACATTTCCAACAACCACAGGGACTGGAAAAAAGATTGCTCGACCTAAGCCAACATTAAAAAATACAACGATGAATGTGGTGAGTTATACAAATGGACCGGGAAAACTGGATATCATCCCATCCAATCTTGATTTAATGACGGTTGAAACCTCAGAGAGAGGCGCAGAATATCGATTAGCACGTTTCCTAGATACAATAAAAGAGGCGTATGATAATATCATTATTGATTGCCCTCCAACGACTTCAATTTACACATGTAGTGCTTTTTTAGCCTCGGATGCTATCGTTACACCAGTAAAACCCGATCATCTATCCTCAATTGGTTTACCCTTGTTAGATAACGTGATAGCAAAATATGAGAACGATTACGCTAAGAAAGTAACCAAACTGGGGGTCATATTTAATATGGTTCATAAAGGACATAGATTAGATAGACGCGTGATGCAAGAAATTAGATTGTCTGGCAGACCTTATTTCACAAATTATCTTAGGAGTTCCACGACTATTGCACGATCGGTACAGGCTAGACTACCTATATTTAGATACGACGATTCAAAACGAGAGCATGGACCAGATCTTAGGAATATATGCAACGAATTATTGCAGAAAATGGAGAGTTAATAATGAGTAGAGTCCATAGGCAGAAAAAAAATGAGCTTCTTGAAAGTATAAATGAATTAAACTTTATCTTAGAACCTTTCTACAGAATTGACTTTAGAAAAATAACTGAACTGCAGAAAATGATAAGGAAATTAGAAAATGAAATCAATATGTTTTATAATCAATATGAAACAGAATTGATAGCTGAAAGTCTTTTAAATAATTCCCAGGAAAAAAACACTGAAAAAGACATGATTGGAATTTTGCCTAAACTATTATTCTCAAAAGAAATCTTCAAAACAAATGAGGAGATAATTGTTTTCTCAAATAAGATGTTAAATACGAACATAGATAATAAAAGTAAAAAACCTAGATCATATCTGATTGGGAACATTATGAATCACTATATTATTAATAAAAAGGAAGAGAATAAAGAATTATTAATTAATATAAAAAACTACATAGATGACAAAGCAATGTCTACTCTTAACAGTCAAGAATTCTTTAAAGAATGGGACAAAATAATAGGTAAAAATAAAAATGACTAATTTAATGAGGTCAGATAATACATTTAATAAGTATTTAGAACAAGACAAAGAAGAGTTATTAGCATATCTTAAAGAGATAAATCTATATTCTGATGAGAAACAGAATGAGATTAAAGAGGACTTAATAGAAGTTCATAAAAACATTTATTCCTTGTGTTTATGGATAACTGAATTTGATGGTTGTCCTATAAATCAAAAAATATATTTAGAACAGATTCGATCAGATGCAATACAATCCCTATATCTTTCCTTACTTGGTTTTAAAAAACCTGTAAAATTATTACTGAGGGGAATGATTGAAGATATTTTAAATCATGTATATTATTATGATCACAAAATTGAATATGAAAGGCTAGAAACAGAGGCTAGCTATTATCAAGACCTTGGCATCTTATGGGATTATATAAAAAAACATCCAAGAATGAAAATAATATTGGATCAAACTGAAGTCTATAGTATGCTGAAACAGTATTATAGTGAGTTATCAAAATTTGTCCATTCTTCAACGACAAAACACATGGATAAAATAAATACTATAGATGATGTCAATTATGACGTTGAATTTTATAAAGAATACAAGAAAGAAATAAACAACATAGCTTGTTGTATAAATTTTATTTTATTTGTATTTTATAAAGTAAATGTGGAGTATAAATCTGAGTTATACACCCACATTCTAAGATTCATGCCCGAAAATCATAAAAAAGCACTAGCGTCTATCTAACTCCCCTAATGACATATTTTTGTATTTAAAATAATTAGGTATTTCGTCAGACTGATTTCCCCATTTGTATACAATCTTTGGTGTTGGTTTTTCTCCTTTTGGGCTAATACGTAAGGTAGAACATCCTTTTCGGCATTGAAGTAAAGCCCAAGTAACATATGGAGTATGTTTTGTAATCAAAGCTAGTCCAGCCATGATGCTCACATTTCTACTCCAAGCAACAGTGTCGTCAAAGAGAACATGATAACTGTCTTTACTAGACTCCAAGATCATGAACCCCGTCAGATCATAGACACTACACGCTAACTTAGCCCACTTCATAACCTCAGATAACTTCATGGAATCCATGTCAAGTTTCACAGTCTCCCGATCCGTGTATCCAAGGACATTATCAGGATTCGACATTTTTCAACACCCATACTCCGTATGTTCCAAACTTGTACGGATTTTTATTGAACTCCCTTGCTGGAATTATCTGGTAATTCTTCTTTGGAACAATGTTCATTGTATTAGCAATGGCTTGTCCTAATTCATGTCCAGGTCCATAGAAGCCAATTCTCCCTGAGAACAACTTGAACTCCCGTTTACCCGTTTTAACCCAATAATGTTGCTTAACACCATCTGACCTTGTCCTTAGCACTCTTTCTAGTTGATTGACTTCCTTGGTAAAGCTTCCATAGAGTTCAACCATCTTTACTCCAGACGGAACATCATCGATATTATAGGATCGTTTTCTTGGCATCTATGATTCCTCCGGTGGACCCTTGAACACAATAAAGTCATTGTCTCGGGTGATTATTCCTTCAAAAATTAGGGGGTCAAGGTAGTTTGATTTGACTGTTCTTGGAGTTAAGCACAGTCTGTTGCATAGTTTGTTTACCCACTGGTCATATAGTCCTGATTTCCATTCAGCAAAATAGTGAATGGCACGTTTCATGATTTCCTGCTTGTTTTTCGTTCCCCAGTTTGGAGCCTCACGATCATAACCAAGATACTTGATTGTCCATCGCGCTTTGTTTTCTCGTTCATGTTTAAACCACTCTTCAAACGTAACGGGTTCAAGGCCAGTCTCTTCTCTTTCCTTGTTGAACTGCATCCACTTCTCGTTAAGCTTAGACAATGGAGTGTCCTCCGAGAGATTCGACTTCATAAACTCGTAGAATGTTCCTTATCTGTGCCCGGTAATGGACGCGTGAACCATCTCTATGAATAACCTTTTGCGCGATAAATGGATCAATGTATTTTTCTTTGACTTCATATTTTGGGCGGTTCATTTTCTTACTTAGGAGGTACACCCATCGTCCATAGAATCCTGTTTGCCATTTCGATATACACTGTAGAACAGTATCCATATCATCTAGATATGATTCAAGCCCCCACTGATACCAAATTCTGAAGGGAACTGGCTCCAAATAATGATCTTGTCTCTTATCGTTTTCTTTTCTCCACTTATCAAATAGATTGGACATCAAGAAACCTCCTTCATGGGAGGATGGATTTGAACGATACCATTGAAACGGACATCCATTTCATCCCCTTGTTTTAATCTGAGAGAATCAACCCATAGTTTCGGGATTACTACAAAATACGAACCACTTTGTTCCTGAAGTTTTCTTCTAACTCTATACTCTTTAGACATCTTTCGGTCAGATTTCTTATAAGAAATCTTATATAATCGATTATTGGCGAGTATTCTAGGGTGTATCGACATAAATGGATTATATTGAAAAGAAAAAGGTTGCTATGATGGCAAAATATGGTTATTTCCTTAACGAAGCTAAAGGTGGCATATTTAGTAGGAAGGCGCGAGAGAAATTAATTGGTAAAGTTAGATCATACGGGAAAAATCAGACGAATATCAATTTTTGGTATGATAGAAGAAACGATATAAAATCTGCTTTTGTTGATTTGACTCTTTTTTTTGAAGTAGCAGGGCGGAAAAACGTTAATCAAGTATTTGAAGATGTAGACATTGAGCTTTTCTTGGATGCTTTGTTGAGGGGGGATAAAGAATTTCCACTTGATGATTCGAACCCAAAAAAGGCAATGATAGCACAAAAGCTCGTTGAAGCGGGTTTACTTTTTCTAAGTAATAATCTCCCACATAAAATCACACTGTCACATAAGCGGACTATTGAAGAGGCGATCGATCTGACGGAGTATCTCGTGTCTGAATTTGTTGGTGCTGAGCCATATGGGGAGGAGGGATCGTATTTTGGTCAGTGGAAGAAGATGGAGCGAGAAGAATAATGCCTAACGCTAGAATCTTAAGTCTTGTACTTGACGATAACGGGGCTTATCTGGGTATGGAGAAGGGCTGTTTCGTCCTCAAGGACCGAAAAGGTAACAAGAAAAAGTATCCAGTTCTTGAAAACCAAATCAAAGAGGTCGTGCTACATAGCGGAAACGCTGTCAGCACAGGTGCGTTATCCAGCCTTGGTTTCTGGGGTGTGGATGTGGTTGTTGAGACTGCCAGAGGTAGGCCTGTCGCTATGATGAAAGCGTTTGATGATGACCGTCATGTTGAGACCAGACTAGCCCAATATGAAGCAGTAAAAAGTGAGAAAGGAAGGAATATTGCGAAACAAATTGTGATTCATAAGATCAAGACTCAGAACCGCGTACTTGAAAACCATGATTTGAAATTGTTGGATGTCGAAAAGGCCGTCAATAGCATACAGAATATCCAAGACGAAAACATCAACAAGTTCAGGCAGAAACTGAACGCGATTGAAGGCGTAAAAAGCCGAGAATATTTTAGCCGAATATACTCTCTGGTTCCTTCAGATATTCGTCCTGAGGCTCGTAAAAAATATCGGGCTTATGATGGTGTGAATAACCTGTTTAACTTGGGGTATGAGGTGCTTCAATGGAAAGTTCATCGTGCTTTGGTTCGCGCTAATTTGGAGCCTTATCTTGGTTTTCTGCACAGCGTTCAGAATGGAAAGCCTAGCCTTGTCTGCGACATGGAGGAACTATATCGATATCATGTTGATGAATTCGTCTTGGAGTACGTTCAGGGCTTGTCTTCTAAGGATTTTATTGCTAAAGATGCGAGTGCAATTGCTCCAAGAAAGGGAAAACGAATCTACCTCAATGATAAGAAAACAAATCACTTCATGAAAGGGGTAAAAGAAGTGTTCAAGTCTGACATCAAGGCTTCAACCATTAGAGCCGGAGGCAAGAAACAGAGACTAGAAACATTAGTCAATGAAGAAGCATTACTACTTGGAAAATATCTAAGAAACGAAAACAGTGTATGGGTGCCAAGACTGGCATAGTTTTTACATAGATGAGCTTGTGTACGCACATTTGATAGAACTTTGAATTTACGTTAATTTAAATAAAAATGGAACACAAATTGTGTCGCTTAATAGTGTTCTCGAATATAGTGGTAGGCTTTGTCAAAAAGCTCCTGATCTTTATGTAACCGGTATTTTAGCAAAGTCTTTCTAAGGGCTTTCTGAATCTCTCGTTCACCAGAATTTGTCCATTGCCACCCTTCAAACCTAGTTACTTTCACTACTTCGTCAATATCTTCAACGATTTGTCTAATAATTATAGGCGTTTTTTCTATTCGAGCCTCTTCCAAGAGTTTTGTAAGTGCCTCTTTTGTATCATCAACAGGTTCAGCTTTAGTATCTCGTTCCAAAGCCACAGTATCTCTAGCTAATTTCAACAGCTCTTTAAGAAACTCTAAACTAGTAATCGCGTTTCGATAATGTTTTTCTTTTAACTCCTCTAGTTTTTTCCCTAATTCCATAAATCTAGGATCATTTGGATGTTTGTGCAATCTCCAAACTATTTTTAATTCTACATGTTTTGCTTTTTTCTTATGATTATCTCCGCCGATTTGATCTAAAATATGTTCATCCATTATTAATGTGTCAAGATCGTCTCGGACAGTTTGTACTGTGACATTTTCGTGAATTAACTTGAGCGTTTTTTCTCCCAGTGCATGCCATAGAAGTTTACCTCTTCCACTAGGTGGTCTTATTGATTGATATACTTGAGAAAGCCATTTGTAATCATTCTCAAATTGTATTAGTATTGGATCTGGAGAGATTGTTTCCCAGTGTTTTGATAGATAAGAATAATCAGCAGCAAACTGATCTCGGATTACGTCATGTGGTAAACAATCCTGAGCAACTAGCAAGCCCTCGTAGCCTTCTATACTTCTGTCAACTCCTTGGAAATATTCTAAGCATTTGTTCAAAGCTTTGGGGAGCTCTTCTTTGATTTTATTTATATTGGATACTACTTGCTGCATTTCTTCAAGATCAAAATCAAGAGCTTGTGCAACATTGTCAAAGACTCCTATATAATCTACAATAAGCCCTCGATACTTTTCTGGATATGGTCTATTAACCCTACATATTGCCTGTAACAACGTATGATCTTTCATGGGTTTATCCAAATACATTACCTTGTTAATTGGGGCATCAAATCCAGTTAACAGTTTAGAAGTTACTATAAGTAATTTTAATGGATCTGCTTTGTCTCTAAATCTATTAAGAAGTCTTGATTCTTGATCTGCAGTTATTCCGTATTTATTCTGCCAGTCCATTTCGTTATGATTAACA
>Ga0233437_1003743_pt1 | contig 19301 bp, 24 predicted proteins | sample SI_122_August201_FD_182714 | JGI IMG/M metagenome (GOLD analysis project Ga0233437, IMG submission 182714) | Seawater microbial communities from Saanich Inlet, British Columbia, Canada - SI_122_August2016_200_MG | ecosystem: Environmental > Aquatic > Marine > Inlet | place: Canada: British...
AATGAAAACTCCAATTATAATAATTGGGATTCCATAAAGTAATAACCAAAAAGATGATTCAAAACTAAAATATACTATCACTATACCTAGAATGATTGATGCAATTCCAGTTATTGTTCTACTGATTAGATTCATAGTTATATTATTATATAGGAGCTATATAAATTTTAGGTGAAAATAAAATAAAAAAAATTTTATTCGATTTTTAAAGCTGTCATAATTTTGTTAAGCTTTTCATTAATTACATCAAGATCTCTGCTTGAAGGACCACTACTGTTGGAGTTGTTTTTTCCTTTTTTTGCAAAACATGTATCACAATATACTGGTTTGGATGATGTTGGTTTAAAAGGAACTTCACACTGATCACCACATGTAGAACATGTAACTCTAGTCATTTCAACTTCTCTTCGGCCTCTATTATTGTCTCTAGAGCCTCTTCTATCTCCTCCAAAGCCTCCTCTATCTCCGCCGAAACTTCTTCCGCCTCTGTCTCCGCCAAAGCTTCTTCCGCCTCTATTGTTGTCTCTTCTAGAATAATTGTTTCCTCTTGAGTCGCCTCTACCTCTTCTCTCTCTTGATTGTTCGTATTGTACCATAAATAGGATAAAACTAGCTTCTGTTTATAAAGGTATGTAATGCTATAGTTACTTCAAATAAGCACCTTTTGAAACATTTACATAAAAACATATATTTTATGGAAATCTTTCAGAAAAATCACCTAAATCTTTATATTATTCGTGGTCTCTTTTAGGTTTCATGACAATCGATGCTAGTGAACAAATTGAAAAGTTTCAGGAATTTTTTGACCTGAACTATAAGAAAGATATTCATATTCAGGTTTCTAAAGGGTTTGGTTGTTTAGTTGTCGATTTTTTTAAATTGGCTGAATTTGATCCTAATTTGGCTGATCAGTTACTTGAAGAACCTGAAGAAACTGTGAAGGCTGCAGAGATTGCTATTGAACAGTTTGAAGTTAAGGGTAAGTTTAGGATTAGATTTAGTAATTTACCTTCTTCTTCGCAAATTTTTGTTAGGGATACTAGAGCTAAACATCTAGCTAAGTTTATTTCTTATGAAGGTATTATTAGGCAGAGTTCTGAGGTTAGGCCTCAAGCAGTTAGTGCAAAGTTTGAGTGTCCTTCTTGTGGGAACACAATTACAATGCCACAGGTTGATCAACAGTTTAGAGAACCAACTAGGTGTACTTGTGGTAGGAAGGGTAGGTTTAGGTTGTTGTCAAAAGATTTGGTTGATGTGCAGAGGTTGGTTATTGAAGAAAGTCCAGAAAGTTTGCATGGTGGTGCACAACCTAAAAGGATGTCAATTTTTTTAAGAGAAGATTTGGTTGAACCTCGAATGGAAAAAAGGACTACACCTGGAACTCGTGTTGTTGTTAATGGTGTTGTTTCTGAAGTGCCAATCCAAACTAGGACTGGTGGTATTTCTACTCGATTTGATTTGGTTATGAATGCTAATTTTCTTGATGCTGTTGAAGAGGATTATTCTGAAATTGAAATTAATCCTGAAGATGAGCAAATGATTAGGGAGTTGTCTAAAGATCCAAGAATTTATGAAAAGTTGACAGAGTCAATCGCACCTTCTATTTTTGGTCATGAAAAAATTAAGCAAGCTATTTTGTTACAAATGTTTGGTGGTGTTAGGAAAGTTAAAAAAGATGGAACTAAGGTTAGGGGAGACTTGCATGTTTTGCTTGTTGGAGATCCTGGTTGTGGTAAGTCGCAATTGTTAACTTTTGTTGATTTAGTTGCACCTAAGTCTAGGTATGTTGCTGGTCGAAGTGCTTCTGGTGCTGGTTTGACTGCTACTGTTGTTAAAGATGAATTTTTGAGAGGGTGGGCTTTGGAAGCAGGTGCGATGGTTCTTGCTGATAAAGGTACTTTAGTTTTGGATGAGATGGATAAGATTTCTAGTGAAGATACTTCTGCTTTGCATGAGGCAATGGAGCAACAACAAATTAGTGTTGCAAAAGCTAACATCCAAGCTTGTTATTCTGAAGATACTGAAGTACTAACCAATAAAGGTTGGAAGAATTATTCTGAAGTAAAAAATAAAAAAATTGCTCAATATGATCCTAAAAATAAGACAATTAGATTTTTGCATCATAAAGGGCTTTTTGTTTATAATTATAATAAAAAAATGTATCATTTTAAGAATAAAAGAAATGATATTTTTGTTACTCCTAACCATAAGATGTTGTTTAAAGAAATGAGGCATAAAGACTATCAGTTTTTGCCAGCTGAGGAAATTAATTATGCTAGGATTAAATTCCTTAATTCGGGTATTTTTATTGGGCAAGAAACTGAAGTATTTAATCTTCCTCCTATTAAACATAAACAAAAAAGAAAACATCCAAAATATGTTCATCAAGAGAATGTTAAAAAAATTCCTATGGGATTATGGTTGGAGTTTTTAGGTTATTTTATTACTGAAGGAGGTCTTCAAGGAGGATCTTCTTTTGGAATTCCTCAAAAAGATAAGAAAAATGTTAATAAAATTAGAAAATGTTTGAGCAAATTATCTAAATGTGTAGGGTTTACTCTTTCTGAGACTAAGGAAGGCCCTTACACAAGATTTCAGATTACAAATGTTCAGCTTTTTAATTATCTTAAGAAGAACTGTGGGAAGTGTTGTATTGAAAAAAGATTTCCATTAGATATATCTTTACTCTCAAAAAAACAGTTAAGGATTTTGTATGATGCAATGATGTTGGGTGATGGAAGTACTGATGGAAAGTCTTATAGTTCAACATCTGTTGAATTAATCAATTTTTTTCAAACACTTGCTTGTTTAATTGGAAAATCTGCTAGTATGAATGTTCAGTATAAAGAAGGATCTAGGGGAAAGAGAGTTACTCTATATAGAGTTTGTTTATCTGACAGAATTGAACCTTCAATGAAGATGCATCAAGTTAAAAAAGTGAAATATAAAGGAAAAGTATATTGTTTTGCTACTAAAACTGGATTTTTTATTACTAGAAGGAATGGAAAAATAGCAATACAAGGAAATACTCTTAGAACTCAAACTTCTATTCTTGCTGCTGCAAACCCAAAGATGGGTAGGTTTGATCCTTTTACACCAATACCTCAACAGATTGATTTGCCTCCTGCTTTGATTAACAGGTTTGATTTGATTTTTGTAATGCGAGATTTGCCTAACAAAGAGTTGGATACAAACATTGCAATTAAAGTTTTGGCTTCACAATCTTATCAAGATGAGGAAGCTGAAATAAGTCCTGATATAATTAGAAAATATCTTGCTTATATTAAACAAAAAGTTTTTCCTAGGTTGACTCCTGAAGCAATTGAAGAAATTAAAAATTTTTATGTTGATCTTAGAAGTTCTGGGCAACAGGGTGACAATGCAATAAAACCAATTCCTATTTCTGCTCGACAGTTAGAAGCTGTTGTTAGGTTGGCTGAAGCTTCTGCTCGGATTAAGTTGCGTGATAAAGTTACTAAGGCTGATGCTTTGGTTGCAATTAATTTGTTAAAAGGTTGTCTTGCTGAGATTGGTATTGATCCTGAAACCGGTAACATTGATATTGATAGAATTGGAAGTGGTATTACTGCTTCTTCAAGAGGAAACATTTTAAGGGTTAGAGATGTGATCTTTAAGTTGTGTGATGAAAAGCAAGGTGCGATTTCTATTGAAGATGATTTGAAGCCAAAAGTTTTTGAGAAAGGTGTTACTGAGCAGAAGCTTGAGGAAGCTGTTGATAAGTTGAAAAGGTCTGGTGACATTTTTGAACCTAAGAAAGGTTGGGTTCAGAAAATCTAAGGCTTGCTATTTATTGTTGTAAATACTTTTATTGACCCTTAGAAATCTTTTTATACTTCTTGTGTTTAGTTGTTTATAGGTGATACTTATGAAAAAAATAATTTATGTTTTAATGTTTATATCAATGATTAGTTTGGTTATGGCTGATGGTTTTCCAAGTGGTCATAATTGTGTTGAATCTGATGATGGTGAAGACATATATACAAAAAGTAGTATTTCAGCAACAGGTAAGGCTTGGAATTTATTAACTTTTGATTATTGTGGTAGTGAATCTCTAGAAGTTAGTAATACTGATACTTGTGTTCAATGGACTGAGAATTATGTTAGAGAATATTTTTGTACTGATGAGGTTGATGAGTGGACAACTGGGGATGAATTTCCAATTTATTTTGAAAGTTTTACTTCTCCTTGTATAATTCTTCCTGGTGAAAATTTGGCTTATTATTATGAAGAGAGGTATTGTGAGAATGGGTGTTCTGATGGAGCTTGTATAGAGGATGAGGGTATTGCTGACCAGGTTGGTATGGGTCAAATGCAAAGAGGTAGTGGTGGTAATGCTGAGGCTGAAGTTGTAGATGTTGAGGTTGGTGAAGCTGAAATGAATACTGCTTATGATTTTGAGGCTGAGTTTGTTTGTAGTGATACTGATGCTAATTCAGAGAATGTTTATGAGCAACCTGGAAAGGTTTCTTGTAAGGGCCCTGTTTTGGAAACAAAGTTAACTTTGGTTGATGGTTGTAGGACAGTAAAAAATAATCAATATTTGCGAGAGTATTATGCTGAAGATTGTTTTGGTTGTGAAGCTTATGAAGTTGTTTCAGGGAGTTCTACAATAACTCTTTATTATGAAGATTATGCTTGTGGTACTATTGCTGATGGTTTTTGTATGGCTGATGATAGGGGTGCAGGTTATTGTACTTTAGAAGAAGAGGAAGAAACTTTTGGTGGGGGCAATTTCTTATCTAGGTTGAGAGGGTCTATAGCAGGAAGGTTCTTTATGAACTCTTAATTTTTCTTTTTTTTGGCTTGCTTGTTTATCACTGTGAATACTTTTATTAGATTTTTTATTTAGAAATCTATTTAAGGGAGTATAAATTTGGATAGGTTATGTATGATTTAATAATTATTGGAGGGGGTCCTGCTGGTTATGGCTGTGCTATGTATGCTGGTAGGTATCGAATGAAAGTTTTGTTGATTTCTCCTGATGTTGGTGGAACACTTTCTAAAGGGCATTTGATTGAAAATTATTTGGGTTTTAAGTCTATACCTGGTGCTGAGCTTGGTGAAAAGTTTGTAGAGCATGTTAAGGGTTATGATGTAGAATTCCATAATGGGGTTGTTGATAAGGTTGAGAAAGGTTTTGTTGTTCATTCTGGTGATAAGAAGTTTGAAGCTAAAACTTTGTTTTTAGGTATGGGTATGCAACATAGAGAGTTGGGTGTCAAAGGTGAGGCTGACTTTTTAGGGAAAGGTTTGAGTTATTGTTATAATTGTGATGCTCCTTTGTATAAAGGTAAAACTGTTGCTATTGTTGGCGGTGGTGATAGTGCTGTGAATGGTGCTGCTTTGTTGTCTGAATATTGTAAGCAAGTTTATCTTTTGGTTAGGAGTACTCTTAAGGCTGAGCCTGTTAACATTGAAAGAGCTAAGAAAAGAGAGAATGTTAAAATTATGTTGAAAGAAGAGATTTCAGAAATTCTTGGTTCTAAATTTGTTGAAGGTGTTAAATTGAACTCTGGTAAGGAGTTAAAAGTTGATGGTTTGTTTATTGAGATTGGTTATGTTCCTTCAATTGAATTGATTAATGAGTTAGGTGTTAAAGTTAACAAATGGGGTTTTATTGAAACTAATGATAATATGGAAACTTCTGTTGCTGGTGTTTTTGCAGGTGGTGATATTGTTGCAAGTAATGTGATTAAACAAGTTATTAGTGCTGTTGCTGATGGGTGTACTGCTGGTATTGCTGTATATAAATATATTACAACAGATAAAGAAGGTGGGAAATTAAGATAATTTTGGAGGAAATTAAAAATGAATGATGATATTGGACCTGAAAAGGTTATAAAAATATATGATCCTAAAACTGGGATGAAAGGTATTGTTTGTATTGATAATACAAAGTTAGGGCCTGCTAAAGGTGGGTGTAGGATGAGACCTGATGTGACTGAAGATGAAGTTTTTCGTTTGGCTCGTGCAATGAGTTTGAAATGTTCAATGGCTGGTTTGCCTTTTGGTGGTGGAAAGTCTGGAATAATTGCTGATCCAAAAAAGTTTAGTGCTGAAGAAAAAAAAGCTATGGTTGTTGCTTATGGTAAAGCTTTGAAAAATTTAGCACCTGCTGAATATATTACTGCGCCTGACATCAACATGGCTGAAGAAGAGATGAAGTGGATTGTTGAAGGTAATGGAGATAATAATTGTTGTACTGGTAAACCTAAAGAGATGGGTGGAATTCCTCATGAACTTGGTAGTACTGGGTTTGGAGTTGTGCAATCTTGTTTTGTTGGGTTAGAACATTTAGGTATGGATGTATCTAAAATTACTTTTGCTGTTGAGGGTTTTGGTAATGTTGGTGAGTTTGCTGTTAAATTTTTAACTGAGAAAGGTGCTAAGTTGGTTGCTGTTTCTGATTCAAGAGGTTTGCTTGTAAATCCTGATGGAATTGATTTTGAAAAGATTAAAGCTGTTAAAGATTCTGAAGGAACTGTAACTAAAGGTGATGGTGAAGTTAAAGAAAGTAAAGATATTTTAGATGTTAAAGCTGATGTACTTATTACTGCTGCTATTAAAGATTTGATTAGTGATGATGATGTTTCTCGTTTGCAGTTTAAGTTGGTTGTACAGGGTTCTAATATTCCAATGACTTTGGAAAGTGAGAAAAAGGCTGCTGAGAAAGGTGTTTTAATTATTCCTGATTTTGTTGCTAATGCTGGAGGAGTAATTTCTTCATATGTTGAGTTTAAAGGTGGAAGTGTTGAAGAGATGTGGAAACTTGTTGAAGAGAAAATTGTTGCAAATACTAAAGAAATGTTGGCTGGAATTAGTGGTGAAAAGTGTCCTAGAGAAGTTGCAATGGAAATTGCTCGTAAAAGAATCTTAGAATAATTATATAATTTTTTATTTTTTTAATTATTTTGTTTCTTAGATAAATTTATAAATCATTTTTTCTTTATATTTCTTAATGATCTTTTAAAGGAGGGATTATATATGAAAAAAATATTAATTAGTTTAATGCTTATAGTTTTAATGGTAATGAGCAGTGCAGCTGTAATGGCTGGAGATTTTTGTCAAAAACATGAGTTTAGTCACTATGATATAGAAGAGGGTGCTGAAATCTTTTCTAGTGGTGATTATGATGAATATAGGGCTGGATTTACATATTCTGGTTCATCAGAAGATAGTAGTCTTGAATTCCGTTTTGATTCTTGTATGGATGAAACAACTATCTATGAAAAATACTGTGATGGAGACATTCCTGGAACAATTGCAATAGATTGTCCTGGAGGTTGTGTTACAACTGATGGTGGTGTTGCTGTTTGTGAATTTGCTACATATGAAGAAGAGGTAGAACAAAGAGAAGCTTGGGAAGTTACAAGGCCTAAAAAAACATGTAGTGATGGTATAGATAATGATTTTAGTGGAACCATTGATTATGATAATGGAAATGGTGGATGGTGTGATGTTGATAGAGATGGAATTGTAGGTGAAAAAAGTGCTTATTCTTTTGCAAAAGGTATGTTTGTAGATGAAAATAATATTTCCAAAATAAGGTGTGAAAGTGATTTTCTTTATATGGGTGTTGTAGATGAAGATGTTTCTTTTGGTGCTGCTAAGGAACCTGGATTCTTTGGTAGAATTTTTGGAAGATTCTTTGTTGATGTGACTGGTTATGCTGTTAATGAAAATGTAAGAGCTCTTGGTGTTGGAAGTAATGAACCTGCTCTTTCTGGTGACAGTGATGCTGAAGATGTTGCAGAAGATGACACTGTTGTTTTTGGTGCTGCTGAAGTTAATACTGGTGTTAGTCTTTTTACATGTACTGATAGTGATGGTGGAAAAGATTATTATACAAAAGGAATTGGTTCAGGAACTACTTTTGCTGGTGGTGTTTTGAATGATGTTGAAGATTCTTGTGATGGTAGTCAAGTTATAGAAAAATACTGTTCATCTGCTGACATTTTATCAACTATCTATAAAGATTGTACATTTGGTTGTAGTGATGGTGCTTGTGTTGATGCAACTTTTGACTTAGAGACAGGTGATCTTTTAACTGATAAGGAAGCAGGAAGTGCTATTCCTGAAACTACAGTTGCTTTAGCTGATGTTGATTTTGATGCAAGTTGTACACAAGGTGAAGCAAGAGAAGGTTACACCTGTGTTTGTACTTGGGTTGAGGATGAAGAAGTAGATGGGTTTGAAATTGATCAACAAGTTGCATTTGAAGCTGAATTGTTAGATCGTGTTGAGTCTGGTGACTTTACAAGACCTGATATTGAATTTGGTGGAAGTGATGATAGTGATGGTATTGATTTTGAAAGATCTAAATCTGCTAAGTGGTATGTATTTGATCACGATTGTACTTCAAGAAGTGCTGATGAATATGGATTTGCTGATATGGATACAGCTTTAGAGAGTGGAGTTGTTGTTGAAGATGATGATGGTGATGTTTTAGGAACTGCAACTATTGAAGTGTACACTCCTTCTGAACAAAGTTATGTAGAAATGCCTGAATGTAGTGATGGTGTTGACAATGATGGAGACACTAAAATAGATTATGAATCTCCAATGCTTGGTCAAGAAAGAGATGGTGGTTGTGATAGTATCTATGATGACACTGAAGCACACATGGCTATTGCAAGTAATCCATTTGATGAAGAAGAAGAAAGTGATGGTCAAGATAGGGTTGCTGCATTGGATAGTGATGGTGCAGAGTTAGAGTTGCATGACGATCAAGTTGATGAAGTTGGATTCATTGGAAAACTATTTGGAAGAGGTTAAACTCTTTTTTCTTTTTATTTTTACAAAATATTTATATAGGTGAATGTTCTTTATAGATTTATGAAAAAGCTGGTGTTACTATTATTAGTTTTATTTTTGTTAAGTGCGTGTAGTGAAGATTCTGTTGTTTATCAAGCACCAATGTTTAATCTGGATAATTGTGAAGATAGTGATGGTGGTGTTAATATAGAAGAGTATGGTGTTGTTACTTATGTTGATGATATAACAATAACTAAAGAGGATTTTTGTGTTGATGATATTTTTTTAGTTGAAAGAAAGTGTCAGAGAAATAAAATTAAAACTTTTAAAGTGGATTGTAGTTTGTTTGAAACAACTTGTGTATATGGTGCTTGTGTTGGAATTGATCTTGATGAAGATGTTATTGAAGAAATTCTTGAAGAGGAAATTGTGGAGGTTGATGAGCAAGAGGTTGAAGTTCTAGAGGAAGAAGTTGTTGAAGAAGGAGGTTTATGTACTGAAACAGATGGTGGAAGGGATTATTATAACTATGGTGCTAATGAAGGTTATATGGCTGGAACTTGGTCTATTTTTTACATGGATCTTTGTAGGGGTGATCCTTATTATGATTTAGTTGAATATTATTGTGATGGAGATGATATTATTGGTGAAACTGTTGAAATTCCTGAAGGTTATATTTGTGAAGATGGTGCTTTTGTTTTAGAAGAAGGGGATGTTGAAGGAAGGGGTACTTGTACTGAAACTGATGGTGGACAGGATTATTATAATTATGGTGCTAATGAAGGTTATATGGCTGGTTCTTTCACTACTCTTTATCATGACAGTTGTAGAAGTGATCCTTATTATGATTTAGTTGAATATTATTGTGATGGAGAGAATATTATTGGTGTAACTGTTGATGTTCCTGAAGGTTATATTTGTGAAGATGGTGCTTTTGTTTTAGAAGAAGAATATGAATATACTTGTACTGAAACTGATGATGGGCAGGATTATTATAATTATGGAGAAAATGAAGGTTATATAGGTGGAGCTTGGTCTACCCTTTACAAGGATATTTGTAGGGGTGATCCTTACAATGATTTAGTTGAATATTATTGTGATGAAGATATTGATGAGATTAAAGGTGTGGCTGTTAGTATTCCTGAAGGTTATATTTGTGAAGATGGTGCTTTTGTATTAGCTTAGATCTTATGTTTTTTAGAATAGATTAATTTATATATTCCTTTTTGAATTATACTGTTTATGGAAGAAGTTCAACAGCCTGTTCCTAAAAGACAGACTGCATATAAGGTTTGGATTAGGGATCTGAAACACACTAAAGGTGAGATGGATGGTAGCTTGGCTTACTTGCCTATTGGTGGGAATAGGGTTGTTAGAGTTAATATTGTTGGTTCTGTTATTGGAAAAAATCTTTCTGAGAATTATGGTAATTTAATTTTGGATGATGGTTCTGAAACTATTCAAGCAAGAGTTTGGGGTGATGATCTTTGGTTGCTTGAGGGTATGGAGGTTGGTGATCTAGTTCTTGTTGTTGCTCGTTTGGGTGAGTTTAATCAGGAGATCTATCTTAGGCCTGAAGTAGTTCGAAAGATTGATATGGATTGGGCTTTGCTTAGGAGGTTAGAGATGATTAAAAAATATGGGAAGCCTGAAATGGTTGAGAAAAAAGAGGTTAATGTTGAAAAAGTTGAAGAGGTTCAACCTAGTTTAGCTGTTAGAGAAAAGGTTTTGAGTGTTATTGAAAGTGCTGAAGAATTATCTATGGATGCTTTGGTTGTAAAGATGGGTGTTGATGCAGATAAAGTTAAGAAAGCTGTTGATGAATTGTTGAAAGAGGGTGAGATGTTTATGCCTCGGCCTGGTTATTTGAGATGTGTTTAGAGCTTGCTATTTGGTACTGTTAATGCTGTTTCTGAAATATTTTCAAAATTTTGTGTTTTTTCTGAAAGATTTTCAGAAAATGATGTATTGTTTTTTAAAAAAGATTAATTTTGAAGTAGTTTATGTGTGATTTAGAACAAATTAAACAAAAATTGGCAAGGTTAAAAGAAAAAGATTTGAGATTTAATGAACCTTATTTTACAAACCAAATGATATTGAGAGAAGGATGTAAAGGAGATGTAATTGAGAATCTTTTGAATCCAATTAATCTAGTTTATTGTTATAAACAAGATCATAAGGTTTATTGTTTTTATTTTAAAATAAGCAATACTAGGACTATGAAATTACCAGTTATATTTAATAAGAAAGGCTTATATATTCTCACTTATATAATGAGATATAGGTCCTGGAAGGGGATGATAAGATGATAAGTTATGATAAGGAAAATGATATATTTGCAATCCATAAGGGTTTTGCTAGTGATGAAAAGTTTAAAGGGAATATTGATGTAGGTGATTTAATTTTAGATGTTTCTACTAAAGAAAGGATTGTGGGTATTGAAATTTTAAATGCTAGTGTGTTTTTGAAAGAGTTTGGTGTTAGTAAAGAAATCTTAGAGGGATTTATTGATGTTAAATTTAATGTTGTGACTAAAGGAAATACAATTTCAATAGGTATTATTTTGAAGACAAAAGATGTTGAAAAACCAATAAAAATAGCTGTACCTTTAAGGAAACATATATAAACAAAACTTTATTCTTAGTGATTATGAATTATGAAGAATTGTTAGTTAGAGCTAAAGAAAAGTTGCCTGAGGTATCTAGTAAATCTGAGAGGTTTGAATTACCTAAGGTTAGAGGGCATGTTGAAGGTATTAAAACAATTATAGTTAATTTTTTCCAAATTTGTGATTTGATTGGTAGAAAGCCTGAAAGAGTTTTGAAATATTTGCAGAGAACATTGGCTACTCCTGGGCATTTTGAGGGAAAAAGATTAGTTTTTGGTAGGAAATTAAGCTCTGCTATGATTAATGGTAAAGTTACAAAATATGTTGAAGAGTATGTTTTGTGTGCAAAATGTTCAAAACCAGATACAAGTTTAGTTGTTGTTAATGGTGTGTTGCATAAAAAGTGTATGGCTTGTGGACATAAAAGTGCGGTGAAAGCTAAGGTTTAAAATGAAATTTTATGTAAAAGAACATGAAGGAGTAATTGCAATTTGTGATGAGGATGTTTTAGGTAAAAAGTTTGGTGATTTTTTTGTTTCTGAAAGATTTTATGAGGGAGAGTTGGTTGGTTTGAATGAAGTTAAGAAGATTTTGAAAGAGGAAGTTCCCTTTAATTTGGTTGGAAATGAAATTATTAAAATTGCAATTTCTGTTGGTTTGTTAGATGAAAAAAGTGTAGTCGATGTTGGGGGTGTTAAACATGGGCAAATCTATTATTTATGATTCTGGTGATCAATATTATGAAGCTAAGATTCAATTAAGACCTTTTGATGAAAAGATTTATACTTTTATTCAAGAAATGCTTGAAAATAGAAAAGGTGTTTTTATTTCTAGGATTGAAAAGTTTAAGTTTGGTGTTGATATTTATATTAGTTCTCAGAGATATGCTCGAACTATTGGTGATCAGTTGAAAAGAAAATTTAAGGGTTGGGACTTGATTATTTCTAGAACTTTGCACACTCGTGATAAGTTGAAAAGTAGAGATATTTATAGAGGAACTGTTTGTTTTAAGAAGAAGGAGATTAGGAATGGGGAAGATTAAATATCTATTGTATGGTTTGACAATAGTTCCGATACTCTTGATAATTTTAGGTTATATTTATCCTAGTGTTTTTTTTGGAAGTCAGGATTCATTAAGAACTTTTATTGAAGGTTATGGTGTTTTGGCTCCTTTGGTGTTTATTTTTCTTCAGATTTTACAGGTGGTGTTGACCCCTTTGAGTCATTATAGTGTTGGTTTGTTGGGAGGGTATCTTTTTGGTCCTTGGTTAGGATTTGTATATAATTGGATTGGTCGTGTTATTGGTACTTTAATTGCCTTTTACTTGGCAAGAACTTTTGGGAGAAAAATTGTTACAAAGTTAGTTAAATTAAAAACTATGAAAAAATATGATACTATTTTTGAAAAAGGGAAATTTATTTTGTTTTTGATTTATTTTTTACCTTTGTTTCCTGATGATGAATTGTCTTATCTTGCTGGAGTTTCTTCCTTGAAAGCAAAAATGTTTATTCCTTTGATGTTACTTGGACATGTTGGTGGTTCTTTTGGTTTAGCTTATGTTGGTGCTGGATTTTCAATGAGTGATCCAATTTTTATAATCTTTTCAGTTTTGACTATTTTGGCTGCAATCCTTTTTGTTTTGTTCTACAAGAAGTTTTATAAACAGTAGTAGTTTTTTCTTTATTAGATGGCATTACCTAGCAAAAAGAAGAAACCTAAGAAAGGAAAGGGCAAGTTTGTTCCTCAACCTGAAGGAGAGTTTATTAGAGTAAAATTGCCTCGTGATAATCAATCTATTGGTTTTGTTGAAGGTCGGTTAGGTGGTGGTCGTATGAAAGTTAGGTGTTTTGATGGTAAAACTCGAGTTTGTCGAATTCCTGGAAGGTTGAAGAGAAGGTTATGGGTTAGGGAAAATAATTATGTTCTAGTTGAGCCTTGGGAGTATGGTGGCGATGAGAAAGGTGATGTGATCTATAAGTATAGACCTGCTCAAGTTTCTTGGTTAAAGAAAAGAGGCCATATTAAAGAAGTTACTGTTGATCTTGAAGAGTTCTAAAATTTTTATAAATTTTCAAAAAAATCATCTAAGTTTGTTGTGATTATTAATGCTTTTCTGTTTTGTATGTTTGCTTCTGCTTTTCCAGTACATGTGATTGGTTCTTCTATTTTTATTTTTCTTATTTTTATTACTCTTCTTGGCTGTATTCTGGATTTAAATTTTGTTGCTCCTACTAATTGTCCTGGAATTAAGTATACTGTATCTCCTAGCTCGAATCTATTTGAATATAGGATTACCTCATCTGGTTTTAAATTGTTATTTGGAATTGTATAAACTTGTTCTGATGTCATAGAGTTTTGGATTTATGTTAATTTTATAAAGGTTTGGTTCTTTGTTTGTTTTATGAATAAGAAATTTTTAGCAATTGCTGGAATAATTGTAACTATTGTTCATTTAGTTTATTTTGTTTTAACTCAATATTATTGGTTGTATTTCTTTTTGGGTTTTGGTTTGATTTATTTGGTTTTTGTTTTGCCTGTGAAAAAGATGTAAGATTTTCAGAAAACCTGAAAGATTTCCTAATTTTTTTACTTTGTTTTTATAAAAAATAGGTGATTTTATTGTTTTGGGTGATAATATGATAGATGTAAACATTTTTTTGTTTGGAAAACCTGAATGGATGATGGATTTAGAAAAAGCTAAAGCTAAGGATTTTGAGGCTTTTGGTAAAGATATTTGTTCTTGGTTAGAAAGGGTTAGTGAAATAATTGAAAAATTAGAAAAAGCTGGCTGGGATAGATCTGCTGGGTTGTATGATTTGTTCTACTCTAAATCCCTTTCTAAGAAAGATGCAAAAAAAGAGCTTAGAAACCTTGATATTAGCTTGAAAGAGGTTTGTTTGCATGAATGGGGGAGGAATAAGCGAAAGCTTTAAATATCATTTGATACTTATAATTATCAAATGAAAAGGAATAATATCAAGATGAAATTAAAGGAATATTTTTTTAGGCATCCTACAAAAAAGTTAAGGGTTAGACAGATTGAAAGAGAGGTAAATATCCCTCTTCCTTCTGCAATCAGGTATACTAAAGAGTTAGAGAAAGAAGGAATTTTAATAAGAGAAGAGATTGCTGAAGTTGTAATGTTTTCTGCTGATAGAGCTTCTAGGATCTTTTTACTTGAAAAGAGATTTTTTAATATGGGGTGTTTATTTAATTCTGGATTAATAGATTTTATTATAAAAAAAATGGGAGCTCCAAATATAATATTGTTTGGTTCTTATTCTAATGGAGAGGATGTTGAAAGTAGTGATATTGATATTTTTATTGAATCTTCTTTCAAAGGGAAGTTAGATCTTACTAAATTTGAAAAAAAGCTTTCTAAAGAAATTCAGATTATATGTTCTAAAAATTTATCTTCTATCAAAAATAAGAATCTTGCTAATAATATTGTTAATGGTGTTGTTTTGAATGGTTTTTTTGAGGTGTTCTAAATGAAAGAGTTTTCTTGGGATGATTGTTTAAGAAATAGCTCTTCTTTTAAGAAAAGTTCTAATAAGGCAAGGGTTCAATCTCTTCTTGGTACAGCTAAGGCTAGGATTACTTATTTTAATTCTTCTTCAATAACTGTGGATAATGTAAATTTTGTTTTTGAAGGATATTATTCTTCTGTTTTAGAATTGTTGCATGCTTTTGTTCTTTTGAATGGTTATGCTGTGGCAAATCATGTTTGTCTTGGTTTTTATCTCAAGGATGTTTTAGATAGAAATGATTTATTTACTCTATTTGATAGTTGTAGGTTTAATCGAAATTCTTTGGTTTATTATGGAGAGAGGATGGACTTTGAAGTTGCTAAGGATTCTATTGTTAAATGTAAAAAATTGATTTCTGAGCTGAATAAGTTATTGAGCAAAGATATATAAAGAAATTTACATTATTCTTTAATATGGGTAAGAATAAGTTTATTACATATGAAAATGTGTTTGATCAGAGTACACTGAGGGGTTTGTTTAAAGTGAGTTCTCAAGGTTACTTTGATGAGATTAAGAGTCCTGTTAAAATTGGTAAAGAGAGTAATGTTTTTACTGTTGAGTCTGGTGATGAGTTGAGAATTGTTAAGGTTTATCGGACTGCTGCTTCCTTTGCTAAGATGATGGATTATATGAGGGCTGATCCTAGGTATATGAATGTGAATGGTTCTAAGTTGACTGTTGTTTATGCTTGGGCTAAGAAAGAGTTTGCTAATTTGTTGAAAGCTCGTAAAGGTGGGGTTACTGTGCCTACACCTTATGCTGTGCATAAGAATATACTTTGTATGGAAATGATTGGTGATTCTACTCCTGCTCCTATGTTGCATAAGAGATCTCCTGATAATATTGAACTTTTTTATAAGAGGTTGCGTAGAGAGATTAAGAAGTTGTACAAGGCTAGGTTGGTTCACACTGATATTTCGGAATATAATATTTTAAATTTTAATGATAAACCTGTTTTGATTGACTTTTCTCATGCTGTTGATTTGCGTTATCCTGGTGTTGAAAAGTTTTTGATGAGAGATATTAACAATTTAGTTCGTTATTTTGGTCGGTTTGGTTTGGATTTGGATGCTGATGAAGAGTATGCTAAGATTGTTGCTAAGTAGGGTCAGTGGGGTATTGACTGCTGTGTTTTTCCTTTAGAAACATTTTTAAAATGGATGTAATTTCTCCAATTTATGTCAACACGAAGAAAATTTTTAAGAGACCTTGCCTTTGTAGCAACTTTGCCAGCTCTACTTGGGAATCTTTCACCTAGTTGTCCTTCTTTTGAAAAACCTGGACTTCCTATTTATTTAACTCATTGTCATAATTGGTTGAATGCTTCTCTTTGGAATGCTTTACTTGTTGGACAAATTAGTTTTGATGATCTTCCTGATATGCAACTTGATCATTATGATAGTCATTCAGATATAGGTCCTATGGCATTTACACCTGATGATTCTAGACTTTATGCTAGAAGAGAGGAAGAAATTATAGTTAAGGGAGCTAAAGAAACATTGGATCAAGAGTTAGTGAAAGTTTCAAGTTTGTTTGATATTACAAACCATAATACTTTTGGTATTTATCAGGGTTTATTTTCTAAGTTTAATTGGTTTCTTCCATCTTGGCATCCAAACCTTGTAGATGAAGATCCTATAGTTAATCAAGATAGGTGGGTTTGTTCTTTTTGGGGTACTTTAAAACCTCTTGAATCTGAACTTGAGGGTGGGGTTCCTTTTAGTTTTTCTCAAAGTCCTGTTTTAAATGTTCCTTCACAAGTTAGTAATCGTGTTGTTACTATTGATTTGGATTTTTTTAGCTTATACAGTTATTTGATTGCAACTAATAAAATTGTCCAGGCTGGATATAAACTTGCATTGACTGTTGATAAAGCTTCAAATAGGCCTGATAGAAGATTTGCTTCTGCTTTTAGGCATCCTTTATCTGATGAAGATTTTGCAAATAGAGATAGTTTAATGATGGAGTTTGTTGAAAGAAATTTTGATGGTGATGTTCCTCCTAACATGGTGCATATTTGTGAATCTCCTTTGTATTGTCCTCGTGAACATGGACCTGCATTAATGCATTCTTTAGTTTCTGCTCTGACTACAAAATATTCTACTTCTGATGTTTATGTTGTAGATCTTAGGCCCTCTGAAGAAGTTTGGGATAGAAGGTTTTTAGATGTAGCTGGTATTTGATTGTGTTTGTTTTTTTGAAAAAGTAAAAAATTTATTATAATAGGCTAGTGCTTGTTGTTAAATTTGTTGGGAACATACGTTCTATTCCTGAAATATCAAACCTTTCACATAGAGCTTGTTCTTCTACAATTGCTTTAGCTCTTTCATATATTGTTTTTCCATGACAGATTCCTTTTACTGGAACTTTTCCTCTGAAATGGACTTTTTGAACACCAACATCAGCTTCTGCATGTTTTAATCCTCTCCAATAAAGACTCCAAACTACTCCATAATGAGGTTGTCCTTCTCTTTCCTTTTCATATACACTTAATAAAAAATCTTCTGTCATATTAATATGGAATTTATTATTCCTTTTTAAAGTTTTGCTTTACCTATTCAAAGCAAAACAAAGCCGTCAACTCTAAAAAACACCCTACAAAACCCTTATAAACAAAACTTTATTCCAAAGATACATGCAAACACAAGATGTAAAGATACCTAAAGCTAGAATAGCTGTATTGATAGGAGAAAAAGGTTCTGTAAAGAGGAGAATCGAAAAAAGAGCTGATGTTAAGTTAGAAATTGATTCTAAAGAAGGTGATGTTATTATTGAGGGTGATTCTTTGGGTGTGTATGAAACTATGAATGTTGTAAGGGCTATTGGAAGAGGGTTTAATCCAACTGTTGCTGAACTTTTGTTTAATGAAAAGTATGCTTTTGAATTGATTGATATTGTAGAGTTTACTGGAAAGTCTGAAAAAAAGAGAACTAGGATGAAAGGTAGGTTGATTGGTGAGGATGGAAAGTCTAGAAAGTATATTGAAAAAATTACTGAAACTCATATTGTTGTTTATGGTAAAACTGTTGCTCTGATTGGTGAATTGGAAAGTGTTGCTTTAGCTAAGCAGGCTTTGGAAATGTTGTTGGAAGGTTCACCACATTCTAATGTGTTTAGATGGTTAGAGAATAAGATTAAGTTTGGTCGTTAGTAAAGCTTAAAAGAAAGTTCTTTAAACACAATTTTATGAGAAGAGCATTACTTTTGTTAGGATTAGGATATTTAGCTAGTTGTACTCCACCTGAAGATGAAAGAATTTGGGATTTGAGAAGTAATTTAGAAAGTAATACTTTGAACACTGAAAGAATTGTTACTTTTCAAAGTTTTGATGAGGGTATTGAGGATTTAGAAAATATTTGGGATGCTAGTTATTATGAAGAGTTTTTTGCTTATATTCCTGAAGAAGGGATGTGGCTTGAGGTTGGTGGTGAGGAAAGTTTTAGTGAAGGGATTACTCAAGTTTTTCCGGATTATGATTTTATTGAAGGTTTGCTTATAAAATATGATTCTGTGTTTTTTGCACATTATCATCCTCCTTTACCTTCTATTTTGGAGCCAACTGGAGAGTCTATTGAAGATGAAGGATGGGGAGAGATTCCTTTTAGAGCAGAGGTTGGTAATCTTTCTTTGTTAATTCTTGGCTCTCCTAATAGGTATGATTTTCATGCAATGGCTGGTTTGTATGCTTGGAGAAAAGATTTGGTTGGTAATGGTGGGTCTCTTACTAATTATGTTGCTTGTGGATTTGGTTTAACTAAGTATAATCCTTCAAGTGAAATAGAGGATTTCAATAGTTTAAATCTTTGGAATCTTAGTGGGTCTCAAGGAGATTATGAAACTGCTTTGATGGGGGCATGGGAAGAAAGACCTTTTGAAACTTTTGAATTTGAAAATGAGTATATTACTGTAACTCATGAACCTTTCTGAACAAAGATTTAAATAGCACCACAGTTTATTCCTAAACATGTTATTAGATGAAGTAAAAAGGAAGAAAGAGTATAAAAACTTGGATGATGATTTTGTTTCAAGAGTGATAGTTAGCTTTTCAGGTAAGTATGAGTTACCAAAGCAAAAAAAAGAGCTTATGAAAGTTGTCAGAGCGAAACTCAGAGATCTTTATGGTGCGTTCAGGACCCCTCTATATAGAAAAAAAGAAAAGTTTTTGGAAAGTTTGGCTGGGTGGGATGATAAAGAAGGTTGTAGAAATATTTTGGGTTGTCATTTGTCTACTAAGGAAAGAATAGATTATTATGATAAGTTGTATAAGTGGTTGAGGTCTAATGTTGAGTTTAGTACTGTGTTGGATATTGGGTGTGGGTTTAATGTTTTTAGTATGCCTTGGCTTGGGCAGGTTGGGTATTATGGGATTGAGGTGAATAAGGATGAT
>Ga0233437_1003745_pt1 | contig 19290 bp, 34 predicted proteins | sample SI_122_August201_FD_182714 | JGI IMG/M metagenome (GOLD analysis project Ga0233437, IMG submission 182714) | Seawater microbial communities from Saanich Inlet, British Columbia, Canada - SI_122_August2016_200_MG | ecosystem: Environmental > Aquatic > Marine > Inlet | place: Canada: British...
TCTGGTGCGTATCCAATGGTCTCTTGGACCATCGTTATGGTTTATGTGTATTGAATACATTAAGGTAAAAAGTTCACTCTTTTGAAAGCCGCTTGCATATCTTTGTTCTGTTCATTCTTTATAAAATTACTTAGTTTATCAAATCTATCCGTCAACAAGTTACCATTGGTCTGTGTTTTGCTTTCCAGTATCATATTATTGTAGTTGTTAGAGTCCACCGCTTTTCTTAATTTAGGCCAGTTTTTCTTTGTAACATCACCAGTGTTAAAAATTTTATCTATAAGAGATACATATTGGGCGTTATTTAGATCACTCGGCAGTATATTGCTACGGTTTATTAATTCATCTTCCGCTAGCATTAAATCCTTTACAAGAAGTATATTTATATCTCTATTACTTAGTCCAGCGGAGAAGTCTTCACCTTCTTGTATCTTGTGCCCATACCCTATTGTATCAGATCCACCCTCATAACTTCCAAAAGGATAGAACTTTCGATCTACTTTGTTTAAACCCTTTAACCTGGGATTTTCAACACTTTTAAAATATTCTAGTATCTCCGCATCCTCTAGGTGTGGTGATCTTCGTTCAAATCTACTCATTATCTACTTACCCCAGCCCATAATACGGGCTTATTTCTAGTTTTATCGTCTATGTGAATGTGTTTAGAACCAACCTCAATACCAGAGAAACCGCACTCTATTGCTAGGGTTATAAGTTCCCTAGTATACGAGTCTGATTTTATTCTTATATCTAATGCTAATCCGTCCATGTGAGCAGACTTGGTAGCTCCACCTATGTTCTTGTTGTGCTTCTTGCATCTAAAGCCACTAGTTACATTCATAGCTTTCTCAAGTTCTTCTCTGAGGGCTACAATCTTGCTCATGAAGCGCTTATCCATGTAAACCTTACCACAACACGGGCAAGCTAGCTCTTTAGTCGTAAAATGCTTGTATTTAGCCATTAAGTGAACCTCTTAATATTTTTTATTAAAAAATTTTCTTCCATCTCTATCCAATTCTCTAGTTCTTCATCATAAATATCTTGGAAAAGCGTTGAGTTACAAAAATATGGTACGTCTGTAGCAAGTTGTCCTAGTAAATAGGGAGGAGTGTGTGCGTCCTTAAGTCCTTGTTTCATGAAATCCCTAATATACGAGTTAATCTGCATACGGATTTCTTTGTCTTCCATAAAACCTAGCTTAACTCCTACTCTTAAAGCCATAAAACCTCCTCTCTCTTTTGTATTAACTAATTATAATACGGGGGTAATATCTGTCAAGTACTATTATTACATTACTACAGTACTAGTAGAGTAAACTCACTAGTAACAGTAACTTATACTAGTAATAATAATTTATAATTATAATATATTATAGCAGGAGTGGGTGGTTATGTACCTATTTGTTGAAAATTGTTATAGAGTTGGAGTGGGTGTTTATTCACAACACGCACCCCATTGATTTAAGGGTTGGGGTGGGTCGCCTAGGTTGAGTTTTGTATTCAACATCTCGTTGACGTTGTGTTGTGAGTGCTCCGCTACGCTCCACTAACCCTCGAACAACCATAAGTCTCCGCTTCGCTCCGACTCTCCCTCGTTTAGTACTGCAATCATATGACCGTGTGATGCCAAAGAAATAATTCGGTCAAGGAGAAACAATTATGAAACTATCTAAATCACATTCGTTTAAGCAAAAGGAACTCGCACCCGGGATATATCAAAAGTTAACTACGATCGATACGAACAAGGTCAACATTAATTTCGTATTCGAGGATGGTGACGCTGTTCAAAATCACGGGTTCTCTAAGGGTGTAACCTATGGCAAAGACGACTTAAAGGATTTGTTGGTAGAAGCATCCAACAATCATCCTTTTGCGTTAGAGGCTGATAGCTATAGGTGTTCTCACGCAGAAAAAGACTTCGTTAGTTTTTATGGTATTATTCCAACGCCATCATTAACGAAAGAAGCTGCAAAGAAAGTCGAAAGCATCTTGGCTAGGCTGGCACATATAAAATAGCCAACATAACGACATAATGTAGATTGCAGGATACGCCTTGATTGGTGCTATATCCGATACCTATGTTATGTCATTATTTTTAAGCAAAGACATCGTAGGTAAAGCTGCTACTTCTTTATATAGTCACTTACCTAGTAAATGCCCGCAGTATCAATTCAAAGGAGGAAATATGAAATATCAAGTATCTTACAGGGAACAAACACCTTATGGATGGTTCTCGAGTCTCGTTAAGGAAACAATAGTAGAAGCTGCAGACACAGTTGACGCTATTAAGAAAGTAGCTGATTGGGGGTGTAATGTCCTCACAGCTACAAGAGTAAAGTGATAAGTGTAAAGTAGGCTCGTAGGTCTTGACCTGACGGAATAGAGCCAGTAACCTACTTTATGGTTATTACTTATTAAATAAATGCCCGCAAACAAGGAGGATTCAATGGTATTACCAAATAGAGAAGAAGAGTTGCTCGTACACATAGAGCAATTGAAAAAACAAATCGAGCGCCTTTGCGATTGGGGCTGTGCCTCTATCGTGAAAAACAGTACAGAAGCTTGCAATTGCACTAATTTTGAAAAAATAGGTGAAGAAAATGATTAACATGAAGAAGGCACTTGTTAATTCTTTTAGGAAAAACAATAACTTTAAATCCCGCGAACAACAGGGTTTAAAGTTATATGAAGTTAAATATCTCTCACGAGAAACAGGAGATATCGAAATAGATTTCATTGAGGCTAAAAGCTTCAATGAGGCAAAAAGCAAGGTCGATGGATATGCCATCTCTCGACTATAACAATAGTGATTTAGAAACTAAAAGACCAAACTCCCACGCAAGGCGTGGATAATAGGAGAAAATAAAATGAAACAACTAAAAGATTTAGAAAAAAAGTACAAAGAAATGGGTACTGAGATTGAGAAATTAAAAGCATCTAAATTAGAGCTGAGTAATGACTTAAGGGTAACTAGATATAACAACGGAGACCATATACCGTTGGCAATAAGCAATGAACAATGGAAAGAATTTGGAAAGAGTAAAATAGGTGCGTATTGTGTTACGGAGAGAGGTAATTACCTCTACAACTGGTATGTGGTAGATGACAAACGTGGCATTGCTCCAAAAGGGTGGCATGTACCTACTGATGAAGAGTGGAGTAGTTTAGTAGACCAATTACCATGTAATCCATCATGTAGGGGTTATCATGGTAGTGATGGTAATTACCACGATGTGAGCTACAGCTATTTTTGGTCTTCTACGAGCTATTCTGATGCGGATGCGTGGTATCGCAACCTGCATTGCGATGGTTCAGCTGTCTACCGTGGCTACTACACTAAGAGGCACGGGTTTTCTCTTCGTTGTGTGAAAGATAATTAAGAAGAATTAAGATGGAATTTAAAAAAGAATTACTGACAAACGGTGTGTGTATAAATTGTAAAACGGAAGAACAAGCAGAAGCCTTACTAAAATGGGCTTCTGCTAATGGTAAAAAGTGGTGTACTAATCAATCCTATATAGGAAGGACGCATTGGAATATTCACAAAGAAGAAACCATTTATTACATCGCAAAAGGAACTTACGGCTTTACACAAATGAACACAAGCCACATCTTATTTGAAGAGGCAATAGACTTGACGAAAAGTCAAATAGTTGACCCTGAAACCGAAATGTATGTGTGGGATGATGATGGTACAGACGATGTAGGTTTTCTATCAAGCATTGATGTGAGACGGGTTATGCCCTATGTGGCTGAGGACTGTAAATGGAAAAACTGCTCACCAACAAAACCAAAGAAAACACACCCTATGACAAAAGACGAGATGTTTACCTTTATCGGACAAAATGATATTGAGGTTACACTTAAGCATAGTAAAAAATTTCACAAAAAGATAGGTTATTTTAGCTATCATCTTGATGTTGCTAAGTATATTTATCGTTTCAAAGGACAAGCAGAAATGTATAATTTTGAAATGAAGGATTAAGGTGAAAATAAAAAGCCAAACTGCCACTTATGAACGAACTTTGGACATAGTGTTTGTCAAAATGAGTCGATAACCAACAAGTAGGAGGAAAAATGTTTTTGATAATAAGCGGACTTATAGACCTAATAATAGGTTTATTGGATATGAATTTTGATTATGATAAATGGACTTACTTATGGTTCGGTGCTGGAATGGTGAAAATAATTATCGGATATATCACAATCGAAGCTGATAAAATAAAGAAAACAATAGGAGAAAGAAAATGATATTTAAAAAGAAACTACTTACAGCAATGATTGCTGTAAGTAGTAGAACAGAAAAACAAGCAGAAGCATTGTTGAGGTGGAGGGTTAAGTGAGATGGAATAAAGAAAAAGCAAGACCGGTAACTAATGGCGAAAAAGACGCATTAGAATATATTGAGAAATTATTAGATGGATCGCCTAATGAAAAGATATTTACATTTATTAAGATAAAATGTGCAACCGAAGATGGGTTTTTTGATAAGATGATGAAGCACGCATTTGCTGGATTTTATACTCAGAATGATAATTTACGAGAAGAAGCATCAATACTGTCATCTGCATTATATATGGCTGAGAGATGTATAGCAAAAGAAAAGAAAACACAAAAGAAATTCAAGGAAACTTTCAGATTTTCAATATTGAAAGGACTAAAAATAGCCCGTAAATTTATGAACTTAGATGATATAATAACTGAATATGAAGCTAAGTAAAAAGTGAATACAACACCAAACCCCACGCATGCGTGAAGTTGGTATTAAAAACAAAGGGAGAAAGTAAGATGAACCTAAAAGATTTAGAAAAAAAGTACAAAGAAATGGGTACTGAGATTGAGAAATTAAAAGCATCTAAATTAGAATTATCAGATAACTTAAAGGTAATTCAATATAACAACGGAGACTCAATACCATTGGCTATAAACAATGAACAATGGAAAGAATTTGGAGAGAATAAAATTGGTGCATATTGTATTACAGAGAGGGGTGATTACTTCTACAATTGGTATGCTGTAGACGATAGTCGAGGCGTTGCACCAGAAGGATGGCATATTCCAGGTGATGAAGAGTGGAAGGATTTAGAAGAACAACTATTAAACAACCCATCATATGGCGGTTATCGTGGTAGTGATGGTGATTACGACAATGTGAGCAACTACGGCTGTTTTTGGTCTTCTACGGTCTATTCTGATACGAATGCGTGGTATCGCAATCTGCATTACGATGGTTCAGATGTCTACCGTGGCAACTACCCTAAGAGAAACGGGTTTTCTCTTCGTTGTGTTAAAAATAATTAAGGGGAGGATTAATGCTTCTTAGGGAATGGGTAGGAAATAAAAATAATATCGGTAAAATCTTCTATATCGGTGGATGGGGTGAATTGGAACTTTTATTTTTTGAAGAACGCACAAACAAGGTTTTTGTAAAAATTAATAACAGGACGGTTGAGGACACTTTTATAATAACCCAGGTTAAGTACTGGTGTTCAGGCAAAGTCTACAAAGATATTGTAGTTAAGGAAGGTGGACTAGCATATGATGTGTTTTCGGAACGAGTATCCTATATTTTGTTAAAAGACGTAGCATCTTATTCAAGAAATGCAGAACTCTTTACTCAAAAGACACAAAAAGAACTTGCAAAATATCGTGAAGCTTGTTTTCCTATTCCAAATGTCTTGGGTGTTATAAAAAAGCTTTTACCATATGTAGTAAGACAACCTGTTTTAGATAAAATAAATAAGGAGTTAATAAAATGACGATAGATATCATAACACTATATGACTTACTTGTGTTAAGAACTCACGAGCAGGTTATGGCGTATATTAAGAGTAAGGTCGATGTAACAAGATGGATTGTTTTGGAATCAGATCTATACTCTGTATTTATGCCTCGAAACATAAAGGATAGAAAGCCTGCGCTATGTGCTCACACAGACGTAGTGCAACAGGTAAGAAGGAGAAATGATCTAGGAATTAAAAAGCAAATTCTTTTTAATAAACAAAAAAATACAGGTTTAGGTGCAGATGATAGAGCTGGTATTTACGTGTTATTGAAAACAATGATTAGCAACCCTGATGATTTTATATTTTGCTTCTTTGACTTAGAGGAGAGTGCTGGACAGGGAAGTCAGTCTTTTGGTGGTGAGTGTATTCAAAATCACACTTCTTTATGGGTCGGTTTTGATAGAAATGGAGATTCAGATATAGCAACATACAACTACGATAATAAGGATTTGATAAAATCCATAGACAATAATTTATTTCCAGGTTATGAGAGTGCTATGGGAAGCTTTACAGATGTAGCCACACTAGCCCAGAACACACAAATAGCTTGTATTAATTTTAGTGTAGGTTTTTACAAAGAACACACCTCAGGGGAAACACTATCTCTTGTTGGGCTTAATAAGGTATTTTCCGTAATACCAATACTTAGAACAATAACAGATAAAAAGGAGGTAAATATGGTAGGGAGTTATCTCGATCCCCATGATTATCCTCATTCATTATATGGTAGGTATTCTTATGGGGCTAAAAGAGCCACAGAGATGTATTATTGTCCAGATTGTGCCACGTTTCACTGGGAACAAGACGTTATGGAGAACAGTGAAAATGGAGACTACGTAATGTGTCCAAATTGTTATTGTTTTTTAGAAAAAGAGGAGATTTGTGATGAATAGAGACATGTTGGAAGAATACGCTAGTTATAGTGAGGTTTGGTACGCACGCATGGGTGAACGAGAAGATCGTCGTAAAAAAAATCTTAAATGGTTATTTAAGGATAAGCTTAAAATAGAATTACATGATAATTTAAGCATCATAAAATCCATTGCAAACTACCCTGTTGTTAAGCAACTTCTTTCTCAGGAATATGGAGATATGACCGAAATCGAAATTTGCCATGCCATTAAAACAAACCAATTGGTAGTTAGGAAAAACACCCTAAAAACAAGTAAGCTTGTTTCGAAATTGTTGGCAAAGCAAAATGAACATGTTGTTGATGAGTGGGTAGCCAGTATTGATAAAGCGTTAACCAAAGAGACATGTTATGAGCAACTTTTTGCTCTCCAGGGGTTAGAAAAACCACAAACCGAAGTAACGTCACTTAACATATCTGAGTTCTTTGCAGCCGCAAAGGACTCAAGGGTAGAATTGTCTATATGTACAACAGATCTAATGCATGGAAGTACAAATTCGACATTCAGTAGCTGCTTACGTGTGGGTGGTGAATATCATGAAGGAGCTAATCAATACGCACAAAGTGACTTTACCATAATACTACGATCAACAAACTCGAACAATCAGCTTATTGGGCGTAGATATATCTTTGTAAAGGACATGTGTATAATTATGGGTAAGGTTTACGGTACACTACCTCTTGAATTTAGTCATATTGCAAGAAGGTTGATAACAAAAGCAATGGCAGATCATCTCAATATTGATGATAAGTGGAAATATACCAACAATAGTTCAATGAGTTGCAACTATATTGAAAACATGTCAACACACGCCACTGGTAGGTGTTTTGGGTATTTCGATGCATATGACTTAATGAAAATACGTCATATCGACACGGATTATAATGTGGTTTTAGAATTTGAAGACCCCATTGATTGTAATGGGGACGACTGGGAACGAGGTTATCACTGTTCAGAGTGTGGTGACAGATTTAATGGAGAGCCTTTCTATTGTCACGATTCCACTCTGTGCGAGATATGTTATGACGAGAACACAATGTATTGTGAACAGTGTGGTCAAAGACAATGGTTACAGGATAGTACATGTGTAGATGGTTTTTGGGTTTGCTCAAGTTGTTATGAGCTTGACTTTGACGAATGTATGCATTGCAATGAAAGTTTCTTGAAAAATCACATGACAAACACAGATGATGGGTATCTATGTGATGCCTGCCTTGATGATTACTATCATTGTCCGAAATGTGACAGTTTCTATCCTTATGAAGATCCTTGTGATCACGGGTGTGATGATGATGATTAATACTTGTGATCCAGAATTACCCAATGAACCAGAATACAACACAGAGTGTTTATGTCCTCTGTGTGGTGGAATAAACTTAGACGAAAATAAACATGATTGGTTTTGCCATGATTGTGGGAAAAGTTTTAATGAACCCGTCATCGTAGACCTTGATGACCCCGACAACTAGTAAGATAAAACTTGACAAAAAAAACAATAATCCTAAAAGGAGTTAGAGGTATATGAAAGATAGACATTATGCAGATAAATTAGAAGACGCATACAACAACGGATTACCCAAAGAAGAACAGATTCACCCACAATATGATGTGGACACACCACACTTCTCAGATGTAGATGGAGAGTGGTTACTTGCCTCAATACACGAATGGTTTCTACTTAATTACACATTAGGTAGATTACAATGGCAAGAATTGATAAGAGATGTTTACAATAGACAACCCCAACAATAAGGAGGAAATATGTATTGGGAAATGTATTATGACGGAACAGGCCACTACTTCAGAACAACGAAGGGTGGCACTTGGCGACCTTTGGAGGAGAATACCGCAGAGGTCATGGTAGAACCAGAGTACACGAAAGAGTTATTAGCTCTTCAAGACCTTTGGTATGAGAAGTATGGAGTTGATGTAGAACCATCAACCATACTAAGTATGTTAGAAGATGCAGAGAATGTTAGTGTGCGTTATGAAGTAGGGGAGGACTTTTGATAGATGTTTTTAAAGATTTAGGTATTGACATTGCAACAATAAACAAGGAGCCATCATACAAGTGGATTAACATCACAGGCTCTGTCAAGTCAGGTAAGACAGAGTTTTGTGTGAACTTATCCAAGGAACTTAGAACTGTGTATTTTGACTTTGAGAAAGGTTCTAAGGCGTATGTAGGAAGTTTCATCGATGTAGATAATTTACCAGACTTAAGAAGTAAGATGGTAAGGGTTCTCGAGAACATTGAGGCAATTAACCCTGATGTTATTGTTCTTGACCCTATCGATAAGTTGGCAAATATGATCTCAAAATGGTATTGTCAAGATAAAGGTATTGAGGACTTATCTGAAATGCCTTATGGTAGTGGTTGGAGTGGGACAAGAGACATTCTGTTTAATTTCATAAACACTTGTTTTAAGATTGCTCCATTATTAATCACGGTAACTCACCTGAAGTTAGCTTCAAGTGATGTTACAACTAAGAATGTAACTTACCTGGATATGGATTTACCGGGTAAAACAAAACGAATGGTACATGATACAGCTGATGCACACTGTATCTTTAAACCAGAAAAAGATGATGACGGTAAGCATTATCTTGGCGTATCATTCGATGCAAGTTCCACCAGTAGCTTTGGCTTTGGTGGTAGTAGAGTAAAGGACTTCTATAATATCAAAACTGCAGATGACCTTATGAAACAAGTATTAAAGAAGTTTGATGTGGCTAAGTAACGGTAAACGAGACTGGCAAGAAGCATTACACACATTTTTAAAAACAAGGAGGCCATGTATGGCTATAGGAACAAAAGTTGCAGAAGCGGTAAAGGGATGGACAGTAGGTAAATTAGTAGGTTTCAGTGAAAGCAAGACAGGTGAATACCTGATTGCAAAGTTTAGACTACAAAATGGAGACTTCTGCTCCATGGTGTATAACAACCCAATTAAATTAAAAGATATTAACAACTTAGTATCTGCTATGGGCTTAGAAACATATACAGAAGCAGCAGATATTATCTTACCAGAGAAAGATGACCCAGATATGATGGGTATGGATGTAGATATTCAGATTAATGTAAAAGAAAAAGGTGACTTTCTAAACGCTACAGCATTCAAGCCATCAGGGCAAGCTTTTAACGGCCAGTTCTAATGACAAAACATTACTTGTATGCTTCGACGGTCTCGTCAAGACGACAAGTAAGAAATGCTGATGATATAAGTCCAGTAGAAAGAGAGGCGTATTCGTCTCTCTTCTGCTTCGGACCAGAAATGAATGAGTATTACTTGTCTGAAAAGACGGTAGGTGGATACAATGGTAAGGTTTATGGTAATTATTTTGTACTCGATATAGATGACTCGGATGTAGATGGCTTAACAATCCGAATGAAACGCTTCTTTGAGTATATGAAAGACAAAACCTATTATGTATTCTTTTCTGGCAATAAGGGTTATCATATTTATATCCCAAAGGAATATGTAGAGTATCCCGTGGAGTTAGAAAGTAAATGGAATGTAGCTTGTCACCTGTTTGCTCAGAATATGAAGATATTATTTCCAGAATTCAAGGATAATATTGACTTGGCTGTGTATGATAAGGTTAGGCTATTTCGCTTACCCTTCTCTATACACCCCAAATCGGGCCGTAAGAAGCAGTTAGTTAAATGGATGAAGTTAGATGAGGAAAACCCAACTCAAAGCTTCATATCGCCTATATTCAGGCAAGAGGATGTACTTGAAGCTATTCTCATAGGTAAAGCTTATCCGCATATCACACAAAAGATAGCATCAATCAAAGCTGGTGATATACCTAAACATAAAGAAATCAACATGCAGTCAGGTTCCATCAAAACCTATGTTGAGTATCCTTATGGAGAGAAACTCTGTATTTATAAGATGCTAAACACCTACGATCTTTCGGGTATGAGACATAAAGCAGCTCTAAGGCTACAATCTTACTGGAAGGAAAAAGGGTATAGTATCGAGTTTGTGTGGAGTATGTTGAAAGTTTGGAGTGAAAGACTTACAAATCCATTAGCAGAAGACGAACTTAGGAATATCATTAAGTTTTTTGAACGAGGTTATGTGTTTACATGTAACGATGATATCAAAAAGCATTTCTGTATTCCATCTTGCCATATGTTTAAGTCGAAGGATGTAGCTACAGAACACATATTCATGGGTAATGATTATCTAAACAGATACATTGAGGATATGACATCAAGTCAGGATAATTATATCTTTATGAATAAAGCTTATCCAGAATGGGGCTTACCAGCTATTAAGCCAGGCCATGTTGTTGTGTTGGCAGGTGGTCCAGGTAGTGGTAAGACTACATTTATGTTAAACTTAATGAATAAGTTGAGGAATATCGATTGGTTGTTCCTTTCGATAGAGATGTCAGGTGTTGATATTGCTGAGAAGTATATTAAGGTGACTGAAACGGATTGGCATAATGAATTAAGTAAGACTAGCTTCAAGAATCAAATGGATCATATTATAACTATCGATAAACCCAATATGATGGTAACTGAGATTAAGGACTATGTTAATATGATGCGGTCAAAAACTGGTCGTATGCCAAACGCTATCGTTATCGATTACCTATCACTACTTGTAGCTAAGGGTGGTAATGCAACCGAGAGAGCGAGTTTCATAGCTCGTGAATTAAAGAAGATAGCTAAAGAACTGAGAGTGGCTGTCTTTGTATTATCTCAAGTACCTAAAGATATGGCTGGAGATGGTAACATACCACTTGGATTAGATGCTCCTAAAGATTCAGGTGAGGTTGTAAACATGGCTGATATGTTGTGGACGTGTTGGAGACCAAATAGAAACAGGGGCAAAGAAGAAGATGATAATGTATTCAGAATACACGTACCTAAGAATAGGCACGGTACAGCAGGATACATAGTAGATTTAGATTTTGTAGGAAGTAAATATCAAATAAACTCAACAGTCGATAAGGAGACTATATGAATTACCCAGGACAACCAGAAGTAAAGCACACATATGAGATTATCATCGAATCAACAAAAGCGAAGTTGGCAAGTGTCATTAATGCAAAGTTAAAGGACGGCTACTTGTTAGCTGGTGAGTTCCGTGTAGAGCAGATAAAGGACAAGTTCACATATTTACAACCAATGATGAAGTCAATTATTATGCCACCGACTGCACCACCACCAAGTTCATTAAAGAATGAAGATATTAGTGATGCGGAGTTTGTGCCAGTAGATGCGTAATATCATCGGAATAGACCCCGGTCTATCTGGTGCTGTAGCAAGAATTAGGGAGAATAAGGGTGTCGATCTAATCGACATCCCTACCTTCTATGCAAAGAAAAAGAACTGGATTGACTACTACAAGCTAACGAAGGTTATCTCTAGTCTGTTAAACTGGGGTAATAATGAGGTCTGGATAGAAGATGTTCATAGTATGCCAAAACAAGGCGTAGCAAGCTCTTTTAAGTTCGGTAGGGGGTTTGGTATTCTAATTGGTATCTGCGCAGCACTCAAGATTGATATAAAGTTTGTGCCACCACAGACTTGGAAAAAGAAAATGAACTTATTAAAAACAACTAAGGTGCAGAGTGTCGAATTAGCAAACAAACTCTACAACTTAGATATATCTGTAGCTGATGACGGTAAAGCGGAAGCCCTGCTTATAGCACACTACGGTTTATTAAAACACAAGGAGGATAAATGATTAACATTGTAATAGCAGTATTCATACTCTTACTTATAGCTTTAACTTTACTATTCGTAAAACTAGTAAAGGTTATAAAGGAGAATGATGAATACAAAAGAAAGCATGACCATGCAAAAGCACAACAACGGAAGTACTATAGAACACGACAGAATAAACTTAAGGAGATTCAGTGATTGGGATAAAAGAAATAGACGATATAGCTGTATTTGATTTTGAATTAACCAGTGAAACAATAGAGAAACTAATGGATGGTATCCAACAACTTGTGGTTAGAAATCCAGAAGCTAAGATGTTCGTGTATTTCAGTAGCACAGGAGGGTCTTTGGCTCATGCACAGATATTACTAGACTACCTTAATAAGGTTCAGAATAATGTGTTCCTTGCTGCTTTTCACCAGATCTCCTCTGCTGCATTTAAGATCTTTGTGGACTTTAGGGGTGAGAAGATGGTAATGCCTTATTGCTTTGCAACCGTCCATGAAGGCACCAAAGAGCTCATCTCACGAGAGTTAAAGGATAGGGAGTCCTTTGACTACTTTATGTATACAGACATCATGGAAGAGATGAGTGCTGATATGGGTCTATTTTACAAAAAGCATTTAACCGACGATGAACTCCTAAAGATTTGCAATGGGAAAGATGTTTACTTAAACACAAAAAGACTACGGGATATTCTTGATGAAGATAAAAATTAACTGCTTAAATGCAGAAACGAGAGGTATGTGGGCGAAGAAATTCCATAACTCTACTGATGCGGGATTGGATATCCCTATGGTTGGTAAACCGTGGCAAGTAGTGAATGGTCAAATTAAGTTTGAATTAGGCATCAAATGTGAACCCGATGGTGCATATATGATATTACCCAGAAGTAGTTTAGGTAAGTCTAAATTTAGACTGGCTAATAGTATTGGCTTGATTGATAAAGATTATCGTGGAGAGCTTATAGCTCTCTGCGATTACAAGGATATAGCTGATGTATACTTCACTAACCACGGAGACCGTATGTTTCAAATGGTTGCTTTTGATGGTAAACCTATTGAATGGGAACTTGTTCACGAATTAAGTGAAACAGAACGAGGTGAAAGTGGTTTTGGGAGTACGGGAAGATGAATATCTATAAAGTAGCATACAATCCGCCACTTAGCTATAAGGCTAAGAAGGCAATAAGGGAGAGCATCTCCCCATCGGATGGAACTGAATCAATCTACTGTATCGATATGGCAATGGATGCATTAGAGAAGAATGATAGTGATTATAGAGTGTTAGATAAAATCGATACAAGCTATATAGAGATCACATGATAGTTAATCTAGACCAGATATTACATAAGAAAAAAAAGTATGGGAATAGTTTTCCAGAAATCGCTACTAAGTGGAGTGCCTTCCTAGATAAGAAGGTATCTCCACAGGATGTGGCATCTATGATGACTTTAATGAAGAAGGTTAGATTGAAATTTATAAGCGACAATAGATTAAGTGAGAAGGTAGTACCAGATGGCTTATTGGATACAGCTCAAGATTTAATAAACTACAAGTGGATTGCGGGGTGTTATGATGAATACTTAAGGCTGGAGGATACCCTCAAGGAGGACATTAGTGGAATTCAAAACCCCTTTCGCACTAACCATTTTTAAACAGAAGTATGCGATACGAAAGGATGAAACATGGAAAGATTTAGCTCACAGGGTGGTAAATGACGTCTGTGGGGACCGTAAGGGTACAACTGACCCTTTACTATCACCCGCAGATTTAAATGCCATAGAAAGCTTTATTGCGACCATGAAGTTTATTCCAGGCGGACGATACTTATATTACGCAGGGAGAGATGTTAGTTTCTACAACAACTGTTTTCTGATGCGGGCAACAGATACTCGAGAAGGTTGGGCTGAATTAGTTTCAAATGCTACTCTCGCTCTTATGAGCGGGGGTGGTATAGGAGTTGACTATTCTGCATTACGACCAGCAGGTAGTAAACTTATTAGGTCTGGTGGAGAATCATCTGGTCCATTACCGTTAATGAAAATACTCAATGAGGTCGGTAGAAATGTGATGCAGGGTGGTAGTCGCAGAAGTGCGATGTATGCCTCTCTGAGTTGGCGACATAAAGACATTCACGAATTTATGTATGCTAAAAACTGGACATCAGTGGTGAGAGCGTTAAAGGAAGCTGACTTTAATTTTCCCGCAACTTTAGATATGACAAACATTAGCATTAACTGGGATGATTTATTTATGTCGAAAGTTAAGCAAGGTAAGACACCACCGATTTGGTATGAATCAATAAGAAGGATGTGTAAGACTGGTGAACCTGGTCATTCATACAACTTTAAATTTGATGGTAAAGAGACTCTTAGGAATGCTTGTGCAGAGGTTACGAGTGAGGATGATAGTGATGTTTGTAATTTGGGGTCTATCAATATGGCAAATGTTGATAATCTCGATGAGATGAAACGCATAGTAGACCTATCTACAAAGTTCTTAGTTTGTGGTTCAATCAGAGGAGATCTACCCTACGAAAAAGTTGAGGAAACTCGAGAGAAAAACCGAAGATTAGGTCTCGGATTAATGGGTATCCACGAATGGTTACTCGCAAGGGGTTATGGTTATGAGGTTGTACACGAACTTGAAACATGGTTACAGGAGTACAAGGATATTAGTAAAAGTTCTGCGAATTCTTTTTGTGACGAGCTTCACATTAGTCGTCCTGTTAAGTACAGGGCTATTGCTCCCACTGGTACTATTGGTATTATGGCATCGACAACCACGGGTATTGAACCATTGTTCGCAGTTGCCTACAAGCGAAGGTATCTACAAGATGGAACCATGTGGAAATACCAATATGTTATAGATGCTACGGCAGAGTCCCTTATTAATAAATATGATTTAAACCCAAAAGAGATAGAGACTGCATACACATTGGCATTGAATCCAGAGAAAAGGATTAAGTTTCAATACAATATTCAAAGGTATGTTGATCATGCTATATCAAGTACACTTAATCTACCTGCTTGGGGTACAGAACATAATAACGAAGAAACTGCTGTGGATTTAGCCAATACTCTTTTAAAATACTATCACGGTTTACGAGGTATGACTGTGTATCCTGATGGTGCGAGAGGTGGGCAACCATTGACACCTGTGGATTACAATGTAGCTAAACAGTACAAGGGAGTAATCTTTGACGAAGTTGAAGAGAAATGCAGTGGAGGTATCTGCGGATTATGATAATAGGAGATTTGGTAGTAAGTGGATTCGGAGAATCTATAAGAGCTTCGGGATTCCCACACGAAAACAAAGACAAGACAGCAACGATGAGCAGGGAGCGGGCTATAAAGCTCGCTCACGCCCCTATCGGAAGTGGACACGACTCTTTTCTAAAAGGAATAACTGTAAGTGCTGATGTAACAGCGAGTCAGGCTTGGTGGATGCAATTTATGCGTTATCATTTTGTAGACATAGTAAGTAGTACTAGTAAGATGCATAGTTTACTCAAGTTAGATTTAGATGAGATCTGTAACACTTATGTTAATCGAAGGACTATTAACTTCCTAAATGAGTTAATAGAACAACACGAGAAAGAGACCTGTGGTATCACAAAGAAAGAGATCTGGAATAGGATACTCTATAATGTACCAATGGGCTTAGAGCTAAAGGGTAGAGTTATAACTAACTTCCTGCAACTCAAGACAATCTACAAGCAAAGAAAGAACCATAGGTTAGGTGAGTGGGATACTTTCTCAGCTTGGATAGAAGAGTTAGATGAGTGGCGTTTAATTACATGAGCTACAAAGTCTTCACCAATAGACAGTGTGATTATTACCCCTGTCATACTGGAGTGAAAGGACAATACAACTGCATGTTCTGCTATTGTCCGCTATATACATACAAAAATTGTGGTGGTGATTATGTGTTATTTAAAGGTATGAAAGATTGTACTAATTGCATAATCCCTCATTCGGGAGAAGACGGATGGGAAATGATTCAAAATAAACTAGAGGAGATTTATGAAGAAAATAAAGGCACGAGTGGTTGTTCCATATCACATACAGAACTTAATTGTTGAAGAGCATCAGCGTGGTGGGACACAAGCGGAAATAGCAAAAGACTGGAATTTAACCATTAGGCAGATAAGAACAATTCTATACAACCATGGACATGTAGCACACCCCGACAATAGTAATGTTGCCGTGAAGGGGTCAAATACAGCCGTGAAGAGCAAAACTAAAGGCAATATACTCTTCATACCAGATTTACATGCCCCGTTCGTTAGAGACGGTTTTCTGGAGTTCTGTATAGCACAGTATATTAAATGGGAATGCGATGAAGTGTATTTCCTAGGAGATTTAATTGATAATCACTATAGTAGTTTTCACGACACTGACCCTGATGGGTTATCTGCTTCTGCAGAGCTGGATAAAGCTATCGAACAACTTCAGGAATTTTATGAAGCATTTCCAGTTGCTCGAGTGGTACTGGGCAATCATGACAATGTTCCTAATCGCAAAGCTTTTAATGCTGGCTTATCAAAACGGTGGATACGAAGTGTTGATGAGGTTTTAGATGTACCAGAATGGGAGTTTGCAGAACACTTTTGGATAGACGATAATACTCTTGTGTGTCATGGAATGGGTAGAGTTGCTCATAATAGAATGAGACAAGATATGGTTAATGTAATTCAAGGTCATTATCACACTAAGAGTTATATTCAATATCAAGTAGGTTCTGATAGGAAGACTTATGCTATGCAGTTAGGTTGTGGCATGGATAACAATACCTATGCAGCTGCTTATGGTAAATGGTTCTCAAGACCACAAATAAACATAGGAGTCCTACTGGAAGGCAAGACCCCTATCATAGTTCATATGGACTTATAAAGAGTACGCCCCGTAAGGGGCGTTTTTTTTTATTCCTCTATAAGTCTTATTAACTTATCAATGTTTATATGAGCCCCTTCTGACTTAATGATATCAATTATGTTGTCGTGGTATTTTTTTACTGCATCTACGGCTTTAGGATTAGCCTTACCTCCACCGAAGTCAAAAAGCTTTCTTGCTACATAATCATCCTTACGACCATATTTAGGGGAAAGACGAGCAGCGTAAGGAGCTCCTACGCCAAGCTTGGTTATATCCGCTGCTCGCTCTGTTAGTTGTCGATCAAAGCCATTATCTCTAAGAAATTTATTATATCTTTGAATAGTAAATGATGTATAGAATTTATCTTGCTTAAAGATATCTATCATTTTTGGATCTTGCGGCTCCCCCAGGGCTTTACCAATATCCATGATTCGTAAACCAGCTGGTGTTTCATAAACACTAAATCTATCATCTTTAAATTTACCTAAACTTTGAAGATATTGAATAGCTTTAATGAAATCAACTTTTGTGTCATAACCAACTTGCACGGCTACATGGTCTTCTAGTGAATTTATATCTGAATCGTAAGTTGGTACTGCTCCTCCTGTATATATCATAGGCATTGAAACAGCACTAGCGGTAGGTAAATCAGCTTTACCTGTTTGAGGGTTGATTAAATTACCTGTTCGGTTTTGTACTAACCCAGGTTCTTTTCTTATTTCTACATTCCGGCCTCGTCTAACGTCGGAAAATCGATCTCTTAAATCCCCCCACATATCCTTAATGGGGAAGCCATTAGCAAAAGTGGGCGGAATAATAAAAGGTTTTCCGGTTTTCATTGAGTTTTGAATAGTTCTTATTAGCTCCCCCCTCGCCTCGGGTGGGGCGGTGGGACGCGGCACCGGGTGCAACGATACCCTAGACCCCACATCACGCATAACGCCATCACTCGTACGCGGAGGTTTTTGTCTAGTAATTACCCGTGGTGCTTTTTGTGTTTTATATGGTAGTGCTTTTTGTGTTTTATATGGTAGTGCTTTTTGTGTTTCAGGGTATGAGTAAGTTCCATCTATAATATCACCCTTGTATTGCGGTGGTTTGTAGTAATTTATCATATCCATAATCATATCCATGCGCCCATTCTTAACTAATTGTTTACCTGCGCCAGCAGCTATAATTATATCGCCAGCTGCCTGTGTAAGGTGTCCAACTTTACTGGCCGCTTTATACTGACTTGCTTGTTTTTCGTTCATACCTGTTGTGTTCAAATGTTGATTGTAATCAACACCAAACATATGTGCACCTTGCGCTTCGAAGAAACCAGTAAATACAGGGTGATTTGCCTTGAATGCTCCCCACTGCAACCTACCTTCTTCCTTGTCTATTTCCCCAACAGTAAGCCAATCAGTCAATTTTTCTTTTGAACCTATAATTGGCCACGAGTCAGGAATACGCCCCTCGCCTTCTTTTGTGTTTAAGAATCTAGATATTTTTCTACCTGTTTTATATCCCATTTAATCTCCGTAATATCTTGTGCCCATAGGGCCTCGTCTATATTTACCATCTCTTAGTTTCTTAGCTTCTCTTATTGAACCATGGAAAGGAACACCTGATGATTTCTCGATAAATCTTGCTGGGCCTTCTCTTAAGTAACCACTTTCACCAAGTACATCCCTAGCAATTCTTCCGAAGGGAGCCATTGTCCAAACATAATAACTAGACATTTTCGACCAGTCATCATTTAATATTGCATTCATTGTTGGTCCAACCATTCTCATTGAAGGAGGTGTGAACATTTGCAATGGTGCAGCAGCTCCTGGATAAGCACCGAAGAACGCTCTGTCTCTTGTCTCTTCGTCTCCAAAAACTAAATCTGCTAAGTCCTGAGCCCAACCTAATGGAGCTGGTAATGCTGTTTCAAATAAAGAATACATAAACACATTACCTAAGGCAAGTACCATCATATCAGCAGTAATCATTCTTTGGTATCTTTCAAACTCTGGAGTACCTTCATCCCAGCCCAATCGAT
>Ga0233437_1003747_pt1 | contig 19280 bp, 16 predicted proteins | sample SI_122_August201_FD_182714 | JGI IMG/M metagenome (GOLD analysis project Ga0233437, IMG submission 182714) | Seawater microbial communities from Saanich Inlet, British Columbia, Canada - SI_122_August2016_200_MG | ecosystem: Environmental > Aquatic > Marine > Inlet | place: Canada: British...
ACGTAAACTTTTATCCGATAGGTTCTCATTATTTTTTCTGTTTCTCATTCATGCTTTCACTTCAATAAAACCAAACGTAACTCCTGTTAAAAATAAATTACCAACAAAGTAACAAAAACATTTCATATATAAAAACAAAACTTTAAAATAAACTGATACTTACCGGGAAGGCAAAAAATGAAACACATAACTCTCAATAGATCAAAACTCTTATTAATTGAATGTTCTTTGTCTTGTGAATATAAGTCACCTTTAATTATTAGAGATGTAAAAAAAAATACGTTAAAGGTGAAGGCGGATCAGTAATTATGGATGATGGAACCGAAGTAATAGTAGCGAGAAGGAGAAAAGAAGGATTAATGACTTTATTATTAAATTAAAAAGGAGCCGTTGTTGGGGCTAAGCCCCTGATTAAAAACCAAAGCTAAAGCAAACCAAAATACTTCATTTTGACCATAAATAACAAAAGGAACCAATCCTAAAACCGTTGAAATAATTGTAAATAATATCGGAACTATTTTATTTTTAAAAGCTTTTAAATACAATTTCTGTCCCTGCTCGTGCTGGTTTGCAACAAATACAAAATAATTTTGCTCTTCGAATGCAATTAGAATCTGTCCATAAAGACAGGAGTTTGATTTATAATGTCTGAGTTTGAGGCTTTCGTTGTTTTAAAAACCAAGTAATCAGTACGGATGACTGTTTTCTCAATTCATCTAACAATTATTTAGCTTGCGAAAAATGCATCATCTTGCTTAATGATCTTATATTTATCATACATTATATCAAATTTATTAGAAACTATTAAACATTGCCATTTATCGTTGCAAATGACTCATTTAAAGACACTCGTTATAAACGAATGCCAGCTGAGAAAACAATCAATCACTTTTATCATTAACTTTTTTACTCAAATCTCAGTGAATCTGCCGGATTTTTTTTGGCAGCATTTAATGCTATCATACCTGAAGTAATTAAAACAATTATAATAGTGACTAATGTGGCCATAATAAATACCCATAGTGGAATTCCTGTATGATAGGCATATTTTTCAAGCCAGTTTATTGAGAAATAATAAGCAAAGGGCCAGGAAATAATATTTGCAATAACAATTAAAATTAACAGATTCTTGAGAATTCTTTTTACAATCATGTTTGAGCTAGCTCCAAACACCTTTCTGATACCAATTTCCTTAATTTTTTGCCTGGTATTATAAAAGGAAAACCCAAACATACCGAGTGCAGCGATCAATAAGGTTATCAGTGTAAATAATTTGATAGTATCGGCAAATTTCCTGTCTGAAACATATTGTTGCTCAATCTTACTGCCTATAAATTCATAGTCAAAACGACCATAAGGACCATATTTATCCCAGCTTACCTCAAGAAATTTAATTGCTTCTTCAATGTTATTTGAGTTTATCCGTACAACTATCTGTGAGATCATCTCATTCGTTTTCTTTAACTTAAATGCCAGCTGAGGAATTCTATTATGTAATGAATTAAAATGAAAATCTTTACAAACACCAATTACCTGGTATCTTACTTTGGAATCATTTTGCAGTATTTGGCCAACAGGACTTTCATTGCCAAACTGTTTTGCAGCAGTCTCATTGATAATGATCGAAAATGAATCAGACACAGGATTTGTATCAAACAGCCTTCCTTCAACCAATTGAAAGTCTATAGTTTCAAAATAATTCTTGTCAGCAACTAAAAATGAATATTTAAGTTTGCTTTCGGGATCATCCTGTAAGCTTAGTTCATCAAAAGACGAAACACCTGTAAATAGTCCGGCCGTCACTTCCGAAACACCTTTTACATTTGGATTTGTGATTATTTCATTAACGTATGCGTTGCAATTAAACATATCATGATCATGAGGCGGATAAATGCAAATCAGGTTGTTAGTATTATACCCTATTTCCTTCTTGTTCATGTGATTTAGCTGAAGGATAATGACAGCAGAGAATATAAATAACACTATAAACACAGATATTTGCAGAATAATCAGCACTTTACGAAAATCATACTTTCTCTGTTTGCTAAAAAATCGCTTTTTAAATATTTGCTCCGGATTATAAGAAGTAATATAAAATGAAATATAACTTGCAGACAGTATTCCAATAATTAGGGTAATCAGGAATATACCTGGTAAATATGTCCAGTCTGTAAAATAATCCATTACAATCTCTTTATCAAGGAGATAATTCATTACAGGAAGGGAAAGCTCAGAAAGGATAATAGCCAAGGGAAAGGCAATAAGGCTTATGACTAATGACTCAGTAATTACTTGCCCCAAAAATGTACTTTTATTTGCGCCCATTACCATTCTCATACCAATTTCAATCATTCTTTCCGAAGATTTGGCTGTGGAGATTAATATATAGTTTATACATGCTATTAAAAGTATCAATGCACAAATAATTGACAGAATAGTTATCATTCTGTAATTTCCTTGTGGCTGATAATAGTAGCTGAAATAATCAGACTTAAAATATATGTCATTAAAGTTCTGTAATTTATATACTTGTGATTTTTCAGGGTGATACTTCCGGGCAAAAGCTTCTAGCTTCTTTTCGAATTGTTTAACGTTAACATCCTCATTTAACATTATATATGTCCTTGTGGATGAAACACCCCATTTTCTTGGCCTGTAAAAAAAAGAAGCAAGTTCAATACTTCCAATATAATTAGCCTGAATAGTAGAATTGGAAGGAAGGTCTTTAAATACACCGCTAATAACAAATGTTCTCTCCTCACGGTAATTTTTTATTCTAAGTGTTTTGCCGATTGGATTCTTATCCTGGAATAATTTCTCAACCATACATTCAGAAATCAAAAGAGAGTTAATATCATTAATTAAATTGTCTTTATCTCCAAGAATTATATCTAATGAGAAAATATCGAAAAAACTTTGTTCGGTAATTAAAAATTTAGGAGCAGAAATATAATCACCATTAGATATAATATACTGACCGCCATAAAACATGCTAAAATCAATTACCCGTGTAACTTCCTTGATTTCAGGATATAATTCTCTGATCACTTCACACATAATATATGGTGAAGAAGGGTGTGCCCCCCAGTCAGACCTGCTAACTACCCGGTAAACTTGATCTCTGTTTTTATGAAATTTGTCAGTCTTTAGCTCATGGATAACAAATAAATAAATTAAAAATGAACAAGCTAATGCAATTACCAATCCACCAATATTAATTATTGTGAAAACATAATTTTTTGAGAGCTTTCTGAGTGTTAGTTTTATATAATGCCAGATCATAAATAAGAAGATAAAATTATTAAAAAAATCAATATAATTACACTTATTAAATCAATATGAGTGCCAAATAGTTAAAATATAGATAATCAATCAGTATAGCTCAAAATAATAAAAAACATTGTAGCGTTATAATACATATCACTGTTGCAAATCGAAACAATTTACTATCTTTGATAAATTTTAAATGAAACATTTATTTAATTAATAAAACATTTTCAATGTGAAGAAAAAAGGAAAAATACTTCTTGTTGATGATAATGAAGAGATATTATTGTCACTTGAGATACTTCTGGAAAAGTATTTTATTATCACCAAAACCGTTAATAATCCTGAAAGAATACCATTTTTATTGAAGAATGGAGATTTTGATGTTATTGTTCTGGATATGAATTATACAGCCTCTGTAAAGTCAGGAAATGAGGGATTATATTGGCTTAAAGAGATATTAAAGGCCGATCTGTCAATATCAGTTATTTTTATAACTGCCTATCCCGGGCTGGAACTTGCTGTTAAAGCTATTAAGCAAGGAGCTACTGATTTTATTGAAAAACCATGGAACAACGAAAAACTGATCGCCACAGTACTAAATGCAGTTGAATTAAGATTTAGTAAAAACGAAATAAAGCAATTAAAGGAGAAGCAACACAGCATAAACAGTTATGAGCTGATATATGATATGGTAAAAGGAGAATCCATGATTATGCAAAAGGTTTACTCTGTAATTGAGAAGGTAGCTGCTACTGAAGCCAGCATTCTGATATATGGTGAAAATGGTACGGGTAAAGAATTAATAGCAAGGGAGGTTCACAGGTTGTCTGATAGAAATAATAAACCATTTGTGAAGTTGGATGTTGGTGCATTTCCAGAATCATTATTTGAAAGTGAACTTTTCGGATTTGAAGCAGGTGCTTTTACTGATGCACAACAGACTAAAGCCGGCCGTCTTGAGGTAGCATCAGATGGCACATTGTTCCTCGACGAAATAGGAAATTTATCATATAAATTGCAATCGAAACTCTTAACTGTTATTCAAGAAAAAACATTTAGCAGGCTGGGCTCAAACAAACAAAGGTTTGTTGATTTCAGACTTGTTTGCGCTACCAATAGATCTCTGGCAGAAATGGTTCAAAAAGGTGAATTCAGGGAAGATTTACTATACAGGCTTAATACCATTCAGATAGAACTTCCCCCATTAAGGCAGAGGATTACAGATATCCCCAATCTGGTAAATTTTTTTGTTGAGAAGTTAAAAAAAAAATACATCAAACCATCCTTAAAATTATCTGATAATGCAATGAATAAATTAATAAATTATCACTGGCCTGGAAATATTAGACAGTTAGAACATGTAGTTGAGAATTCGATAATCATGGCTGAAAAAAATATAATCACCCAAAATGATATTAATATTCAAATGAATGATAATTCTGCATATAATGCCAGGCAAAATTATTATGAAAATGAAAAATGTTTTGTGGAGTCAACTCTTAGAGATTGTAATGGAAATTTATCAATGGCTGCTAAAAAGCTTGGCATTGCAAGAACCACTTTATACAGAAAAATTAAGAAATATGATATTTAAAAGATTTACATTGTTGATAATTATACAGGTTTTGCTGCTTGGATTGATAATATATTTGTTTTTCTGGGCATTAACAATTCAGCATCTAAAATTTACTGTTTATGGTTTAATAATATTTTCGGTGATTCAAATGATTGTATTGATTGCATACTGTCGTAGATTTTATCTTCAAATAAATAAATTTTTGGAATCATTTATCATTAATGAACCGTATCCCAAGATTAAAAGCAAATATTTTGAAAAAACCTTCCTTGATATTGAAAAAAACCTGGAAAAAATCGCGTCAACATATAATGAAGTAAAAGCCGACAGAGAGGCGGAGCATAACTTTCTTCAAGCACTTATTGAGAAGATAAATGTTGGAATACTTGTTATTAATGATGATGGTAAGGTTAGCCTTTGTAATAAAATCGGAAAATCGCTTCTGGGAATTGAAGACCTAAGAGACATTAAGCAGATATGTGATAAAAACCAGAATATCTATAGGCGAATTATTCATATAATTTCAGAAAAGCCGGAAATATTCAAGTTATTCAATAATTATGAAATAAAGCAGGTTTCTGTGTCTGTATCAAAGTTTGTAATTCGAGAGGAACATTTTAAACTCATAGTACTTAAGGATATTAGTCCCGAGTTAGAACATGAAGAAGTTGAAAACTGGCAAAAACTTATTAGCATATTACGCCACGAAATAATTAATTCAATAACACCTATAACAACACTTTCCTCGACTCTGGTTTCTGATTTCAGGGATTATGAAATAACAAACAAAGTTGACCCTGAATTACATAAACCTGTTTTAAATGCCTACAAAGGATTGATGGCAATTGAGAAAAGAGGTATTGGCCTGATGCAATTCGTTAAAAATTATAAAGATCTTACTTCCACCATTAAACCGGAATTGTCAAGAATTAGTTCAATATATTTTATTGAGCAGATAATAACTCTGGTAAGCTCTGATATCACTGCTGGTGACATTATTATTAACACAGATATAGCCGAAGATTTCAAGCTATTAATAGATGAAAAACAAATTATCCAGGTGTTGATAAACCTTGTTAAGAATGCAGTAGAAGCTATGGAAGGAATTGATTCAAAAAGAATAACAATTAGCTGTTATAAAAACGAAAGTAACACCTTCATTTCAGTTAAGGATAACGGACATGGTATTCCAAAGGATGAATTAAACAACATATTTATCCCATTCTATACAACAAAAAAAAATGGATCAGGAATAGGTTTAAGTATTTGCAGACAAATTATGCAATTGCATAAAGGTTCTATTAATGTAAGCTCAAGACCGGGAGAAACGGTTTTTAAACTGGTGTTTTAATTTACTGAAACGCATCCATACGGACTTACTTCGTTTAGCTTACTTCGCTTCGTAAACTATACTATTTTCTCAATCCATCCAACAATTGTTAAGCTTACGAAAAATACATCATCTTAGCTTAATGATCTTATATTTATCAGACATAACACCAAAATTAGTAATTGCTTTTTGTAGTTGCAAACGACTCATTTAAAGGCACTCGTTACACTTGTCCGACTACAGGCGGAAACGACCGCCAGCTGATTCGTTATTATAGAGGAAATCAAAAAACATTTAAAGCTAAATTGCCAGGTTTGCAAAAAGGGACAAATGCGTTTTGCGGGTATAGTCCCTGATGAACTACCAGGATCTTAACGATTTATATCGCACAAGCTGCGAGAAAGTTCTTTGAAATGTGAGTGTTTTCAATTTGATGGATATTGTGATTTTATCCAATTGGGTGAGGTGTATCCATGTGGCAAGTATAGCAATCTGTTTTTCTTTGATTTGTCCATAAAATCTATGAGAGCAAAGATGTCGAACTGAAAAATTTACTCTAAAAGTAAATCTAAAACCTAAAATATTAGGCATTGACAATTATTCTTCTAATCATTTTATTGCCTTTATTTCTAAAAATCATTAACTCTCAGATTATTACTAATATTTTCTATTTCTTTTTTAGGTATGTCTATCTCTGCAGCTATTTTAGACCATTGATTTACTGCAGTAATAACTTCCTCTAAAATATGATTGGTTTTTTTGATACCAAATGTTTTGCCCAGGTTTAATAAATCATTTCTTGTAAAATTATCGAATTTACCGTTAATAGATGATTGATGAACATTTGTCCAGGTTCCACCGGCTTTATATTGAAAAGTAATATCATAAGCGGGAGATATTTGCCATTTCCCTTCTTTATTCATTAAAAAGGAGAAGTTTTTCACATGGTCATCGTGATTTCTTGCTATAACATTAAATAATGCCCGCCTGTATTGTTGTTGAAATTGATAGTATGGAAGCCTTAGTCTTTTCATTACTCTAAATAATGTTTCGTAACTACTGACTTTTTGAATTTTATAGTCAATCCCTGCTAAGGCTCCTAAGGTTTGCATGTGAATTTTTTCACCATTGTTTGTTCTGTCGAAACGTTTCGTTAAAAAATGGAACCTGTCATTTTCTTCATATAAAATACTCTCAGATATATCTATACCTGCTTCTTTCGCTAATTTATAATAAGCATATTCTGTTTTCCCTTTACCTTTACCTTCTCCCAGGGTCTTTTCATTTGCTCCGTCAATTTTCAGAATCCAATAAGAATAGCCTTCCGGTTGAATAATATCGCCCGGTCTGATCACTTCAATTTTAGTATCCGAATCAGTTTTAATAGCAATCAAGGCCTTTGCTCTTGCCCCGCCAACAGAAGTTCCTATTCTTAATATATCAGATAAACTATCTTTATCTAAATCATTATAAGAAGTCTCTTTCTTACCCTCTAAAACTTTTTTGGCTACTTCAAATAATTCACTAACATTTACATTGTAATTATTATTCTCTTTATGATTTACAGGTTCATATTCTAATGCGCCCATACCTCTTTTTCCTATATAGGTTAATCTGTCAACAGGGTTTATATTATCAAAAGATAAATCCTTTTGTCTTAACCATTCTTTCATCATTATATTACCAAAATCATCTGGCATTGAATCCGATAATAAATAAGGTAAATTATGAAAGTTGAGATGATCCCGGTTCGTTTCAAATATTCTTTCTTGTGTAGGCATTATTATCGGAGAAGGTTCTAATTCACTAAAAAATGCATTATCGCTATATTGAAAGGTAGAGCTGCCTTTACTATCATTCCACTCTATTGTACCTAATTTTTCACCGTACAACTTAACTTCTACTATCATAGCTATTTTATTTTTCTAGATGCTCTTTTTCTTTCTGTTTTTAATTTTGCTTTTTCAAATTTCAACTTCAACTCTAAGTTTTCCCCAACTCTAAATACTGATTCTAAGTCTTTAATTCGATTTAATCTCATTAAAATCCTTATTAAACTTTCAACCGTTGTAGATTTCCCTTGTTCTATCAAACTAATTGTTGAAACGCTTAAACCAACTTCCTCGCTCATTTCTTTTTGAGTAAGATTATGCTGTAATCTTATTTTTTTAAGCCTTTTGCCTATTTCCGCTAAGATTTCTTGCTCTGTTAAAAACAACCAATTATCCATTATTTTATTATTTTAATTATTAAAATATGCGTAGTTAATGCGTTTTTGTCAAATTAACTATTAAAATATCATAAGTTAATGCAAATATAGTATTTTTATTTTAAACTGACACTGAACTGCAATGCAAAAGGATCACGGCATAACTATTGAAATATCAAGCTTTTTTTGTTTTCAACTATTGCAAAGTTTACGAAGCGAAGTAAGCTAAACGAAGTAAGTCCGTATGGATGCATTTCAGTATAACTATTAAAATATTCATAGTTGCTATTGGTTAACACCTCTAACTATTAATTTATCATAAGTTAAAGGCTTACAGTCTTCATTTTCCTTTTTGCTTGTGCCTAACAAATATAATAATCATCTCCAAATATCTTAATCATCAAATACTCACTTCATCTATCCATTTTAACCAATATTTTTCTCAATTATTTCAATTTCATCTTCCGTCAATTCATACAATTTATAAACCATCTCATCTATTTCTTTGTCCGTTTCATTTATTTCGTATTGTAAAAAGCAAGAAGATTTAACATTCCTTCTTGCTTTTTTTGTTTGCCAACTGAGCCTTAAATCCTAATATGTTATACGTCGTTTTTTTAGTCACAAATATTTTGTCTATAATCTTTAAGTACAATGAAGCAGTTTGTATTTGAATAATGTATGCTAAAGCAATCATTAATGTAATATCACTACTAAAGTTTTTAAAGGTCGTAACAGCTATTGCCAATGCTATACCTAAACTTCTTAATACTGAACCGTATATATGTGCTATACAATCCTCTTTTGATAAAAATATTTTTCCAATTAATGTTAATATTATATAATTGAAAAGATAAAAAATAATTAATGGAATGATAATATTTAAAACAATACTTGGATTTGTCACTACCGACTTTGCTTTTAATGCTGTTGCAATAAATATAAGAACTATTAACCCTAAATTAGACAAAGCTGATAATCTTGGGCTAGTTTTTTCTTTAAATCCCTGAATTCCTTGCTTTTTAATGAGATAAATTCTTGTTATATAGCCGATAATCAATGGCAGAAATATAATCAATAATATTTGAGATAGAACTTTTACTACAGGTATTTCTATAGATGTACTTAGCAAAAACTTAATATAAAATGGAGCTAATAAAGCACCTGCTATAAGACCAATAACAGTCATTTTGACGGCTGCATTAGTATTACCATTACCTAATCCTGTCCATGTAATTGTCATTCCACCGCTTGTAGGTAATAATGCAATAATCATGAGTCCTAATGCTAATCCAATATTATCAGGGAAGAATATTTTTACAATAAAATATCCAATGAAAGGTATAAGCATAAAATTTATGCAAAAAGTGTATAATTGTATTTTTATACCACTTAATGTAAATATTTCTTTAATATTAAGTCCTATCATTATTGGATATACAATAAGTACTGTAAAAGGAAGAATAAGTATTTTGCTTTTTGTAAAGTCAAAATAATAACCAAATATTAGCCCTAAAATTACTATTAATGGAATTGTAATAAGAATATGTTTTTTTAGCAAATGAATAAAATTCCAAAATATTTTCATAACTGCACAATTTTTAAAATGACGTATAACGTTGAAAATATGGTTTTGTGGCGGTTTATGAAACACAAATTTTCAACTTACATCGATGTTTATTTATTGTTAAATCGCTCATATTCAGCACTTCACTCGCCATAAATTATATGCATTGTTACCAATAGGGTCTTTATCTACAAATATTATTTATAATTTCTATTTCAACGTTACCTTTCAGAAGGGACCAAACAGGGCAATACGTTTCTTCAGACATTTTTATAACCTTTTCCATATCGCTGTCAGAAACATCTGAGGATTTAATATTTAATTCAATATAAATTTTTTTAAAACCGGTTGGATGCTCTTCTTTTCTTATACCTTTAGAATTAATATCACAAGCTGTTATCTCCTTTTTCATTCTTCTCAGGAAGCTTAAAACAGTGCTCCCAATACATGAAGACAAACTAAGAAGTAATAATTCCAAAGATGTGTAACCCAAATTATCTCCTAAAGGAGGAGTGTAATCAATTGAAATAGGGTCATTTCCTTCTACAACTCCGGAAAAATGTAGTTTGTCATTAATAAGCTTTATAGATGCTGTTAATTCTTTTGATTTATCAATCATAACTCTTTGCTCCTTTTTAATATTAATATTAGTATTTCAATTCAGAATAAATTTATCTCGTTTCTACCTTATTGGTAATGCTCGGACTGTATGGCGAGAGCGACCGAAGGGAGAGAATAGCCATTCAGTTTGTGCTTTTGCTATACAGTTCAGTTGACAACTGTGTCGCAAGTTAGTAAAATAAGTTTACTTGTATATTAAAAGAAACCCATTAATTGATTTTTGTATGTTTTGTATGAAATTAATATCTTTTATAAATACTGTTAGCATTAGAGTTTATATAATTGATACAATCCTATCAATTAATGAAGCACATACTGAAAGTCCGAGCATTGACAACAATGAGTAGTCAAAGGAAGTTTGCGACTACCTTTATATAGTAAGAAGTATTATACTTTTAATTGATTATTTTACTGAGTGATGTATTAATATATTAAGCAAACTGGTTGACTGCGGTCGCTTGCGACATTGTTAGCGGTTTTTCTTTTTACATCAAGAAGTATCTTTTCTAAATTAAGTAAAAAACTTTCTAAGTCATGTTCTTCAATTGTTAATGCAGGATCCATTCTTAGAACTTCAACGTCTGAGCGTTTTACTAAAATAAAGCCTCTTTTTTGGAGTTCTAATCGAATTATTTCTGCTTGTTCAAACAATTCAATACCAATCATTAAACCTCTGCCTCTTATTTCTTTAATAATAGAATTATTATTTTTAATTTTATTTAAGCCTGAAATAAGTTTATCTCCTAATTTAACGCATCTATCTAATAATTTATTTCCATTAATTATTTCAATAACTTCCTTTGCTACTTTTGCTCCTAAGGGATCATTCTGATGAGACTGAGAATATATAAACTCTTTTTTTTCTAGCAATTGAGATATGCTTTTTGAGATAACTGTAGCACTCACTGGATAACCATTCCCTAGTGCTTTGCCCATTGCTACAATATCCGGCAAAATTTTATAATGTTGATAACCAAACCATTTTCCAGTTCTGCCAATACCTGTTGTTATTTCATTAATTACAATTATTCCATCATTTTGTTTTATTCGTTCAATTATTTTATTAATTAATTTTTGTGACGGAAATCGAACAAGTCCAGATGAGCTTCCAGGTTCAAATAAAAAAGTTCCTATCAATTCAAAAGGAATATTGTTAAATGCATCACATTCACCTATACAGCCTTTGTTTCTCTTATTACAAGAACAATCTAGCCAGTTATAAATATGCCAACTTTTATTATTTTTTACACTTGCTTCTCCATATGCTCCAAAATATGAATCAGAAAATGTTAAAGCCAAGGGTTTATCTGTAATAGTTCTTGCTACTCGCATTCCAAATTCAACTGCCTCACTTCCTGAATTCAAGAATTCACACTTACCTTCATTAAAATTATTTATTTCTAAAATTGTTTTAGCAGATTCTTCTATAATTGGATTTGAATAACAGTATCCAGTATGTGTTATTTTATTAATTTGAGATGTAATTACAGCGTTTATTCTTGAATTATTATGTCCTACATTTGTACACCAAATCCCAGACAATAAATCAATATATTTTTCCCCATTTTTATCGAACAAATAACAGTTATCAGATTTTATTATATCTTCTATTTCTAGTTTATGACCTATAGACCAAAGAATATGTTTCATATTTCAAATTTTAGTTTTATGATATTTATTTCATTTTACGTCCTCATGTGATTTTTTTCTTGCTAAAACAAATGCATTTACTGAACGAGTAATATCTTCTTTTGTGGTAGCCCAAGAACATACACTTATTCTTATCACAGATTCGTTTTTCCACACAGCTCCTCCAACCCAACATTCTAGTGACTCTTGAATGTTTGTAATGGTATTATTAGTAATTTCTTCTGTTTCGCATGCAACTAACACCTGATTAAAAACTACATCATTTTTTATATCAAATCCTTTTTCTTTAAGTTCTTTCGCAAACTGCACCGCCCTTTCGTGAAGGCCAAAAACTAGTTCATCAACTCCATTCATACCTAAATATTTTAAGGTAGCCCATAATTCAATAACTCTTGCTCTTCTAGACATTTCTGGTGTAAAAAGCATTCCATCTCTTTGTTCGCTATAAATAATATATGAACCATTTGCTTGTAACGCATTTACTAATGCATCTTTGTCGCTACAAAGTAGTATGCCTGAATCATAAGGAGCATTTAATGTTTTGTGAGCATCAACCGACCATGAGTTAGCTTTTTCAAAACCTTTAGTTAAATGTTCTAATCGCTTAGTTCCAGAAGCCCACAATCCAAAAGCACCATCAATGTGTACCCATGAATTTGCTTTATTTGCTTTCTTAATTATTGTTTCAAAATCGTCAAAAGCACCTGAGTTTACATTACCTGCTTGAAGAATAAGAATTGTATTTTCATCTAATTGAGGGATTAATTCAGGAATAATTCTACCCTGCTTATCCACATTAACCCACTCAATATTATCAATTCCTAGTCCTAATAATGCTACTGCTTTAAGAACAGTACCGTGTGTAGATTTACCAGCAACTATTCTTATTTTTGGAGCATCATTAAGTCCATTTTTATTGATATCCCAATTATTTTTTGAAAATATTTTATATCTTCCCGCTGCTAATCCACAAAAAATAGCCATAGATGTTCCACTCACAAAACCTGCAACTACATTTGAAGGTAAACCAAATAGTTTTTTTAACCAGCTTTCAACTACTGTTTCTAGTTTTGAGGTAATAGGTGAGGTTATATACAAAGGTGTGTTTTGATCCCAAAAATCTGTTAACCATTTTGTTGCCAACGAGACAGGAATGACCCCTCCATTAACTAATCCAAAATATCGCCCACCAATTTGAGAAACTGTGGCAGGTGAACCAAAATTATGTAACTGTTCAATTATTGAATCTGGATCTGTTTTATCTTCTGGCATTATTTCATCAAAATGAACTAAATTACTGATAGCTTTTTCGAGAGGAAATACATTTCTATCTAATGCACTATCTGCATAACTATAAGCATATTCTTTTGCTTTATTAAAAATGGTTTTATCCGCCATTTCGCTAAACATTTTTTCTTGTAGAGTCATCTTATTATTCTTTACTAATTACTACGTTCCATTTTCGTACTTGCCACTTTTTAATTAATCCGTTTTTAACATAAGGGTCATTTTTAACAAATTCTTCAACTATCAAAGAGTTGTCGCTTTTAAATATGAGAACAGCTTTATCAGATGGATCAGATAATGCTCCACCCATTACTAATGTCCCTTTATCTAAGGCTTCTTGAGCTAACAGTAAATGCTCTTTACGATATGGTTCTCGATTTTTAATATAGTTGTCATTAGTTTCATAAAAAAGGATATAATACATAGTTCTTACATTTTATAATTATTTTCTTGTTCTTTTATTTCTTTTTCGTTCGAAAATTTAATTGTAGATAAATATAATATCGATTACCGCTAACGAGTGTGTGTCACCTATTGTTGTGTGCAGTATATTTATCTTAATCAATTAAATATCAATTCTTTGCATGTGACTTTAGTATAGAGTTTAAGCTTGGTATAAACATCGGTGTCTTTCTCTTATATTCTATATATTTTTGTCCCAAACGTTTTTCTAATTCAGGTTCTTCTATCTTTTTCAATTCAAGAATATTGGCAAGAATAAATAACGGTGTAAAAATCAGAATAAGTGAAAGGCTTCCAATCCAAAATCCAATTCCATACATTAAAAAAAAGATTCCAGTCAACATCGGATTTCTGCTATATGCATAAGGTCCCGTGGACACTAATTTCGGCGGTGGGTTAATAGGAACAGGTGTTCCTTTTACTTTTAAAAAATAAATCACAGACCATACAACAAAGAAAAGACCAGTAATTAACAATAGTAATGAAATAATTATATTCAGGGTGTTTAAATTAAAGTCGGGAAGATTCAGAATATTGTCAGTGTAAACTGCGGCTGATATAAATATGAAAACAAAAGTTCCAAAAACTACAATACCAATAGGGGTCAGCAGTGTTCGTGTTTTCTTTGTACCGGTCGAAATATTATAAAGGAAATTAATCCAGCTTTGGTTAATACTCATGATATTTAAATTCTATTTTTTGTGTAATGCAAAATCTCATTAGCCGCTTTTATATGAGATGTTTTTTCTTCTTTCTCAAACACTAATTTAAATTGTAATGCTTGGTTTTTAAAATTTGAATCTAAAATGAGTCGATTAGCATTTTTTAACATTTTTATTGGTGTGATTTTCTTTATATTCATTTTAATACCTATTCCCATTTCTTTTACTCTTCTGGCTATCATTTCTTGTTCAAATTGATGTGGGAGTAGAAGCATTGGAATACCGTTACAAATTGCTTCATTCACACTATTCATGCCAGCATGAGTAATAAATAAATCGACATATTCAAGAAGTTTTTGTTGGGGTACAGATTGTCTCATTAAAAAGGTATTGGGTATATCCTTGAATTCATCCAAGTCTGTCTCGAAACCGGCTGATATTACAACATAATACTTGGTATTGCTAAAAGCTTCTAAACAGGTTTTGTAAAAATCAGCATTTTTGTTGTGAAGTGTGCCTAAAGAAATGTAAATCACTTTTCTATTAGTCAATTTATCAAAAGGAAAATCATTTGGTTCATTTTTAAAAAATAAGGATGGCCCAACAAAGCGATATGTATTTTCTGATTGATACACATTCATTTCCAATTGCTTTGATGTATAAACAATATTTAAACCTTCCTTATTAATTAAAGTGTCACCAATAGATAAATCAATACCATATTTTTCCTTAAGAATCTTTTTGAATTTGTTATTCGATTTGTATTGAGCAACTTTTATGAGAAAAGATAAATCATAGGCTGTTATTGAAATTGAAGATTTTGTGATTGGGTAAGAATGCATAAGGTTAACTGCTGGAATACCCAAAATTGAAGCCATATGTTTACCCCAAGCACATAATGAATCATGAATAATATAATCAGGCTTTTCTTTAAGAATATCATTCAAATTGTAGTCCAGCTTATCGACTGTCATTTCAACGGTCAGTTTTAGAGCTTCAAACAAATCATCATTATCTAAATATTTAAATTCATTTACTAAACCTTTATATGGTCGGAATTCAGCCCCCGTCTGTTCAATTTTATTTCTAAATTCTTCAGTACAATAATAGATGATTTCTTCCCCTTTTTGCACCAATTCAGAAACTGTGGCAAGTAAAGGATTAATACATCCATGTGTTGGGAAATTTAATAATATTACTTTGCTCATAGTTTAATTGTCTTTCTTATATTGCACAGTAGAGCCTGATAGCCATCTCATAATTATTTTTTCCCAAAGATAACAAAATTAGATTAGACTATCAGTACTCCCTTCATCAAACTGTGCATGAAGTTTTCCCTCACATGACCAAAGGAAATCCGTATGGACTGCTTACCGATTGAGTTCTTCATTGGCTATTAATAAGAATCTACCCAGTTTATGTATAATCATTTGGCTATAAATCACGCAGACTTTCACTTCTTACTTGAACAAATGAATAGGGGCATTTAGAATAATTATCAAAATGTTTCACCCGAATATAGGACTAAGCCAGTACTGAAAGATATTATCTATATCTACGTCCCTAAAGAAAAGCCACCTTCCTAACCAAAGGTTTTCCTACGGTTTAGCCCAACCCGCCTGAACGGTTTCCAAAAAATATGTTGGTCTGAATAATGTCGGGCAGGCAAGATTTAAAACTTGTGGCATTGTCTTTTCTGGTTTAAATAGTAAAAGCAAGAAGATTCAACCTTCCTTCTTGCTTTTTTTGTTTGCCAACTGAGCCTTAAATCCTAATATGTTATGTGCTGCCCTATTTTTTAATATTATTGATTTGATCTATTTCAGTTGCTGTTTGGTAAAAGACTTTATGTAAGCCGATGGATTCATTAATCGAAGGTCGTTTATGCAAGCGCAACAACAATCACCTGTAGTGCATTTGTCACGTAGTGTGCAAGTATAAGCGGCAAAACACGACCAAATCGAAGGTAGTAAAAAGCCATGATCAAGCCAAAGACACACGTCCAGACAACATGGATTGGCCCCCGATAGATATGTATTAAACCGAAAAGGAAGGCAGAGATTACCACAACAGCAAACTTGGCTATGGTTGAAGACCAGACCTTCCACAGACGACTAAGCAGGAACACTCTGATAAGTTCCTCCGAAGCAGCTCCCATGAATACTAATGGGCCAGTAAAAATTATCAATAATTCAGGCTTACTGTTCATTTCAATAAATAGATCTCTAATATTCAAATTGGAAGTGGATGCTGGCAGTAACTGTGAAAGGAAGTATTGTAATGTGACGCTGCTAACAAGAATCACAATAGAGAGTATTAGTGTGGCAAGCAAATCAGAAAATAAGGTGCCAGGTTTTAAATTAAGTTCTCGGTAACTCTCCTTGCAGAGAAACCTTAGTAGCAATAACGCAATTAAAATAGTTAGAGGGCAAATTACCGCCAAGTAAAAAATAAAACCTTGATTAGAAGGTGGTTGATCTTTCCGAATCTGATAAATTATCAGACTTGAGTAAAGTGGTAGTATCCCAATTAAAACAGCTAGAAATTGGATCAATGATTTAACCTGCCTGGGATTAGAAAGTTCTGATGATTGTGTAGAATTCATATCAAATCCAATTTATAATAAAAATACATGATAGTTCATAGATATTCCATGAGATACTCTCATTTTTTCTGTTAATACAAGTTGTCTGTTTTAAGTAGTCGGGTTGGCCATAACGGTGGCTATATGAAAAGCTGGGGATTACGGAGCGATTACTTATCAAGATACACAGACCTTGATGCGAGGCAAAACGCTTGAATAACCTATTAAACCCCAATTTTTTATATGGCGTGTTGTACCTCGTTATTTCTCGCATTTCACAAAATATCCCTTTTGATATTGATAATCAATTTTACTAAATCCAACAAGCTTTAATTTTTCAACAACATTTTCAATTGAATATTTATTAAAAATGTCGTCTTTAGTAAACTTGTGTTTATTTAATTCGTCGGAGTGTGCCATATAAAAACAAAATGAGCCATTATTTTTTAGTCCATTTCTAATTGCTAAAAATGGCTTTTCAAGATTATCCCAAAAATATATAACATTAATACAGAAAATTTTATCAAATCTTAATTCGTCAAGTTTAAAGGTCAAAAAGTCCCCAAAATATAATTTAGCGTTGTTAAGTTCTATGTGCCTTTTATTTCGTTTTGCTGCTTCTTTGTACATTAACTCAGAAAAATCAATCCCTGAAATTGAGCAATTATTTTTTGACAGAATTCTTTCAATACCAATTCCATGTCCATAGCCTATTTCAAATACATTGTCTTGGTCTTTAATTTCAAGGATATCGAGTATTGTGTCATAGGCAAAACTATTGCCTTTTTTCATTGCAGCAGAAACTATTTTTCCTAAAAATCCAGTCGGTTTTTTAAATTGGTTGCCAATTGTTTTTAACATTTTCTGTAGGGTTTTTTTAATGAGGTACAACGATGTAATATAATTAGTGGTTTATATTTCTCTTTTATACCTCAAAAAGGTGTGTTTTACATGCCATATTAGCATGTAAAACATAACTCTTATGAAATATCGTAAAAACATTTAAACTCTAATTCACACATATTTTTTCTTTATTTCCCACAAATATAATAATCATTTCCAAACACCTAAGCTGGACAAGCCAGAATAATTCGGACGCAGATTAATATAGGATTGTTTATGATAGAAAAAACTTCATTTTTTTCTCAACAACGTTTTGTTGAACAATCATAAAAAATCAGCGCAAATCAGCGTCAAAAGAAATAGTAAAATAAAATATTCTGCCAATGACCAAAGGGAATCCGTTCGACTAAAAGAAGTCCGTATGGATGGAAAAATACACGAAGATCAAAAGTAAGATACTAAATCATCAAATACTCCCTTCGTCTATCCATTTCAACCAATATTTTTCTCAATTATTTCAATTTCATCCTCCGTCAGTTCGTAGAGTTTATAAACCATCTCGTCTATTTCTTTATCCGTTGCATTTATTTCGTCTTGCAATTGGTTTATTTCGGTTTTATAGGCAATAAAAAACTCCTCCCATTCTACTTGATGAGTAAGCGATAATTTAACTTTTTGCTTTTTCAGTTCTACAACAAAAGTTTTAAAATCATAATCGTAAAATGCTTCTAACTTTTTACTGATTTTTGTCAAGGGGACATGTCCCGTTAAACATAAATTATCTTTTACACGATTTAAAAACTTGTTTTTCTTTTCTTGAAGTTGTTTGTTTAAAGAAAGCATTAAATCAGCTTTTTCAATGAAGATTTGTTGATCTGTAATATTTTCTAATTTTGGTAAAGGAAAAGGATTTAGATAATTAGTTTTAAAACGAAAATAACCACCTCTTAGTTCTGTTCCTGTATTTTTTATAAAGAACCATAAAACTGATGAATTGAATATTGATAAATAGAATTTGTAATCTTCTTTTACTGTTTCTTTTTTGATAAAGCTGTATAAAGTGGTTCCATGGTAAAAAACGCCGTTGTCATAAGTCATATTTGAACCAAGTGAAATGTCAGGCGTGATAATTTTTTCTCGCTCTACGTTTGAAATACCTTGATTTCTTCCGAATAAAAACCATTCCTTGGAATTATCAAATCTATGATGTTCACGTCCT
>Ga0233437_1003756_pt1 | contig 19241 bp, 15 predicted proteins | sample SI_122_August201_FD_182714 | JGI IMG/M metagenome (GOLD analysis project Ga0233437, IMG submission 182714) | Seawater microbial communities from Saanich Inlet, British Columbia, Canada - SI_122_August2016_200_MG | ecosystem: Environmental > Aquatic > Marine > Inlet | place: Canada: British...
GGATATTAAATCAATTTATAAAAAAAAAGGCATCCATTCGGATGCCTTTTTTTTTATGGTCTTGCACATTTTATTGTCACAGTTTTTGAATCGCTACCATCCTTATTTGTAGCGGTGATTTTGAAATTCGAGATGCTTTGAACATCTTGCTGAATCCTTAATTGTTTATTTCCCGCATTCCATGTGTAGAAATCGCTTTCCAATGGTTTCCCATTTTCAAGGATAGTAATATTCTCTAAACCGTTGATATTTTCAATTTTTGCTGTAATATCCGCTACACAATTTGAAGAATTGTAAGGATTTGCCGTTGGGCTAATGATGGTAATTATTGGAGGATTTTTTACAACATCATAAATAATCGACAATTGATCATTTGCACTTCCTGCCTTATTGGTCGCTTTTATAATAAGGGTGGAATTACGACTTATGTTCAATCTTAATTTAAGCTCCTTTGTAAAAGCAGTAAATGTATAAGATGAAGAACTGATTTCTTTTCCATTTAATAATACTGTAATTTGTGATTTACTGCTAATATTTAAAACGGTTGCTGTCACATTTAATTTATCACTTGTAATGGTCACAGGATTTGTCGCAGGAATTTTAATATTCACTTTTGGCTTAAGTATTGGTTTTTGACATTTGATTGTCACATTATCAGAACTACTTAATCCTTCATTGGTTGCTGTAATAACAAATTTCGATTCGCTTAAAATCGATTTTCTTAATTTAAGTGTTTGTGTAGTGGGATTATAATCATATGATTCTGCACTGATTATTTTTCCGTTCTCAGTAACTTTTAATTGACTTGAAGATTTTATTTGCGTGGTCAGAGCAATTATCTCAACTTCACAATCAACTGTTAGGAATGGATTTCTAGTTGGGGATATAATTTTTACGGATGGTGGCATAACAGCTTGAAGGCACTTAATCTCAACCTCATTTGAATTACTTCCAACACTATTTGTAGCTTTTATTTGAAAGTTACTTTTTCCTTCAATTTTCTTATTCAGAGTCAAGATGGATGTGGTTGAATTCCAACTGTAGAAATTACTTGTTAATTGTTTTCCATTTTCTAAAACGATAATCTGTGATTTGGATCTGATATTATCAATTTTTGCCTGAATACTGATGTTGCAATTTGTAACTATTGAAGGACTTGTTTTAGGCGAAATAATGGTGATTTTGGGAGTTGGTTTTGGTTTACATTCTATTGTGCGATTTACAGTTGCACTCCCTGCTTTATTACTCGCACTAATCTTGAAGGTGCTAGTTGCTGATATTGATTTACTAATGGTAAATAATCCATTTATTGCATTAAAGCTATAGTTTGAGGGAGTTAATAGTCTTGCATTTTCATAAACCAACAACTTATCACTCACTGACATATTACTGATATTTGCTTTAATTTCGGCAATGCAATTGTTGGCTACATATGGATTAGACGTTGGGGAAATTATTGTTATTTCTGGTTTAACTAGCTGTTTGCAATCTATTGTGGTGCTTTTAGAGGCGCTTCCGGCTTTATTAGTAGCAATAATTTTAAAAACACTTATTTTGCTAATTTGCCTATTTATATGCAATTCTCCACTCTGCGCATTAAAGTTGAAATAGGAAGTCGATAATAAGCTCTCGTTTTCATATACTTTAAGCTGTGATGTTGAACTTATGTTATAAACTTTAGCCTTTATGTTTGCCAGGCAATCGGTAGCAAAAAATGGACTTGTACTAGGAGAAATTATGGTAATTTCTGGTTTTTTTGTAGATGGGGGAGGAGGAGTAACTCCTTTTAAACAATTAATACTTACCCCTTTCGTAACACCGCCTGCCTCATTTGTTGCTTTTATCACTAGTTCAGATTTTCCATTCACTAGATAGGAATAACTAAACCGTTGATTGGCTGGTTGATAGTTGAAAAGCGAAGAAGATACAGCTCGCCCATTTTCAATAAGTACTATTTGAGATTTTGAGCTTATATTATTAATAGTTGCTATTAAATTTCCAGAGCATTCTTTTGTATTATATGGATTTGTGTTTGGAGAAAGAATCAGGATTTCAGGAATTATAACCTCGGAATATCCTATGATTGTAATTTGATCACTGGCACTTCCTACACTGTTGGTTGCCGTTATAATAAAAATAGATTGATCTGAAATTGCTTTTGACAGTGTAAGGCGTTTATTTGTTTGATCGTATTTGTAAAATGAAGACGATATTATTTGACCATTCTCGGTAATTGAAATACTTGATTTACCAGGAACATTTAAAATGGTTGCAGTAATATCGGCTAAAAATTCCTCAGTGCGATGCGGATTAGACAAAGGTTTGGTAATTATTACCTGTGGTTTTTTTTCTTCTTCCCTTGTGGTTTGGCATATCAGTTTTATTTCTTTGCTATCATATCCATATTCATTTTGTGCTGTTATTGAAAATAGAGATTGTTCGCTGAAGTTTTTATTAAACACAAAGGATTTTGTTCTGGGATCGAAACTGAAATAGGAAGAAGATATTTTAATTCCATTTTCTCTAACTGTAATCCCATATTTACTTTCCATATTACCAATACGCGCTTCTATTGAAGCTCCACAACTTGTTGAATTGACGGCTTTTGTATTGCTATTGGTAATCACTATTTCAGGAGGAGTTCCTTGTGGTCCACAGTTTATGGTTAATTGATCACTAGCCTGTGCAAAATCGTTAGCAACACGAATGATAAACAAGGTGTTTTCATCCATCTTTCGATTCAATGTTATTTCCTGACTTAAGGCACTGAAAGTATAATCAGCTGGAGAAAGTATTTTTCCATTTGCCTTAACTTCTATTTGATTTTTGCTGCTGATATTTGTTGTAGTGGCAACGATATAGGCTTGACAATTTTCAGCAGTTGTATAGTTTTGAGATGGTGTTATTATATTTACTGAAGGCCTTTCAGCAACTGCTTCACATTTTATTTCTAATTCTTTGGCAGTATTTCCAAAGCTATTATAGGCAAAAACACGGAATTTGCTATTTCCATCTAAATTTTGTTTGAGATAGAGCTTTTTGGTCGTTTCAAAATAATCGTATTGATTAGCTGGAATAGGTGTTCCATTTTTATATACCCGTATATTGCTTTTCGATTCTATTCCTGTAATAGTTGCTATGATATCTGCTTCACAATTCTGACTATAGTATGGATCCTTATTAGGCTGATTTATAGTTATCGTTGGTTTTGAATTTTCTGTTGCCTTATAAGGTTTTGGACTTGTTTTTCTTTTCTCTTTTTTAGCTTTTCCCAACCATAAATTAATGCCCAGTGAGCTATAATGATAAATGTCGTTATCACCTATTAATATGTTCTGATTGTTCCATTCTTGTCGTCCATCAAATAAATCGGTGTTTGGAAACGAAATTTTATGTTCAAATCCGATAGAAATATTTTTAGTAAGCATGTAACCTAATCCAATTCCTACACTTGGAGTAAATACTACTTCATGTCCTGAACTCCCAAAAGATGGACTTTCGTAGGAATTATCACGCAATGCTTCTAATTGTTGCAACACTGCTTTTTTTTCTGTGGAAATAATATCATTATAAGTATACTGATCTCTACTTGAATTCAATTGATTGGTATAAGAATAATAACTGCTTATTCCCAGCCCTCCAAAAAGATATAAATCGATATTGTGATTTATTTTTAATTTATTGAATCCTATTTCCCCTTCAAAAGCCCATTCTTTAAATTCTGTGAAATGATTTTGGTAAACATAACCTATTGAGTTATTGTAATCCAATTTGGGTTCGTAAACACCGTTTAATGTAAGATTATTGGACAAAGCTGAATCTACTTGCCAGTCGATTCCTATGCTTTCACCTTTTAAATAACGCACTCCAAGTGAAAAGTGAAGGGGGGCATCAATGTATGGGTTTAAAATACGATGAAATCTTACGCCCCATCCTCTACCAGATTCCCATCTAACATCGTCAACTTCCCAAACGGTTCCAATATTAACTCCAAGTTTGTATTTACTGCTTTGCTCTCTAACTTGATCGTTTTGTGAAAAAATATAAAATGGAATTAATAACAGGAGTATAGATAAGGTTTTCTTCATGCGTATTGATTTAAATTGTCTGTGCGAAGTTGGAAAAAATATTACAAATCGCATAAATTTTAATTGAATCCTAGTGTTTATTCGAATCTAATGATAATTGCAAATTTTGCTAAATAAATAAAAATACTAATTATTAAATAAGAAATTGATTTTACTTCTCATGAATCTGCTTTGCAATCTTTTTTTGCATAAAATATGCCAGTGGAGACAATAGTGTTATATATTTTACTTTTACAATATGTTTTTCATTTTAATTTAGATTTACTCCAATTCGTTTTAGTAAATTTACGGTATTAATGCGGCTCTTTAAACTTTTTGTTTAACTAAATAATATACTATGTTTGAAACTTTACAACAGTTAGATACTATCCGATTAAATTTTGATCCCGGAGGATTGATGGTTCTTAATGTGACCCTAGCCTTTATCATGTTTGGAGTAGCACTTGAGATAAAACCTGAAAATTTTAAAAATATATTTAAAAGTCCAAAATCTGCAATTGTTGGAATTGTTTCTCAGTTTGTATTGCTTCCTTTAGTTACTTTTTTAGTAGCTGTTTTACTTCACAAATGGATTACTCCAACAGTGGCTTTAGGAATGATATTGGTCGCAGCTTGTCCTGGCGGTAATATTTCTAATTTTATTTCGTCATTGGCAAAAGGAAATATTGCCTTATCGGTAAGCTTAACAGCTTTTGCAACAGTCGCTTCATTATTTCTTACACCTATCAATTTTATGTTTTATGGAAGAATGTATACCCGATTCTTATCTTCCATAGGTACCGATTTAGTCAGACCTCTTGATATTCCTCTTAATCAGGTGTTTATTACTGTATTCCTGATTCTGGGATTGCCTGTATTATTGGGCATATTGTTTAAGTGGAAAATGCCAAAGCTCACGTTGAAAATCGTGAAGCCGATAAAAATATTCTCAATATTATTCTTCTCAGCAATTGTCATTGTTTCCTTTATGAATAACAAGACTCATTTTGTAACCTACATTAAGTATGTTTTCATCATCGTATTAATTCATAATTTCTTTGCGCTGACTACTGGATATACCATTGCTTCAATTTTCAAATTACCAAAACTGGACCGGAGATCTATTACCATTGAAACGGGAATTCAAAATTCAGGATTGGGTCTGGTATTGCTGTTTAACGAAAAAATATTTCCACCAGAATTAGCAGTTGGTGGTATGGCATTTATTACAGCTTGGTGGGGGATATGGCATATTTTAGCCGGTTTAACCATTGCATTCTTTTGGTCGAGAGCTAAGATTAACTAAAAATCAAAATAATAAACTAGTAAATTATAAGTATGGCATTTCACAATGTGGAGAAATTTTCTGTGGGTTATTTTTTGATGAAAGTATATAGTGCTTTAGGTAATTATATGTTTTATCGTAGGATAATATCACACAACAGACAAAATGTTCCTCCTGAAGGAGCAATTATTATGGCACCTAATCATCAGAACGCTTTAATGGATGCATTGGCAGTTGCGAATAACCATAAAGAAGCAATAGTCTTTCTTGCACGCTCTGATATTTTCAAGAAAAAGAGTACAGCCAGGATTCTTTATTTAATGAAAATTCTACCAATCTACCGAATTAGAGATGGCGCTTCAGAAGTGATGAAGAATAAAAAAGTATTTGATAAAACAGTCCAAATTCTGAAATCGAATATGCGCTTAACAATTCTTCCTGAAGGAAATCATGCAGGTTTCAGGAGATTGCGCCCCCTTCAGAAAGGCATATCTAGAATCGCGTTTCAAGCTGAGGAAGCTGCTGATTTTAAATTGGGTATTAAAATTATACCTGTTGGTATTGATTATTCCCATTATTATAAATTCCGAAGCGACTTATTTATTAATTATGGTCCAGCCATTGAAGTGTCAGATTTTTATGATACCTATAAGGAGAATCCCCAGAAGGGGATGAATGATCTTAAGTTGAAAGTAGCTGAACAACTTTCCAAAGTGATGTTGGATATTAGAACGGAGAAGTATTATGAGACATGTTATGCATTAAGAGAGATTTACAGAGATAGGATAGGGGATCATTTAAATTTGAATTCGTGCAAACAACCTGGGAAATTTATATGTGATAAATCGCTGAATGTGATGCTTGATGAATATATTGATAGAAAGCCAGAGGAATTTGAAGCAGTAGATGAATTAGTAAAAGAATATACAAAAGGAGTTGAAAAACTGAATTTGCGTGATTGGGTTTTTAAGAAAAAATCGCATTCAATTTTGAATATTGGGTTAAGAATTCTCCTATTATTGCCACTGCTTCCTATTTATATTTTTGGTGTGATAAATAATTATTTGCCCTATAAAATTCCGGAGTTGGTAACTAAGAAAGTTAAAGATGAACAGTTCATCAGTTCATTTCGTTATGTAGTTGGTTTGATCACTTTTCCCATCTTTTATCTTATTTTCTCGATCGTATTTTTTATGTTAATACCGGATCCTATTTGGCGAACAGCTTATGTGCTTAGTTTGCCATTAACAGGTTTGTTTGCTTTCTCTTATTATAAATGGTCAAAAAAAATATGGGCCCTATTGCGCTTTTCATTTGGAATTTCGAAATCAGAGAAAGAACAAATATTCGAATTGCGGAATGATATAAGAGAAAAATTAGATGAAATATCAGTTGAGATAAAACCAGTGGAACCAGATTTTAGTTAAAATTTAGTCCCGGAATACCTTCTATTTCGGTGATCGCTTTATAAGCAGTATTGTCTCCATAAATGATGCTCATAATTCCAGGAATATAATGATCCATTGTAAATAAATTGGTGACAATATATTTGTCTAATATATTGTCTGGAATCTCATTCTCCTGGTCATAAATTATCGTTGTTTTAAAACGAATTGTTCCGCTTTTAAAATCGAACTCAAAGCAACCATTAACAAGGCCAAAATTGGCCCGTGTTATAAACTCCACCACATCATCATATTTATCCTGAAATGCATTGCAATTACAAATCGATAAAAAGATAAATTGTTTTTTTTCTGTCCTCACATTGGCAATACAATCAATATTGGCATGATTGGCTTGAATTCCAAATACTACTCGATTCTGATCGGATTCAAGTTGATATTTCCAACCTTTCTTGTCTAAATATTGAACTACTTTGTTAAACATGAGCTGTCAAAATTTTGATATTAGATTAGGCAGATCGTCAGCAATTTTATTTGTTGAATAACCTTTGAGCAAAAATTCGCGAATTTTTTGAGCAACTTTATCAACTAGCGATTCAGAAAATCCAAGCTTGTTTGCATATTTTTTAAGCAAGCTAACTTCGTGTTCGTGAACATCCCCGTCAATAAGAATCATCGTAATTAATTCATAGAGTTGGTTATATCGTTCTGAACAAGAATCAGGCATGACAAAATTATCAACATTGAAATTGATAATGCTGTCGTTAATTTCAGCTTTGCTTAATCCCATTTTATGACCGAAAGCGTAAAGTAGTACCTTTTCTTTCTCTACAAATTTGCCATCTGCATATGCGAGTGATATTAAATTCGATAAATGGCTTTTGTGCTCCTTATTCATTTCGAAAAATTTAACCTGCATTTGATGTAAGATAGTTGGCAACATCCCGATTCCATGCATAGTCTGATGGCTTGTTGCCCCATTTATCCATGGTATTCTTTTTTGCTTTTTTATCTTCAATCAAATAGCGAATAATACCCGGGTTACTAGAAGTTGCTGCATAGGATAGAAGAGTACGTCCTACTTTATCTTTTTTATTAATTTTTACTTTTGAAATAGTAAAGAAATACTTTACCAAATAAAGGTTGCCACTTTGAACTGCATAGTAAACAACATCTCTTCCTTCAAAGCTATAGTTTAAATCGGCTGTATGATTTACAAGTAAATTGACCATTTCTGCGTTTCCATTTTCAGCGGCAATCATCAATGCAGATTTTCCATAAAAAGTCTGATTTACATGAGCTTCGCGGTTTAACAAAAACTTGGTTATTTCATAATGGTTATTTCGAATGGATAGTAGAAGAGGTGTAACAGGGTATATTGCACTTTTAAAATCAACTTCAGCATGATTGGTTGTTAAATACTCTACACAATCATAATGTCCATATTTTGCTGCATACATTAAAGGTGTAAAACCTAATTCATCAATCTGGTTTACAGCATGAAAGTCATTTTGAACATATTCAGACAGGAGTTGCTTGTCTCCAATTATTGCTGCCAGATGAATATTTAGCTGAATAGAAGCTTGCTTTGTTGATTTCTGAAATATGTACAGATTGTAGTTGCCTTCTTGATATTTTGAAAGCAATTCAAATCCATTTCTTTGGGCAAAAAATTGAATATTTTTTTCACTTATCCCATTATTATTATATTGTCCGATTAAGACTTTTCCATCAGTTTTCAAAATCCGATAAATATCTGACATCAAACTATCAGGATAGTAGGCTTGATGAATAACATCATTAAGCATTACATGATCAAAATAATCAGTTGGCAACAATGTTTGACTTTGCTGACCTATATGAAGGGTGAAATCCGAATTAAATGTGCTTGCACTTAATTTCTCATAATAGTTGCGAACTTTATTAAACTCAATGTCATTTAAGGTTGCAGGATTTATATCCTCTAAGTGAAAAGAAAGTTGGTCGTAAAACATCGAAAGGATAGCGGGTACACAACCATTTTCGGAACCAATGTCAGCTATTTTGTCGTTTTTTTGAAATCCTGCATTTCGTATAATTAACTTCAATTTTGGGTCTTCGAGTATTTCTTTCTTAGAAACAAAATAATTCCCGTATTGATAGGGTCGGGGATCCACTTTTGCATGTACATTCATTGCCATGCAAAATATCAGGAAGATTATTGTCAGGTTGTTTCTAGTTTTTTTCATGCGCTATAAAATGCCTTCAAATGCTGTTTCAATTTGTTCACTTCGTGACCCTTTAAGCAAGATGTATGCATCCTTAAATTTCTGATTTTTCATCCAACTTTGTAAAGATAGCACATTCGGAAAACAAAGGTAATTTTCGTTATTACATGCATCTGTAAAGTATTTCCCCACAAGCATAACATGATTAAAATTATACTTACTTAATTGTTTAATAATGTTTTCGTGTTCAGTTTTGCTATATGCACCCAGTTCATGCATATCTCCAAAGATAATGCTTTTGTTATTAACTGCCAGATTACCAAAATCATGTAATGCTAAACTCAAGCTGGAAGGATTTGCATTATAGGCATCAAAAATCAGTGTATTGCTTTTCCACTTGATAATTTGAGACCGATTATTCTTTGGATTATAGTTTTCTAAAGCTTGAATAATTAGCTTGGATTCAATTTGGAAGTATTCACCAATAGCCCAAGCTGCTAATATATTGTAAATATTGTAGGAGCCAAATAATTTGCTCGACACAACAGATTTTTCGTTTTGAATACTACTTTTAACAACAACTTTGCAAAGCAATTCATCGTTAAGTAAATTGCCTTTAATATGCGTTTCTACTTGGTCTTTGTAGCTATAGGAAATAACATTCTGACTTTTTACTAAACTAGTAAGTGAAGTGTCGTCCGTGTTAAGGAAAAATGTGCAACTCTCATCTTGATTAAAGTAATCCAATATTTCTTTGTATGCTTCAACAATGCCTTCCCAACTGCCAAACTCACCCATATGATCTTTGCCAATATTGGTAACTATTCCATGCGATGGTAAACAGATGTCAATCAGCATTTTATTTTCACCTATGTGGTTTGCACCCAATTCCAGAATTGCTATTTCGTGCTGAGCATTTATTTGGAGAAGACTTAAAGGAAGCCCAATATGATTATTTAAATTCCCAGGTGTTGCAAAAACCTTGTATTTTTTTTGTAAAACCAGTGTAATAAGTTCTTTGGTTGTTGTTTTTCCGTTTGAGCCACTAACAGCAATGATGGGGATGTTGAGCTGTTTCCTATGATGAGTAGCGAGTTTTTGCAGGCAGTTCAAACTATTGTCTACAAGAATCAGTTTTGGGTGCTTAGTAAGATTTTGATCATCAACAATAGCATATGCTGCTCCTTTTTCGATAGCCTTCAAGGCATATGCATTGCCATCAAAATTATCGCCTTTAATCGCAAAAAAAATCGAATTGGTTAAATCCGTGCGACTATCTGTTGAAATGACAGGATACTTGATAAAAAGTTGATATATATCTTTAATTTTATCCAAGACTTTGCTTATTAAGTTGTTTCAATTTTGCATAACGCAGAAAAGTAGCATATGATGATAACACACAAATTACAAATCCATAATAGCCATCTAAAAAACCAGCTTTAAAAAAATAATTTCTTTTGAACTTCCAAACAGGTCTGATTATCAAATCGTAAAGCGAGGCTTTTTTCCCTTTATCGAATTTAGTTTGAGCGCTAATGCTAGAGAATTTTTTAATTGTATCCAAATGTTGATCGATGCTGTAAAATGAATAGTGAAGAATATCTCCACTTAAACGGGACGATTGTCCATTACTGAACAGCTCATATTTGTCGTGTGGATTTTCGCCTCCCCATTGTCCTTTTGTTTTGTCGAATAATCTTAATTTTCGATCAGGATACCAGCCGGAATGTTTGATCCATTTTCCACAATAATTGGTCATACGATTGAGGAAATAACCATCTTTGGAAAAATCAGCTTTAGCTTGAACGATAGATTTTTGTAATTCTTCAGAAAGTGCTTCGTCAGCATCTAGCGATAGAACATGCTTGTATTTGGCACATGTGAGGGCGAAATTCTTTTGCTCAATATGCCCTTCAAAAGCATGTTTGATAAAAACTACTTGGTGTTTTTTGCAAATTTCTTCAGTCTTATCGGTAGAAAATGAGTCGATTACGACAATTTCATCTGCAATGTTTTGAACACTTTCAATACATCTGCCAATATTTTTGTCTTCATTTTTAGTGATGATGACTACTGATAACTTGACAGGATGCATGGCCATAAAGATATGGTTTTTGAGGCGCTTAAGATTTGATAAGAAAGGACAAACCAACTAATAAACCATAATTTGTGAGTTTTGATTTTTGGCGTCCACTACTGCTATTCGGACTAAAAACTGGTCGATCATTTTTTTTCGTGCTTACTGGAAAATAATATTCCACAGGATGTATTGTTTTATCAAATTCAAATTTTTTATTTTCAACATCTCCAATTGATCGGGCCATTTGAAAACCAATAGACGTATGTATTTTTTCAGTAATACTTATGGTGAACATCGCATTTGATACAAAACTGACATTAAACGATGAGAATAACTCATTGTAATTGATTATTCCAGCTGGTGGAATCACTGGAGCAGGATCCGTTATTACTTGTGTTTTACTCAGAATATCAGCTTGAAATCCTGCTGCAATAGTGAGGAAAATTCTGTCTTCATCCAACGGACTATTAAAACGAAGTAAAAATGGGACGTGATAAAAATTGAAAAGGACTTCGGATGTATAGTTAATATCTTCTGTAATTTGCGTATTTGCATCATAATCAATGAAACCATAATACTTCTGTCCTGTAGTGGAATGCTTTAAACCTGTTTCAATACCAAAAATATCGGTAAAATTATTAATGTATTGAATACCGTAAGCAAAATGATAACTGTTTTTAAGGTTTAAAATATCATCGCTTGTAAAATAGTCTTTCCTATTGTTAATACTGGTTGATTGATAAATTCCGTAAGGGTTAATGTATTGACCCTTTTGAGCTGAGGCAGGAATGGAAAGCAAGCATATCAAAGCAATTATTAAAAGTAGATGTATGTTTTTTTTAATCATGCTTGTCAATTTGATTAAGAAATATTAAAGAGTCCTAATCGCTCAATATTGATTTTATCAATAATCTCTCCTAAATCTTCAGGATTATCAGCAAAATTGTATTTATCAATATCAATAATCATGATTTTGGAGTTCTTGGTGTTTTTGAAATCCTTAATCCAGGCTTCGTATCTTTCGTTGAGTTTTTTCAGGTAATCGAGGCGCAATGAATCTTCAAATTCTCGTCCTCTTCGCTGAATTTGGTTCACCAAAGCGGGAATTGTTCCACGGAGGTAAATCAATAAATCGGGTGGAGTAACATATCGCTCAATTGTTTCGAACAGGTTGAGGTAGTTACCAAAATCACGTTTGCTCATTAAACCCATGCTATGCAGGTTGGGTGCAAAAATATAGGCATCTTCATAAATTGTACGATCTTGAATAACCGTTTTACTCCCTTCTCGAATTTCCATTATCTGTTGGAATCTTAAATTCAAATAATAGATCTGCATATGAAAAGACCAGGTTCTCATATCCTTATAAAAATCATCAATGTAAGGATTGTTTGCAACTTCTTCAAAATGAGGCTCCCACTCATAGTGTTTTGCCAATGCTTCAGTAAGCGTGGTTTTTCCTGAGCCAATATTCCCGGCAATAGCTACATGTTTGAAATCCTGGTGTTCTGAATTATCAAAATCCTGATCGAGTAAATCCATATGTTTTAATTTGATCTTTTATTGTAGTAAACGAAAACTTTGTTTGAATGGTATTGAAATTCACATTTAGCAAATTGATACATGTGCAAATATAAGGATTCTAGCTTGACAGATAATCTTCATTTAATATTTTTGAACCAATAGCGTCCTAAACGATTAAAAAAAAGAGGGGCAGAATTAAAGTATCTCAAATACCTTTGAGTTGCACAACAAAAACACCGCCCCTAATGACAAATATAAATTTATTCTCACAAATTATTTCAAGATTAGATCGTTCTTCTTTTACTAAACTTGTCAATAAAAAAACGACAGATAAACATCACAAAGGCTATAATAGTTGGACACAACTTGTATCCATGCTATTCTGTCAATTTGCAAAAAGTCAATCTGTACGGGATATAAGCAATGGCTTGCGTTCAGCTACAGGCAATTTGAATCATCTGGGCATTCAAAGAGCACCTTCAAAGTCAACCATAAGCTACCAGAACAAAAACAGGGATTGGACATTGTTTAAGGATTACTATTATCAATTGCTAAACCGTTTAGGACAGCAGGCTGGTTTCAGGCAAGTTAAATTCAGGATCAAATCAAAAATATTTCTCCTTGATGCATCAACAATAAGTTTGTGTTTAAGCCTGTTTGACTGGGCAAAATACAAAACTTCCAAAGGGGCAATTAAAATGCATACAGTCCTTGATTACGATGGGAACTTACCCGCATATGTAAACATTACAGATGGGAAAACAGCAGACAATAAAGGTGCTTATAACATCCCATTGCTTAAAGGAAGTGTTCTTGTTGCTGATCGTTTTTACAATGATTTTTCTTTGTTAAATATTTGGGACAGCAAAGGGGTATTTTTTGTTGTAAGACACAAGGAGAATATTAAATATACTTCGATAAAAGAAAATGAATTGCCAGATAATAGGTATGAGCATATCCTTAAAGATGAAATTATTATGCTAACAGGAGTACAATCAAAAAAAAAGTATCCTAATAAGCTCAGAAGAGTTGCTATTTGGGATGAAGTAAACAAGCAAGTTATTGAAGTCATTACCAACCAAATGTCTTGGACAGCAAACACAATAAGCGAACTCTACAAAAGTAGGTGGCAGATTGAAATATTTTTCAGGGAGATAAAACAGCTTTTACACATTAAATCTTTTATTGGAACATCCCAAAATGCGGTTATGATACAGATATGGACTGCTTTGATTACAATACTAATTTTGAAAGTGTTAAAAGCTATGGCAAAATATAGTTGGCAGCTTTCAAACCTTGTGGCTTTTATCAGACTTAACTTATTTGTTAAAATTGACCTACAAAAATGGTTGGACAAACCATTTGAAGATCCTCCTACTAGAAATCAAGTACATATACAGGGGGTGCTTTTTGAAAATCATCAATTATAATCCTTTTTTATCTTGATTTAGACATTCTTATCGTTCTGAAATTTATTTAGGACAGGATTGTTTTTGAACATATTAATTCAAAATCAATAAGAGATATTCCTCATTCACAATATTGACTACAATATTTAAAGTTTCCGTTCAATTTTTTTCTATTCCGTAAAAAAAAGAATATAAACTTGTTAGAATATTCCAATAAGATTATAGGATAAACCTTATATAAAACAATAATTTTATTAATTACTTTTGCAAGGTAAATATGAGCAGTTTGCATATTTGATAGGTGTTTTGAGTTGAAGTTATTTGTTTATAAATAATTTGCAAATGCTATATTAAATATCATATTTTTGTTATTTCAAGAAAATAATAAATACAACTAATTTCAATTAAATATTTTTTTCATATTTTTATCATTTAATTAAAAATACAACAAAACACTAAGAAATGAAAAATCTACAACAAATCAAAAGCATTGGGCTTGTTTTTCTTGTTGGAATAATGAGTTTCAATTTAAGTGCGGCAACTATTTATTCAAATAGTTCTACTGGTAATGATGCTGGCGCAGGAACATCGGTTTCACCATACAAAACTTTTCACAAAGCATATACTATGGCAAGCTCAGGAGATATTATTGATCTTACAGGTACTTTTACCTGGACTGATGCTGATGAGACGGGGGACGTAAGCACCAGCTACACTACAAATGGGTATCCATTAACTAAAAGCTTAACAATCAGAGGGCAGGGAGCAGATAATACTTTTATTCAGGCAGCCAGCACCGCAGATGTTGCAGACAGAAGGGTATTTTGTATTAGTGGAAGTTCTACAGTTGTTACAATAGAGGATTTAACTATGAGGTATGGTAAAGTGTCTGGAGCCGTTTATGGGAATTATTATAATCAAGGTGGAGGTGTTTACATTACAGCTGCAACGGTCAATATTACTGGATGTAATATTGAATATAATGTTTTATATGGCAACAATTATGGTAAAACTCAAGGGGGCGGAATATACGTATATTCAAGTAATCCTATGACACTTGAAGATTGCAATATTCGTTATAATGAAATTTCTGCAGGTGCAATTAATAATTATGGAAGTGCAATTTGTCTTGATCATGGTACAACTCATATTATTAATAATTGTACTATAAATAACAATACAGCACCAGGTAATATCGCAGCCATTTATGGATATTATGGTAGTGTAAAATTGACAAATTCAACGATATGTTATAATAATGATGCAGGCTTTGAAAATTTGTTCGGCAGTACTACCTCATATTTTACAAATTGTGTGTTTGCAAATAACAGAGGAAATGGGTTGAATGGTGGTTCAACTTGTTCATATTATTTTAAGAATTGTATATTTGCCAATAATTTAGGATCTTATGATTTTTATCCTAGTAGTGTAACTATTTATAATAATGGTTATAATATAATTGAAACGTATTCTTCTTTTACACCTGCAGCTAGTGATATTACAGGAAATCAGGCAAATTTATTTGGTACTGGCATTTCTGCAACCCCCGCATTAGCAAAGAATAATTCCAATAATAATACGTTTACTCTTGCGCTTTCAAGTGGTAGTGTGGCAATCGATGCAGGTGCAACAGGCACAAATGGAAGTGTGAGTGTCCCTTCAACAGATCAAAGAGGCTGGTCTAGACAAGGAAGTACTGATATCGGTGCTTTTGAACACGTTGCATATACATGGGAAGGAGGAACTTCTACTGATTTTAATACCGCAGGTAACTGGGCTGAGAATTCTATACCTATTAATTCTGCAGATATTATCTTTGCTTCCAGCCCTTCTAATCATTGTATTCTGGATGCAAACAGAACAATTGGAAATATTACTAATACACAATCAACTTATGGTCTTCAGGTAAATGGCAAGACAATTACCATAAATGGTGATATAAGTTTGACAAACGGAGCTGAAATAGACGCTTCTGCTGCAAGCTCTATAGTTAAATTTGGAGGTTCATCTGCTCAGTCTATTCCAGCTGATGCCTTTACTTCAGATGCAGTAAAATATCTAACAATTGATAATGCTTCAGGTGTTACCTTAAATGGGGATTTAACTGTAGACAATGATTTAACAATTAACTCAGGTAAAGTGCTAAACATAGCACCAGGAAAAACTCTCACAGTTACAGGAACAACCACTAACAGTGCCGGCAATACAGGAATAGTTGTTAAGAGTGATGCTACAGGAACAGGTTCTTTTATATCTTCAACTTCAAGTATCGGAGGAACTGTTGAAAGTTTCCAAACCTATGATAAATACCATTATTATTCTACACCTGTCACTAGTACTTCTTATCCTTTTGGAGCAAATTATAACAATACGTATTATTGGAGTGAATCAACCCAGGCTTGGGTAAGACAATTCGCAAGTCTTACAACTGGAAAAGGATATACGGCTTACCCTATAAACTCTGACCAGACATTATCAGTTGCTGGTAGTTTGAATACAGGTACAATAACTCATGGGATTACCTATACTGGTTCAGGTGCATCAGAAGGCTGGGAACTTATTGGAAATCCTTATCCATGTGGTATTTCTATATCAGCTTTTACTGGAAATGCGACAAATACAGGATTAATCACAGGAACAGTATATTTGTTTGAGTATTATGATGCTACATCAGCTGGTGCAGCTACTTATAGTCAACAAGATTATCTAACTGCAAATAGTACAGGATTATTGTCAAATAGCAGGGTAAATACTACCTCTGCATTAACAACGATAGCTCCAAACCAGGGATTCTTTGTTCGAACAACTTCAGCAGGTTCTATTCAATTTACTGATGCGATGAAATCAGCCAGTTCACATAAATTCTATGTTCCAGATCCTGTTCCTGTTCAGCGTGTATACATGAGTGTTAAAGATGAAAAGGGTAATTCTAATAATATATTAATTGGTTTTACTTCAGAAGCGACTTTGGGCTTTGATCGCATGTATGACGGTCAAAAGTTACAAGGGAATTCTGAACTTGCTTTGTATTCATTTATAGGTGATGAAAAAATGGCTATTCAGGGATTGCCACTTGTTGAAAAACAATATTTGATTCCTATTGGACTTCATGCAGGTATTGGAGGAGAATATGTATTTAGTTTAGATACTCTTGAGAATTTTGATCCAAATGTAAAAATGTATTTGTTTGATGCACAGGAAGACGATTTAACCCTATTAAACATAAAAACAACCTATACATTTGATGCCTTGGAAGGTGAAATTGATAACCGCTTCTTTATTATCTTTAAAGAAGATAAAACTTCATCAGCTACTGAAATTATTGATAAACAAGAAGTTAATGCTTGGACACTTAAAAACAACCTGATAATTGATTTGCCAGTATTGGATAATTATGAAATAAACGTTTATGATATTCAAGGGAAAACACTGCTAAACAAAAAAATCAATGGAATTGGTAACCAGATAATTACTGAATTACCTAATACAGGTGTTTACATAGTTTATGTTAATAATCAAAAAACAACATTTATATCTAAAGTTATTGTAAGTCAATAAGTATCAATATAATTACATAAAATCGCATTGCTTAATAAGTGATGCGATTTTTTTTGCTTGAAAATGGAGTAGTAATGACTGTCTTTTTTTTGATATTTGATAATTGTACTTAATTATATTATTTTTGACTGTATGTGTTTATCACATTAACAACAGCTAGTCCATGGAAATTATCAGAACTGAAAGCATAAGTAAAATTTACAAGGTAGGTAAAGTGGAAATTAATGCTTTGAATAAGCTTAGCCTGGTCATTAATAAAAACGAATATGTTGCATTAATCGGGCCTTCTGGTTCAGGGAAATCAACTTTAATGAATCTTTTGGGTTGCCTGGACACACCAACTCATGGAAATTATTTTTTGCAAGGGCATAATGTAAGTGAGCTGACTGATGATGGATTGGCCCGGATCAGAAATGAAGAAATTGGTTTTGTTTTTCAGTCCTTTAATCTTATCCCACGCATGAGTGCACTGGAAAATGTTGCTCTACCTTTAATATACTCTGGAATCAGGCGAACAGAACGACTGGAGATTGCTGAGCAAAAATTAGTTGAGGTTGGCTTGGCTGATCGTATGAATCATAAACCGAATGAATTAAGTGGAGGGCAGAAACAGCGTGTTGCTGCTGCTCGTGCATTAGTAAACAATCCTTCAATTATTTTAGCTGATGAACCTACCGGAAATCTGGACAGTAAAACTTCTTTTGAAATTCTGGATCTTTTTGAACGAATACACGAGAAAGGGAATACTATAATTCTGGTAACCCATGAGAAAGATATTGCGGAACGAGCGCATCGAATTATAAGTTTGATGGACGGAGAGGTCGAATCTGATATAGACACGAGGCAATTGTAAATTGACTCTTTTAAGGATCAGTAAATCTTTGATTTTCTTTCTAGTAAAATGCTTTTTTTGGATCGTTTGATATAGTGATTTTTTCAACAACCATGGATAGGTATAAAGTATCAAACTCTGCTTTATCAAATTCTTTAACTTTCTTTTTCATTTTTACATGAAAAACAATTCCATCATAAGTCAGCACGACTTCTTTATTCTGATTGCTGAATCCCCATTTTCCTTCACCGTAAGCAGTAACTACATCCTGCATGGTACTCACATTTAATTCAATGCCCTGAGGTGTAACTGCTTTGTAAGGTTTCATTGCTTGAATGGCAACTAATTTTCCAACGGAATCTTCCGGACGGATAAGAAAATGAAAAATCAAACCTTCTTTCCTGTAGATCATTTTATTATTAATCAGCAATTGCTTTTCTGTTTGATCTTTATCAAAATACTCGGTCACCATCACATCTTCCAACCAATACATGTCGCCAAATCGTGCGGCTATTTCATCTTCAGACGAATATCCCAAATCAACTCCATCCAAACTTTTGCCGGGATAAATAATGGCCGTTTTCTGACTGAATGTATTGAAACTGAAAATAAAAGTAAACACGAGCAATAAAGCAATTCTGATCATTTGATTTTTCATTTGTGAATTATTTAATAATCGAAGTTACAAAGTCAATTTTGAATAGTAGACAGTTCTGTCCTAAAAAATCATTTTTTGGATATGAAATGGCAACTGCACAACTGATCCAAAGCAACCAAATCTAAGTTAAGCTTTTTAAATTCTTAGTAATAGGTTAGGAGCTTCAATAGCTACATCTTTTTTATAAAATGGAGCTGTAGCTAAAAGAATATGTAAGT
>Ga0233437_1003757_pt1 | contig 19239 bp, 12 predicted proteins | sample SI_122_August201_FD_182714 | JGI IMG/M metagenome (GOLD analysis project Ga0233437, IMG submission 182714) | Seawater microbial communities from Saanich Inlet, British Columbia, Canada - SI_122_August2016_200_MG | ecosystem: Environmental > Aquatic > Marine > Inlet | place: Canada: British...
TCCAACAAAATTAAACGGTCCATTATCTACCGAAGCATAAAACTTATAAGCATTTATTCCAGAGCCATTTTCATTATCAATGGCAGAACATGAAACATTTAACAAAGTATCGCCTGACGAAAAATTAATTTGATTCATTGTAGTAGATGGTGCAATAGTGTCCAATACATTTAACCAGGTATTGGTTGTAATTGGCTCATTCACATCAAAAATGATTGTTGCATTGTTTTCAATATTGACGCCTGATTCCAGACCATCAATCAGGTCAACTGAAAAAGAAACATATCCCTCACCTTCAGGTGGATTTGCATTTGGTGGTAATTCTATTCCTTCGATATCCCATTTTAGGATATTACCAGTCCGTTCCATTTTCCAGTTATATTGTTCTCCAGAGTGACTTGTTGTACCAAATTTGACCGATTCCTGATTAAATACAGCGGATAAGGTATCAATAACTTGTACTCGGTATGCAGCAGCGGTAGCTTCTTTTTTATTTTCGAATTTGATGGTATAATTCATTTTACCAGCGCTGGTTATAAAATTAGATTCACCATAACCTGTTGGCCCCAGTTTTTCATTTGGATCCCACGAGGTAACAATTTTCCCATCTACATTTTTCCCACTGATCACTTTAACCTCATCTACACCATACAGGCCAACTTCTTTATACAACCAATGCCATATCCTTCTTCGAACGGAATCTTTAATTTTTCCAACTCTTTCAATAGTATTGCCAATTTTAAAAACAACATTGGTCAACGGATTTGTTTTTGAGGCTTGCTCCACAGCATATTTTACAGTAGTTTTAAAAGCCCATACACCTCGCCCATCCTTTTGCTTCTTCATTTCTAACTGCTTTACAGTTATTCCCATCCCACGTGCATACTCATCGGCTTCATGCTCATCTAAATCTGCAGCTTCATTAATTTTTTTCACATAATAGTCCTCAATTTCCCCATCAATTGCAGAGTTCCCTAGCCCAACAACTGTCAGTGAAGGGGCAGCTGTGGCACTCTTAGTTCCTTCATTCGCACCTAAAACGATAATGTCGAAAGAGTATTCTTCTCTTGGTTCTAGATAGGGTACGAAAAACAGTTCAGTATGATCTTGAGGTGTACTTATCGAATCAATGGGAATAATTTCTACACCTTCATTTGTTGGGATTTCAACCTGTTTAAACACAATATCGTCGGTTACGGTTACGGCAGCCATAAACGACCTTGACCTTGAAATGCCAACATTTTCCATATGAACCGAAAAACGGTTCGGTGCCCCTAATCGGATATCCTGGCTTCCTGTTAAGTTCACAATTATAGGCGAAGGGATAGGGACAGTTCCATCGCCAGAACTAATTACAAAATCACCAAATTCATCAAGCATCGAATCAGCATCGCTCCACTTCCCTATGCTTATCGAATTTTCTACCGTATCCAATACAGCATGCTCTCCAATAGAAACAACTTCCCAGTTTTCACCTTTATCGGTTGAACGGAAAACATGCAAATTTTCTTCCTTTTGTCCATTTAAAATCGAATCGCCGTAATAAAATTTCAAAATAATTTGGGTAGGTAAGCCCTCTCCAACAGGCGAAAGGCGCCACCATCTTTTTACCGATCCCGGAAGTCCCGGATATGTATCTCCGTTAAACACGGCAACATCAACTCCTTCAATACGTCCTTCCCAGTCCCATATCTCATAATCAACACTTGTCCAGGGTTGGTTTTCATACTTCCTGTCACCCCAATCGTTATTCATATAGTAATAACTTGACATATTACCATGGTTTGTAATACTACCTTCTTCGGCTCTCACATAAAGGCGTCTCCAATCTCTATTTAATAAGTTTAAGGTAGCTCCCTCTTGTATTTCAAGGGCTGCATATACTTCAAGTCTACCAAAAATATTTACTTCATCGCTTATTAAAACTTTTCCACCCGGAGTTTCACTGCCATCCGATTGCTGTAATTTAACATCCCCCTGATAATTGCCCGATATAAGCCTGGTTTCACCATTAGTGTAAATATAAATTTCAGTAATTCCAGAATTACCATCATTACTTGCATTCCCGTTTATAAAAACTTTCATCCTTTTGGGTGGAAGTTGCAGTGAACTAACATTGATTGTGTCACTATTCAACTTTCCATAATTTGTATAATTACCATTTATTGTTAAATTCTGTAAATCTCTGTAACTACTTATTTTTGCATCCTCCGCAATAGTTACGTCACCCTCAACTATCATATCTTTTATAAAACCAAAGGTAGGGCTATCCAGAATTACATTTCCAGAAATTGGGCAAGCAATAATTGCCTTGTCTAAAACGACAGTCCCGGTTCCATCGAATTTTAAAGGAATACTAATTGATGATGAGTTAGTTATTTTTCCGTAATAAGAATCGTGGGAAATACTATCGTTACTCAAGCTGAGACTGAATGGCCCCATATTCAATTGCTTTGTCCCATTTTTGGGTAAATCGCAATTCCTAAAAAGAAGATTTGAACTTGCAATCACCTCATTATCTGTCATTTGAAAATTGAAAGTTATGCATTCAATTGCCATATTGGTAGAAATATGTTGATTTTCCCCTTTTAAATTAATAATGCGAGGCTTTAATGTGCCGTTATTTTCCAGATTGCCATACAGATTGATATCAAAGTAATTGATATAATCAATAATTTCGCCATTGTTAACCAGATTACCATAAATCTCTAGATTATACTTTCCCGAAGCACTTGCTTCTCTAAGAATTTTCCCACCTGTATTTACTGTTAAATTATTCATTTTAAGCGTACGGGTAGTGTAACTAACATTTCCGGTAGTAACAACTGAATTTATGATAACATCATCGGTTTGTGTAGGAATTACCCCACCTACCCAGGTTGTTGTTTCATTCCAAAGCCCGCCCTGAGAGCTTGATGTAATAGTTGAAGCTTGAGTAGAAAAAATTGCAAACACTAAAATTGAAAATAAAATCCAGAAAGACTTCGTGTAATGAATCTGTTTCATAAGGTTTTAAATTGAATAAGATTTTTTATTTTAAATAGAATTTTCAATTTAACAAAAAAAAATCTAGGTTGCAATTTTTAAATACTTTTATTTATGGGCATCTCTAATAACTACTTTATCTCAATTTGATTTAACCTGATTTTTGCGTTTTAGGATAATTTCAAAACTTGATTTACTGCATTTTGAATAACAATTGGAATTATTTGTATTTTGGGGCTTGTCAATTGAGATTTTTATTATTTGTTTAATTTCACACTTTAAATACAGAAACTAAAATGGACAATAACGACATAATTCGCCGAATCCGTTACTCCTTCGATTTTAACGATTCGAAAATGATTGAAATCTTTGGATTAGCCGATCATCAGGTAACGAGGGCACAAATTAGCGACTGGTTAAAAAGAGATGTTGATCCGGATTATGAGGAAATGCCAGACAAACAACTAGCCATATTCTTAAATGGGCTGATAATAGATAAACGCGGCAAAAAAGAAGGGCCAAAACCAATTCCTGAAAATCGGCTAAATAATAACATTATTTTCAGGAAATTAAGAATCGCATTAAACTTGAAAGATGATGATATTTTAAAGATTCTCGAGTTGGCAGATTTTAAAATGAGCAAACACGAATTAAGTGCATTTTTCCGAAAACCCGGTCAAAGCCAATACCGCGAATGTAAAGATCAGGTTTTACGAAATTTTATAAGCGGAATGCAGTTGAAATATAGGGAGAATAAGAAGTTGTAAAATTCGAGCTTTGAGCTATGAATTTTTGCACACATAGAGTTTTAAATCAGGACAAATTACATCCCAATTATTTAGGGCATCTCTAAAATCAATTAAAATAAAGTTGATTACATTTTGTAGTTTTGCTTTTCAATATAATTTTAAAACCGATGAAATCAATATTTTTCGTTTTTCTGCTTTTCTGTTTATCATTAAGTCAAAGTAAGGCACAGGATATTTATAAACTTTGGGAGGGTGAGAAAAAACCTTTCTACAAAGAGAATAACATCAAAGAATACGAGGAAGAAGCCTGGGAAACCAGATGTGTATTTAAAGTTACAGAACCAACCTTAACAGTTTATAAAGCACGGGGAGCTAACACCGGGAAAGCAGTCATTGTCATTCCGGGCGGAGGTTATTCATTGCTTGCAATGTACCACGAAGGATATGATGTTGCCAAAGCACTGTCGGAACTGGGAATAACAGCCGCAGTTCTTAAATACAGGTTGCCTAATCCTGAGTCATCAAACCAACCTCATTTAGTACCGATAACAGATTTAAGGAGAGCACTAAAATTATTGCGAAAAAATGCTACAAAATATGGCATCGACAAAACCAAAGTAGGAGTTGTTGGTTTTTCAGCAGGCAGCCATTTAGCAACTGTCAACTGCCTGTGGAAAAGTGACGACAAAGAGGAAAATCCAAACTTTTCGGGATTGATTTATGGAGTTACTAATCTTTCAGACAATAATTTGAAATGGCTGGAAGAGAGTTTGTATTTCAGGAAATTAACAAAAGAGGAAATTACACAAAACACATTACTGGATTTGGTTTCAAAAGATACGCCACCGGCTTTTTTGGTTCATGCTTATGACGATGATGTTTGCAAGGTTGAAGAATCGCTACTTTACGCCGAAAAGCTTTTCGAAAATAATGTTTTAGTTGAAATGCACCTATTTCCAAAGGGTGCCCACGGTTTTGGTTTAGGCAGAAAAGATGGAATTACTGACCAGTGGTTACCTTTGTTTGCAAACTGGGTAAAAACCAATTTCTAATCGAAATAATAAAATAGTATTAAGCAAATCAAACCTTTTATGAAAACAATAGGATTAATTGGCGGAATGAGCTGGGAATCGTCAGCTGTTTACTACGATTTAATAAATAAAAAAGTACGCGAAAAGTTAGGCGGTTTTCATTCTTGCAAAAATATAATGGTTACTGTAGATTTTGCTGAAATTGAAAAATTACAACATTTGGATGATTGGGAAACTTTAGATAAAATGATGGTTACCTCGGCTAAACAATTAGAAGCTGCCGGAGCCGACATTGTTGTTCTTTGTACAAATACAATGCATTTATGTAGTCCCGCAATTATCGAAAATATTTCAATTCCTTTTCTACATATTGCTGAAGCAACTGGTTTGGAAATAGTAAAAAAAGGACTAAAAAAGGTGGCACTTTTAGGTACGAAATTCACAATGGAAAAAGACTTTTACAAAAAGTATATTCTCGATAATTTTGGAGTTGAAGTAATTATTCCCGCTGATGATAACCGGGAACAAATTCATACAATTATTTATAATGAACTGGTACAAGGTAAAATTAAAAATGAATCGAGAAAAATCTACAAACAAATTATTGGCAAATTGGAGCAACAAGGTGCAGAAGGTATAATTCTTGGTTGCACCGAAATCCCGCTATTAATTTCCGGAAAGGATGTTAATATTCCAATTTTTGATACTACAACCATCCATGCCGAAAAAGCAGTTGAGTGGGCATTAAAACAATAAATTTACTATTGGGTTTTCAACTGTCACCATTTTTTAAATTGAACAAACAAATAAACAGTTTATATTTATTGAATATAACTTTTAAAAAAGGCGATCAGGCATTTTTATAATGGAAAAGGAATCGGTTTCAAATCGAAAATTGCATCTCATTTAAACTGCGGTAAGCTCCACTTGAAATCTTCATTAGTTCTTCGTGAGTACCGGTTTCCACTATTTCGCCATTTTCTAAAACAACTATTTTATCGGCATTTCTAATTGTTGACAAACGGTGTGCAATTACGATCGACGTCCTGTTTTTCATCAACTTCTCCAAAGCATTTTGTACAAGTTGTTCCGATTCAGAATCAAGGGAAGAAGTCGCCTCATCGAGAATCAGGATTTTCGGGTCTTTCAAAATAGCCCGGGCAATAGCAATACGTTGACGCTGACCACCCGAAAGTTGTGTTCCACGTTCACCAACAACCGTATCGAGCCTTTCTTTAAACCGATCGATAAATTCCAGTGCATTTGCTTTTCGTGCAGCATCCAAAATCTCTTCATCGCTTGCATTTTGTTTTCCGTAAGAAATATTCTCCCGGATAGTTCCACCAAAAAGAAATATATCTTGTGGAACAAGAGCAATCTGACTTCGCAATGTGGTAAGGTTCAAATCAGTAATTAAATTATCATCGAAAATAATATCTCCCGATGTTGGTTCGTACAAGTGCAAAAGAAGTGTTGCAAAAGTAGATTTGCCAGCCCCACTTTTACCAACTAAAGCAAGCACTTTGCTGGGTTCAATCTCCAAATTAATATTTTTTAATACCGGCGATCCTGGACGGGCGGGGTACGCAAAAGTCAGATTTTTGAAGTTAATTCTTCCACTAAGTAAAATTTTATTTCCAACAGCAGGTAGTTCAGAAAGTTTCTCTTGTTCCGATTCAAAAATCTCAAATAAATCTTCGGTAGCACCAATAAATTTTTGCATCCGGGTAACAACCGCGGCGACCCCACCAATTGTTCCACCAATGTAACCCGAGTAAATAACAAACGAAAACAACTCGCCCGTTTCCATTTGCCCGTTTGCGAGTAACAATGCACCGCGCCAAATTACTGCTACCAAAGTCCCAAACAATCCAATTATCAAAGTTGAACTAAACAAACCACGATAAATTCCGGCCTTCATCCCGGCTGCAGCAACTTCATCAATTTTGTTGCTATACCTTTTCATCTCAAAAAACTCGTTGGTGTATGATTTTACACTTCTGATTCCTTGCAAAGTTTCTTCAACAATAGTATTCGATTCAGCAGTCTTCTTCTGCGCTAAGCGGGACAAATTGCGTATAAACCGACCAAAAAACCGAATCGATAAAATAACTACCGGCAAAATAGCAAGCATAAAAACAGTAAGTTGTGGCGAGGTATAAATCAATAATCCAATTCCCCCAAAAATCACAACCATTTGGCGGATAAAATCTGCCAGAGTTGTTGTAAATGTTTCGTGAAGCATTGAAATATCAGAAGAAATGCGGCTGTTCAGCTCCCCCACCCTGTGTTTATCGAAAAAGCTCAGCGGTAGTTTAATCAAATGGTTATAGGTAAACCTCCTGATATCTGCCATTGTTTTTTCGGTTACGTTGGCAAATAAAACAGCCCTGAAATATGAAAACAAAGCCTGAATAACTAAAATGGCTACCAACAATAAAACCAGACGATTTAACACCGTCGATAAGGTTCCTTTATTACCGGCATCAACCAAATCGCCAAGAAGTTTCGGAAAAGCAAGGTTTGCAAGGCTCGCACCAATCAGAAAAAACATTCCTGCCGCATATTCCAATTGGTAAGGTTTTACATAGGCAAAAAGTTTCAGCACATTTTTTAAACCCTCTTTTGTTATTTTCTTTTTATTGTCGTACTCAGCAGTTGCAGTTCTTCCGTGTCCGTTCATTTTTGAGATCTTATATAATTGGTATAATTGCTTGAATAAAATTATCAAAAAAAGTCTAACCGCAATTAAAACAAAATATAAACAGGTAAGTTTTTTATTCTATCTTTTTTAGATCATTCCTATTTAACTACTGCAATATTATTAGTTTTAATAATTAGCCAATGATTTAAAAATAATTGTAGCTTCGAAATTTTTATCGAGTTTTAGGTTAAAAAAACTAAATAAACTCCTTTATTTTTATGAAACAACTACTTAAAAAAAACAGGTTCTTTTTTATTCCACATTTGTTTTTCCTGCTTGTTTTCACAGTTTTACTTGTTAGCATTCCAAAAGCAGAACTGCATATCATTTCAAACCGGGCTAACAATATTTTTTTCGATTATTTTTTCAAATATGCAACCTACCTTGGCGACGGGACAATGATTGCAATTTTGTTCATAGCCCTTCTCTTTATTAAATATCGATACGCCTTTGTATTTTTAACGGGAAGTTTATTTACGGGAATTGTGGTACAACTGTTTAAACAAGTACTTTTTGAAGATATGTTCCGGCCTTCAAAATATTTCGAATTGTTCGAGACATACCAACTCCATTTCGTCGAGGGTGTAAATCTTCATTCTCATAATAGTTTTCCTTCGGGGCACACAGCAACTGCTTTTAACCTTTTTTTTATGCTTGCTTTGACGGTGAAAAATAACACATTAAAATTTTTGCTTTTTATATTGGCTGCACTGGTTGGATATTCAAGGGTTTATTTGTCGCAACATTTTTTAATCGATATAACAATAGGATCTATTATCGGTGTGTTGTTGATGCTTCTACCTTTTTTGTGGTTCGAAAAGTCGGGAAAAAGATGGTTAAACAAATCTCTGTTTTCAAATAGGTAGAAATTTAAACCCAAAGAATTCAAATTACATTTAGGATTTTAATTCTAATATCCGCGTGTTTTTTTGGCAGAAAATAACAAATACCAATTATCAAATTACAAATAAATCACAAAAATCAAAATTACAAATTGTGTGCAACATAATAAAGTATAGTTTGGAATTTTAATATTAAAAAATTGGAATCTATTTGTTTTTTTGTTTTTGAGATTTGTCTTTTCCAGTTTATCTCGATTAGGGTTTATTCCAATTTTGCCATACCTTTTATTTTAACATCTTTTTATAATAATCCGCTTTCTTTCCATCACCAAAACGAGCGTAAATATTGGCAAAATAACTGGCGTATTTTTTACCTGGTTCAATTTTCCATAACTTATCAAAATATGGAAGTGATTTTTTAAAATCGGCTGTTACCAAATCCAGTTCATTTAAAAGAATTTTATATTGTCGGTTGGTTTTCTTTTTATCATAAACCGACATTTCGCGCTGATAGCGATTTTCGCCAAGCCAATAATATTTTTTAGCATTCCATTCCAAAGCTTCAACATTTTCTGGATTGATTTCTAATAAGGCCATAGAAACTGAGTCGCAAATCGTTGTATCTTTTAATTCTTTTTGAATTAAAAAGTAGCTATTCAAATTTACAGCCTTGCTTTTATCTGCTTTATTCAAATTCGGCCAAATCATCAATGCTTTTTCATTTTCCCCAATTTCAGAATAAACTTCAAAAAGCCGGTTATTTATTTCCTGTGAATTTTTATTAAAATTTTCAATACAAAATTCAAGTGCAGTTAATTCTTTCGAAATATTATTTTCTTTCTGGTAAATTTGTGAAAGCGTTAAATACATTTCAGCATCGGAATAATCTTTATAACGTGCCTGATCAAACCAATTAACAGCCAATTCTGCACGACCAGCCCTAAATGCTGTTTTTGCCGCATTTGCATAATCCAGGCCTTCAACTTCTTCAATTGCCTGTTGATAAAAATATTTTTGCCACAATTCCACAGCTTGTGTAAAATTGCCCAGGTTTTCTTCTTTCAGTGCTAAATCCCTTTGGGTTTCCAAAACTTTTGGCCCACTACAACTAAAAAATAAAAGTATTAATAACATTCCCCACAAAAAATCCCTCATTTCCCTTTTTTGAATTTAAGAGCGCAAAGCTAAATAAATAATTATTACAAAACCGTTTATCGTTGATTAGTCAGGCAGTAAATCAAAACAAAAACAAATTACTTACGTATATAATCTGAAAAACAAATACTTATGGCATGTTAATTGGATAATCAAAACAACAAAAACTACTAACAATGAAAACAATAACTTTCACTCAACAATGGCGCACAATTAATTTTTTCCTGCTTTTTGTATTGATTTTATGTGCGTTTCAAATGTCAGCCCAAAACAATCTGAAAAACGACGAAAATATTACGAAACACGAGTTTGACACGCCAAAAGGTAAAATAACGGTTTATTTGCCGACACAGATTTCAAGCGGCGACGTTATTTCCGGAAAAGTTGTAGCCGAACCAAAAGGCAACAGCTCTAAAAAGCAACAACAAAATGCTAAAATCATTAACGGATACGTTTTTGATATTGAAGAAATTCAAACAAACCCAGAAGGAGGGACCGTCCGTTTTTTAATTCCGGAAATTATCAGTTCCGGGGTGGCGAAGATTTCGTTGAGAGACACAAAAGGAAAAATACTTTCAAAAATAGAATTACCGGTTTCTGCAAATGCCCCTTTTGAATTTCCTGAATTGGGACATGAAACTTTTATACCCATTTTACCACAACATTTTGAAAGCGGAACCCCGGTTTCAATAACAGGGCCGTTTGATGGTGATTTCTCCACAAGCGGAATTACTATTGACGGTCAGGCAATTGAGCCACTTGCCGAATCGCCACGTGAACTATTTTTTAATTGTCCTGAAAACATTTCCGGGGTAAATGATATTTCAATTTCAGAGGAAGATCAGGTTTTTGAAAGCGAAATAAGGATTGTTGACCTGAATTTAGCAGCCTCCAAAACCCGCTTAAAACCTGGCGAAAAAACAGTAATTCAAATGGAAGTTATTGGTTTGGAAAATCTAAATTCAGATATCACCTTAAATTCAACAAATTTAACTCCTACCGTTTTAGTTGTTGAAGGTGGAAATAATCAAGAGATAATAATTACCCCCGAAATGGTTGCCGATAACGGAACATGGAGTGGAACTCTTTCTGGACAATCAGTTCGTGCCGGAGATTTCTCGATACAGGTACAAATTGAACAAGCCCCTCAAAACTTTATTATCCCTGTTTATCCTACTGGCGAAATTCCGAATGTTCAACCTATTGAGTTTTTATGGGATCCTATAAACTTACATGAAAACTCAAATTTCGATTTAATAATTTCAAAACAAAACCTGGTAGCCGGCCATCCCTTAGAAACGGTTCAATTACAAACAATAACAGGGATAAATCAAAATTCATATCCATTTCCCGACGAGCTGCCACCCATCAGTCCGGGAGAAACTTACGTGTGGCAGGTTCAGGCAAACGATCCATCCGGAATGATTTCAAGCCCTTCCCTCTCCTGGGTTTTTGGACCCGAGGAGCCTATGGAATTCCCCCCCGGTCCAGGTGACCCTTGCGAAGATCCCAAATACGTTGAAAATGAGGAAAAACAATGTGCCGATATAGTTGACGAAAAAGTTAATAAACCTTTTCATATCGGACCAGAACTGGATTTTGACAATTTTAAAGATGATTGGCAGGAGTACTTCCGTATGCTTTCTCAAACTATGCTGCAATTCGATTTACATTTAAGTATGATAAAATACTGGATTGGCGAAGGTGATAAGATTGATAAGCAGGCCCAACAAGTTCAAAAACTGGCAGGCCTTATTAAAAACGGTATTGGAAAAGGTGTAAAAGCTTTTAAAAAAGGTGGTGAAGAAGTGATGAAAGACATGGCACAGGAATATGCCGAGGACAAGGTAAAAGAATTTGAACAATATGCTGTTGGTCAGGTTTCTGAAACTTTAGGTGCGTTATACGATTTGGAAGATATGGCAATCCGTCAAATTGGACTAGGAATTGCGAAAGGAATTACGGGTGTTTATCCCGATAAAATGGCCGACCACTTCCGAAGGAAACTACAAATTAATACAACAGAACTTTCTGAATGGGTATCAAACAGTAGAAACCGAAATGCTTTTGGTGCACACCCAACTTTGCAAAATGGGATTGAAGACATGTGTGATATATTAAACCAACTTGATAAGATTGAAGAAGATTTTGAAAAAGCCGTTGAAGCTGCCGGGTTTATTTGTATCGAATGCGAAATTCCTGATTGGTTAAAAGACGAAATAGAAAAATTAAGGCAAGATATAGAAACTCATATCCGGATGTTTGGTGATACGATCGACCAGATTCGCCAACGTTTAGTCGAAGCTCGCGGAATTGCAAATAACAAAAAAGCTTACGAAGATATTGCCAGGCTGGGTTCTTTCCAGGCCAACAGTGCAAGACAAACACGCGAAATAAACTATGTTTTAAAAGAAAGTAAAGCTGAATTTGAAGAGGCTTTAAGTCATCGTAAATAACTATTGTTAAGTCAAGCATAAATCATCTGCTCGTCATGCTGAATTCATTTCAGCATCTTTACTTAAAGCAACAGATTCCGAAACAAGTTCGGAATAACGTACCCGAACTTAGAGACTTCACTTAACACTAGTAATTGAGCTAAATTAAAACAGCCCGACTTTTGCCGGGCTGTTTTACACTACAAGAATTTATTATCTTCTTCGCTGTCTTCTCTCAATTTCAAATTCCTTTTCTTCTAAAAACCCATCTCCTTTTATTTGAAGTTTAAAAGTACCGGCTTCCACCATATTTTCTTCGTCGAGCATTAAATCCCATGCCACAAAATTTAAACCTTTTTCACCCTCCAGTTTTATTTCTTTCACTGAATTATTATCAGCATCGATAACATTTACCGACACTTCTCCGCCAGCTTTCAAATAAAATGGTGCATTTAACTCTTTGGCAGTCCGTCGATACCAATATCCCGGACGAATTGGGAGTTGACAGTTTTCAAAATCCATGATCTTGCATATTACATCTACATCCATTTCTGAAATTTCCCGGATAAACCGGACATCGAGCACATAAACACCGCGACCATGAGTTCCAATAACCGCAATATCATCTCGTGGGTGAATGACCAAATCGTGTACATAAGTGGTTGGCAATTCGCCGGGTAAGCTTTCCCAGCTTTCTCCTCTATTCAACGAAACATAAACTCCAAAATCAGTTCCAACGTAAAGTATATTTTCATTTTTAGGATCTTCGCGAATTACATTTGCAGGCCCGCATGGAATATTTGATGAAATGTCAATCCACGTTTTTCCGAAATCCTCCGATTTCCAGACATAAGCAGCAAAATCATCTTCACGTTTTCCATTTTGAGTCATATAAACTCTGCCTTCAATAAAACGTGACGCTTCCATTTGCGACACCCATTTTCCAAACGGCAATCCTTTATTTATTTCTTTCCAATCAGTTCCACTGTTTTTAGTTATCCAAACCCTGCCATCGTCGGTTCCTGCGTAAATCACACCAAACTTTATGGGCGATTCTGAAATGGTAAAAATGGTTTGGTATGGAATATCCCCTTTTTTTGCATCATCATTGTATGTTAAATCGGGGCTAATTTTCTCCCAGGTTTCACCTTCATTCATCGACCGGTGAATAAACTGGGTTCCGTGATAAATTATTCCAGGATTATGTGGCGATAAAATAAAAGGTGCGAGCCACTGCCCACGCAACCTATCAACACCTTCCGGAGTTTCTGGCATAATGTTTTGACTCTCATTTGTTGCCATATTTGTTTTCGAAATAGTTCCGTAAAAACCAGCTGAATAAACTTTGTCCGAATTTTTAGGGTCAATAAAATGATTGCTTCCCTCACCGCCCGGTGCACGTTCAAATTCAACTTGGGGAATATTATTTCGTCCCTGACTTAAATCAACCACTCCCCGATAACTTCCATGATCCTGAACAGAACCATAAACCCGGAAAGGTTCAGCCATATCAACATTTATATTAAAAAACTGAACCAGCGGCAGATTATCGTAGAATGTACGGAAGTTCTCGCCATCGTACGAAATGGCAACTCCGCCATCATTAACATTCACAATATATTTTGGATTTTCGGGATCAATCCACAAACCGTGGTGGTCGCCGTGCATTCCGCGTAGTGGTCGGAAAGTTTTCCCACCGTCTTCAGAAAGATTTAACGCAAGCCCCATCACATAAATTTTATCAGGATTAACAGGGTCAACACGCATTTGCCCGAATACCCAACCATAAGTTCCCGAAAGTCCTTCCATGTAACTGTTTTGTTCGCTAACTTGTTTCCAGTTTTCACCCCCGTTGTTTGAGCGATAAACAGTGGCACCTTTTATTCTTCCGCTACTTGGCCGCCCGTAGGCATCGGTAGTTGCATTTAGTTCGTTTTCTTCTTTTAATTTTTCATAATTATCGACAAAAGCATAAATTACATCTGGCGAACCTTTACAAAGGTCAATCCCAATTCGACCACGATATTTTGGTTCGGGTAATCCCTTGTTTATTTTATTCCAGTTTTTACCACCGTCGGTAGTTTTATAAATACTGGTTTCTTTATAATCCAGTTCAGTTCTTGGGTCGTTCCATTTTTTACGAATGCGTTGCCAGGTTGTAGCATAAATTATATCTGGATTTTCGGGGTGCATTACCAAATCGTAAGCCCCGGTTTTATCATCAACAAATAAAATTTTTTCCCAATTTTTACCGCCATCCTTTGTTTGATAAACACCGCGTTCGTTATTGTCAGTCCATTCGTTTCCACCGGCTGCAACAAAAACCACATCCGAATTATTTGGATGAACCAGTATCCTCGAAATGGTATTAGTATTTGTTAAACCCAAGTGTTCCCAGCTTTCACCTGCATTTTTCGATAAGTAAATTCCGGCACCTACATTCGAACTTCTGAAAATATTTGCTTCTCCGGTTCCTGCCCAAATTGTATTCTGGTTTTGCGGATCAAGTGCTAAGTCTCCAAACGCCGTTGACATGCCATGTTCAAAAATCGGATTCCAGGTTATTCCTTCATTATCAGTTTTCCAAATCCCTCCTGAAGCACCAGCTACATAAATTGTGTAATTTTCACCTTTGGGAGAAACTACTTCAACATCAGACATGCGGCCGCTAACATTTGTTGGCCCAACAAACTGCCAGGGTAGATTTTTAAATACTGAATTTTCTTTTAATTCAACATGATTTTTATACCATTGGACACGTTGTTCTTCATCTGTTTTTTCAATAACTTTTTGTGCATTCGTCGAAAAACAAATTACTATAAAAAGTATGAACACAATTATTAACTTATTCATTCCTGTTTTTAAAAATCTGCGTAACATGATAAAAATTTTATTTGGTTTAAATACTTCGAATTTTTGATGTGCAATCTAACAATAAATGAACAATATCATTTGAAAAAAGCTTATAAAATCAGTATTTTAGCTGCCTGAGAAGTATAAAATCTCAAAATTATTTTTTCTGAATTTAAGTACAATGAATGAAATAAATACTATACATATTTTAGGAATCAGGGTTGATGAGCCAATTGTAACATTAACCGATTTAATTGTCTCCTTTTTGTGCTTGTATTTTTTTTACAGAATTCAGAAATCCGGCAAAAAGGAAAAAGTATTTATCTATTTCAAAATATATTTTTTAAATATGGGAATTGCCACATTGCTCGGCGGTTTGATTGGTCATGCATTTTTATATAATTTTAGTTTTTATTGGAAATTGCCGGGATGGATTATGAGTATGATTTCCATAATGTTTGTTGAACGTGCTGCAATTGAACACACGCGGATTTGGTTAAACGAATCGATTGTAAAAGTACTGGGAGTAATTAATATCCTCGAATTCCTAACATTTTTAACACTAACCATTTTTACCCTCAATTTCTTTTTTGTTGAATTTCATTCAGGTTACGGGTTAATGTTTGTAGTACTTTCGCTCGAAGGATTTCTATTCCTGAAAACAAAAAACAAAGCTTCAAAATACATGCTTGTTGGAGTAGGTTTTGCAGCAATTGCGGCCCTATTTTTTATGAATAAAATCTCACCACACCAGTGGTTCAATTATCTTTCGATTAGCCATGTTTTAATGGCAGTTGCAGCTACATTTTTTTATATCGGGACTACAAAAATCGATATGTCGGCGGTTAAAACGAATACTCGCTAATTGGTAATTTTTTAGGATTTTTTAAGGAAGACATCTTTTTATTGGCAACGGAAAATTGTATGAGTAGTGGCAGATTGCGTGATAGTTTCCTGTCAAACCGCTACGCAGTTTGAGCGGGCTACAAACCTTGATATTAAACACTTCCCCTGCCATTACTTATACAAAGTGTTGTGCGTTCGTGCTTTAAAATCAGACTGTATGACGCTATCCATAAAATGGGATAACTTCTCTGCACCAAATTCTGAAAGATGACTTGCATCCCAAAAATCACTAAGAATGTATTGATTATCTGACATTAAATCAAAATAAATACAGTTATTGTACTCGTCAGCGATATCAGTAGTTGCACGAAAAGTTCTAGACAACTGCTCTTTATTCAAGTTATTACGATATGTTTTATATGCTGGTAGTGTAAATAATAAAACTTTTACATTATTGTTTTTGCTCCATTGAAGAATTGACCTTAATATTGAGAGGTTCTCCTTGAATATTTTATTATTTTTTTCAGATTTAATATTTTCAATCGTCTGCCATTCTAAAGTCTCATATGCGGTTTGTGTTAAATCGCGAGTCTGTTTAGAATTAAACGCTGTTGACCAACCAAGCTTAGTGCAGTTATATTTCATAGTTTTGTTAATGTAGGAAGCTTTCAATTTTCTTAAATTATGAATAAGTCTATTATTCATAATTTCAAACGAGGGGTACTTCCAAAAGCCAAAGTAATAACCATAATTGCTTTGACAGTGAGAAATGTGTTTAATTTCATAATTTGCAAAAAGAGTAGGATATGCAATTGGTAATATAATTGTTTTTAACTTACCAAGCCTACTCTTGTACTTTTCTAGTATTTTATTGTCATAATAAAGCAGCTGCGCATTATGTCCTGCATTAAAAGTATTTGATGAAAATAATTCAGGATTTAAACCGCCATAGGTATGAGAACTTCCTAGGATTAATGTTTCTATGTCTTCGGAATATTTGTCTAAGTATTCTTTTTTATAACTGTATTCATTGGGAATATACCATAACATTACTTCAAGTACGACTGCAATAATCAATAATGGGAATGAAAACAACAATGTTTTAAAGATAAACTTCTTCATGACTTAAAATTGAAAGTAAATAAATTCTTGAGCCGTTCCCATACAAACCAAAATGGAAATAATTATAATATAATAAAAAGACAAGCGAATTGGTTGTTTCCATTTAAGTCCAAGTTTTTCGATACCGTATCTGTTATCTCGTCCATACCACTCAATAATAAAAAATATTAATGTTATAATAATAGTGAATAGTGCTCTTCTCATACCATTAAAATGAGGAATTGAAAATAACGATGAGGAAAAAATTCCTAATATATAACTTACTGCATGGTTAAAATTTTCGGCTCTGAAAAAGGGCATTGAAAGCACTAATAAACTAAATGTGGTAAAAATACTAAGAGCTTCTTTAAGTGAAGGGAAAATTCTTCCTTTTGCAATACTTCCAATATTTTTCTGCTTTTTCTTTCTTAATAATGAAGGCAGAAATAATATAGCATGTACCACCCCCCAGATAATAAATGTCCAATTTGCTCCATGCCAAAAGCCAATAATTATAAATTGAATAAAAACAGTTACTATCTTCCATATGTTTTTTCTGTTTTTATTGAGTTTTACCATGGGAATAAACAAGTAGTCTCGAAACCATGTAGTTAAAGAAATATGCCATCGTCGCCAAAATTCAGCAAAATCTCTAGAGAAATAGGGAAATGCAAAATTTTGAGTTAAATTAAACCCAAATAATCTTGATGTGCCAATAGCAATATCAGAGTAGCCTGAAAAATCTCCATAAATTTGAAACGTAAAGAATAAAGCACCCAAGGCAAGAGTGCTACCATTCATATCTGCAGAATCATTAAAAATTTGATTTGCGTAATAAGCACAATTGTCTGCAATTACAATTTTCTTGAATAATCCCCAAAGAATTTGACGCATTCCGTCAATAGCTTTTGAATAGTCAAAAGTTCGCTTCTTATAAAATTGAGGAAGTAAATGTGTCGCCCGTTCAATTGGACCAGCAACCAATTGGGGAAAGAAACTCACAAATACTGAAAAGGCAATAAAGTCTCTTGTCGGTTCTAGTTTTCGTTTATAAACATCTATTGTATAGCTCAATGTTTGGAATGTATAGAAGCTAATTCCAACAGGTAAAATAATGTTCAGTGAATTTGATTTTATTTCAGTTCCAAAAAATGAGAAAGCTGTTATAAAATTATCTAAGAAAAAATTATAATATTTGAAGAAACCAAGAAAACCAAGATTAACTAAAATACTTGTCCAAAGTAAAATTTTTCTTTTGGTTTGATTTTCTTCTATTCTTAGTTTTCGACCAACAGTATAGTCAACAACGGTACTGAATAATATCAGTGATAAAAATCTCCAGTCCCACCAACCATAGAATAAATAACTAGCTGCAACTATTAGAAAGTTTTGCAGTTTCAAGTTGTTGTTTGTTGCAAACCAATAAAGTATAAAAACTATCGGTAAGAAAATTGCAAAGTCAATTGAATTAAAAAGCATAAATTACGTCTATTGTTTTAAAGTTAGATATTAGCACTGCCGTTTCTCTTTGCATGACGCACAACGGTTTGGCTAAGTACAGTAGCGGAATAAGTCCCTCTGCCGTTGCAACGAAGATCTGCCGTTTCCTGTTTTAAATTTTTTAGGGAGGGATTTATTTCTCATTTAGTTCTATTTATGGACTCAATATTTTTCAAATATTTTGCAGTGGAATATTTATTAATAATAGCAAATCCACCATTATCTGTTACAAGATATTTTGGTTTCAATGGATTTTTAGGATTATTCATATCCAATATTTTTGTATCTGAATCATATTGTACACCACCAAAATATTCGGATTTGTCTCTATCGAAGTTGTTAATTTTTCCTATTTCAGATTGGTATTTTTGGGTGCTGTTACGATTTATTATGTATTCATATCCTTCAACTTCCATTGCTAATCTAAAGTTTGAATTTGTTGGATATAAAACATATATCCCACCAGAAGAATGTGAACGACCTAACAAAAGCCCACCGCCTGTTCCATCAACTATTAATCCTTTTTTTACCAATTTTTCAATTTGTTTCATAGAAAAATCTTTACCATGATATTCAAATCCAATAAAATGAGAAAACCAATTATAAAATTTGCTTTTTGGTTTCGGAAGAAATGTTTCCATACGTTTAAAGTTGAACCAGTAAAATCTATGATTAAAGGTGGAATTGCTCCGATTGAAGAACCGAGTACAACTCAACTCTTATCTAAATTTTCCGAATTATTATCAAAGTGTCGGAAATAATTAATTTCAATTACCAATTTGAATCATCTTTGTCTTTTATTAGATGCTCCTTTAAACTTAGTATCGAATTATCAATTTTTTCTTCTGTTTCTTTCAGCATTTTTTTCTTTGACATCATAGACTTTTCAAATGGCATTTCACCGCTTCCTGTGCTGTAATATGAAAAATCGGTATACTTATATCTAAGTTTATTATCCTTGAAGTCTAAAACAAGTGTGTGATTTATCCACCCTTGTTTCATATACATGCTTGAACTAAAATTTCCTTTTATAATTAT
>Ga0233437_1003760_pt1 | contig 19226 bp, 10 predicted proteins | sample SI_122_August201_FD_182714 | JGI IMG/M metagenome (GOLD analysis project Ga0233437, IMG submission 182714) | Seawater microbial communities from Saanich Inlet, British Columbia, Canada - SI_122_August2016_200_MG | ecosystem: Environmental > Aquatic > Marine > Inlet | place: Canada: British...
CCGGTTACGACATGCAAAGAGTGCTGGCTGCCCGTTCACCAAAAGAGGCTGCACTGATGAGTGGTTCTGTTTCACTTGCATTATATTTCCCGCGATATTTGATGATCACCGGACTGGCGGTTTTGGGCCTTGTTTATTATAATGCAGGTGGCCTGATGACTTCCGATGGTATTGATTTTGAAAAGATTCTTCCTTTTACTTTGAGTAATTATATTCCCGCCGGTTTGCTTGGACTAGTGCTGGCAGGGTTGATAGCTGCTTTTATGTCAACTTTTGCTGCCAATGTGAATGCAGGCCCGGCTTACATAGTCAATGATATTTATAAACGTTTTATCCGTCCCGGTGCTTCAGACAAGCAGTTGTTGAGAATGAGCTATCTGACCAGTTTTGGAGTTGTGGTGGTTGGGATCATCACAGGATTTTTTATCAGTAGTATTAATGATATTTTTCTGTGGATAACAGGTGCTTTGTTTGGTGGTTATGCAGTTTCAAATATGTTGAAATGGATTTGGTGGCGTTTTAACGGCTATGGTTTTTTCTGGGGTATGCTATCCGGCCTTCTCGCGGCATTAGTGATTCCAAAGGCATTGCCTGATGCCGGTTTTCTTTTATCTTTTCCAATAGTATTCGGAATTTCCTCACTGGGTTCAATTTTGGGTTGTTTGCTAACAAAACCGGATGATGAAAAAGTTTTGATGGAGTTTTATAGAAATGTCCGGCCCTGGGGATTCTGGAAACCGGTGTATCTAAAAATAAAAGAAACGGATCCTGATTTTAAAAGAAATATGAATTTCGGCAGGGATATGTTTAACAGCCTGATCGGGATCATCTGGCAAATGTCATTGACTGTTATGCCGATTTTTCTTGTTATCAGGGAAAATTTTAATATGTGGATTGCTTTTGGAACATTTATTATTACAAGTCTAATTTTGAAATTTAATTGGTTTGATAAGTTAGATGATTGATAAGTGATGATTTTTGATTGATGATTTTCAAATGATAAAACATTCATGAACCCGAGAATTCGGGAACAAACAGGAGTATGATTATAATTTAAATATATATCCAGTAGTTTGCGGAGATAAAAGCAGATAAATCATCAGCGAAAATCAGCGTAATCTGCGGGAAATAACTAAAATAAAAATGACAAAAAACGATTTCAATAAAAAACTAAACGAACTTTTTAAAGATCATCACGAATTCGTTAACAGAAAAAACGAAGCCTTAAATTCAGATAATGGAATTTTTCATCGTTACAAACATCCAATTTTAACCCGCAAACATGCTCCCGTATTTTGGCGCTATGATCTGGATTATGAAAGGAACCCCAACTTGTTACAACGCCTTGGTGTGAACACGACTTTTAATGCAGGAGCAATAGAATTAAACGGAAAGTATTACATCATTGCTCGAGTAGAGGGTTTTGATGTAAAATCATTTTTTGCTGTTGCAGAGAGTCCTGATGGTATCAATAATTTCAGGTTTTGGGATCATCCAATTGTTATGCCTGTTACTGGTGACCCCGAAATGAATGTGTACGACATCCGCCTGGTAAAACATGAAGATGGCTGGATTTACGGAACTTTTTGTGCAGAGCGAAAAGATATGTCAAAACCGGAAGATAGTTCTGCTGCTTTGGCTTCCTGTGGTATAGCCAGAACAAAAGACCTGATAACATGGGAACGCTTACCTGATTTAAAATCAACTGCACAGCAGCAACGCAATTGTGTTCTGCACCCTGAATTTGTGGATGGTAAATACGCTTTTTATACCCGTCCACAAAAAGGTTTTATTGATACCGGCGATAGTGGCATTGCCTGGGGTCTGGTTGAGGATATTGAAAATCCTGTCATCAAAGAAGATGAAATCATCATTGACCCACGACAATATCATACATATAAAGAAGTAAAAAACGGCCAGGGTCCGGCACCGCTCAAGACCGAACACGGGTGGCTCCACCTGGCTCATGGTGTGCGGTACACTGCTGCCGGATTACGTTATGTTCTGTATATGTTTATGACAAGCCTTGATGATCCTACGAAAGTTATCCACAGGCCCGGCGGGCATTTTCTTGAACCTCTTGGTGAAGAAAGAGTAGGGGATGTCTCAAATGTTGCATTTTGTAATGGTTGGATTTTGAAAGACAATGCTGAAGTTTTGATCTATTATGCTTCGTCTGATACAAGGATGCATGTAGCAGTTTCAACTTTAGACAAACTTATTGACTATGTTATGAATACTCCGGAAGATGCAGGATACACTCATTCATGTGTCGCACAAAGGGATGAAATGATTGCTAAAAACCTGAGGATTATTGAAGAACAATTTCCGAAGTTGAAAAATTTGATTTAAGAAATTGAGTCCACATCGAAAAATAAAAAAATAATATTGCCAGTAAGACCCCAAGTGTCAAAGAGTCACAAAGAGCTTATTTCTAATACATTATTCTTGGTGTACCTTTGTGTTTTCGTGTCTTTGTGGCTAAAAATGGCTTTTCGGAGTGGACTCAAAATTATTTTAAATGTACCATATTTAAATAACTATACTTAACTTATATTTGCACATTTAGAAATCATGAAATTGGTATATTTAATATGACCGGAGCAGAAAGAATAAAAGCAGCTTTGAATTTTAATGAAACCGATAAGATTCCTGTTGATTTTTCAGGGCATAGGTCTTCCGGAATTTCCGCAATTGCATACAATAATTTACGAAAGTATCTTGGCCTTGAGATTAAACCAATAAGAGTTTATGATATGGTACAACAGTTAGCAATTGTTGACAATGATGTGCTTGATTTATTCGGTGTTGATACAATTGAAATGGGCCGTGGCTTTTTGTTGGATGATAAAGATTGGAAACCCTGGGTTTTGCCTGATGGAACAGCTTGTGAAATTCCTTTTTACCTGAATGTTAAAAAGAAAAAAGATGATTGGTTTTTATATAATGATAGTGGCCTGGAATTAGGTAGTCAGAAAAAAGGCTGCTTATATTTTGAACAAACATTTTTCCCGCTTTCTGAAAGAGATTTTAATAAAGATCAATTTTCTGATCTGGAAGAACAATTGAATAATCAGATTTGGTCAGCAGTACCCCATCCCGGTGCCCATTTGCCTTTGACAGGTGAAAACCTGAAAGTTATGGCTGAAAAAGCCAAAGCTTTGAGAGAATCGACCGACAGAGCTATAATTGGGCTATTTGGGGGTAATATGTTTGAAATACCTCAAATGCTTTTCAGGATGGATAATTATCTGTTATACATGGCCATGTACCCTGAGCAAACCTTAAGTTTTTCAGAAAAACTTTACCATATTCATTTAAAAAATCTTGAAAAATGGATGTCGGCTGTTGGGCCATATATTGATGTTGTTTTATTTGGAGATGACCTGGGCGGACAGAACGGTCCTCTTCTTTCGCCCGAAATGTATCAAACCTATTATAAACCATTTCATAAAAAACTATGGTCGCGTGCAAAGGAACTGGCTGATGTCAAAGTGCAGTTGCATTGTTGTGGTAGTGTCAGAATGCTCATTCCCGACCTGATAGAAGCCGGACTGGATGCAATCAATCCGGTTCAAATTTCCTGTGATAATATGGACTCCAAAACATTGAAAAAGGAGTTTGGGGATAACCTTACATTTTGGGGTGGTGGTTGCGATACTCAATTTGTTTTGCCAAATTCCAAACCCGAAGATGTTAAAAAGCATGTCAGGCAGCAAGTTGAAATATTTAAAACAGGTGGTGGCTTTGTCTTCCAACAGGTGCATAATATTATGGCTAATGTTCCCCCTAAAAATATTGTTGCAATGTTTGAAGCAGTAAATGAATACAATTAATTGTAATTTGTAAAACCTTTATTAAGTTTGGTAATACTACAAATTTTTAGTGGAAAGTTGACGTGTGAAAATAATTGAATGCGAAAATGAGTGAATAATAGTTTGACAGATTGAAATGATTAATTGATGAGTTATTTAAGCATTTGTTAATGTATCATAGAAAATTTTAATATTATCTGTTGAAACATTTGGAGGCATTCCCCCTCCGCATGAAAATAGAACTCTTGATTTATCTTTTAGATTGTGCATTAATTCATTGGTGCACTTTATAATCTCCTCCTTTGATCCATTCGCCAGCACATCTCTTGGAGGAATATTTCCCATCATAACTACCTTTTGATTGGTTTGTTTTTTAAGGCCGGTCAAAGATGTATCAAAACCCATATTAAATAAGTTGATTCCTAATTCAGGCAAATATTTTATAGATACTCCACATTCGGCATCATTATGCAGGAATTTTACACTTACATCACAGGAATATATCTGTTTTAAGTATGGATAAACAAAATCTAAAAATTCTTGTTCACCAACAAAACCTATAATATCATCTAATATTAAAATACCATCTATCGTTGAAAATGTTGCTCTTTGTAGTTCATGCCATTCAACAAGATATTCTGTAATGATGTTTAATAATTTATGAGTTGCTTCAGGATAGAGCATCATATTCGTTAAAAACTCCGTTGTTCCCATAAGATATGATGCAATATTTAGCGGCCCTCGTGAAACAGAAAATCGTATTTTATGTCCCACATCTTCAATTCTTTGTCGATACAATAGCAAACGATTTAACAAGAAAGGTGCACAACCGTCAGTTTCAGCATTTGGCTTTACTATTTCATCTATGTCTTTAATAGAATATATTTTCTTATAAACGTGTGGAAATTCATTTTTAGGAAAAGAGCATCTTGCCCCAAATGCCAATGGTTCACTGCACATACCAAATTCAGCCCAAAATCCGGGGAGAAACATTATGTCAGGGAAAGTTTCAATTGCTTTTAAGTTTGCTTTAAACCATAATAGGTCATTAGAATAATAGTCTAATATATTAATACCATACCAATTGGGTAGCCACGGACTATCAATTATAAAACCAACAGGTAAAGGTGAAAGGATGTTACCATTTATTATTTCTTTTAGATCATTCCATTGTTTATCAGTCATAATTAAATAAATTTAATTAGTTTCATTTTGATGATTATATTATAAATTAAATTCTCCAATTAAAAGAATTTAATCATAGCAAATTTAAAAAAAAATCTTACAGGAAGCCATTTTACGAAATGAAGTGGATAGCTATTAACGAAACCCATGACATTAATATGGGCATGACACCCTGGTTGGGAGATAAAATGACTATGAGGTTTAAGATGAGATATTTTTCCGTTTTCAAGGAGCAATCACAGGAATTCGAAATAATTGAAACCCTGCCAACTATGGTGTTGAAGGATGACTGAGGATACTAAAAAACCATGCTTACTTTATTTGTTTTTTATCCATGTTTGTTAGTTAAAATTGTCATCTTTTATTTTATTTATACATTTGTTGAGTTAAATAAGTCACTATGTCGAATGAAGTGGGTAATAATTATTTTGATTCTGAAACTTTGTAATTGATATAAAATAATACTCAACGACCAAAGGAAGTCCGTATGGATAAGCAACATGCAATAATCAATAAAAAAGTAAAAAAATTTGTACAAATATTAAAAAACAAAACAATGATGAGAAAGCTAACAATAGTATTATTAACTGTCCTTACAGTTTTATTAATTTCTTGCGGAAACAATTCCGATCAAAAACAATCAAAAGATGGTTTATTTAAAGCTCAGGAATTATTTTCTGAATCCGTTCGGCCCGAAGGACAGACAGATGTAATTGAGCTAAGGTGCGACCCGATTGATACAGTTCGTATTGGTTTTATTGGCCTCGGGATGAGAGGTTCAGGTGCGGTGTATCGCTATACTTTTCTGGAGGGTGTAAAAATTGCTGCCCTTTGTGATGTCGTCCCGGAAAATGTGGAAAGAAGCCAGAAGACCTTAAAGGATAAAGGCTTGCCTGAAGCTGATGGCTACACTGGTACCGAGGATTGGAAAAAAATCTGCGAAAGGGATGATATTGACCTGATATATGTTTGTACACATTGGGATTTACATACACCAATTGCCGTTTATGCAATGGAACACGGAAAGCACGTCGCTACTGAAGTCCCTGCGGCACTTACAATTGAAGAATGTTGGCAACTGGTGAATACGGCCGAGAAAACCCGAAAACACTGTATGCAATTAGAAAATTGCAATTACGACTTTTTTGAAATTGCTACACTTAATATGGCACAAAAGGGGCTGTTTGGCGAAATAGTTCACGGCGAGGGAGCTTACATTCATGATTTGCGGTGGCTGAATTTTAATGACTCCACCGGGTACTGGAATATGTGGCGGTTGAAACACCTGGAGAAAGCTGATGGCAATACTTATCCAACTCATGGCTTTGGTCCGATTTGCCATATTATGAATATTCACAGGGGCGACAAAATGAACTATATTGTATCTATGTCGAGCGACCAATATGGTATGACCGCTTATGCCAAAGAGAAATTTGGCGAAGATTCTGATTTTGCGAAAAGAGACTATAAGAAAGGTGATATCAACACATCACTCATTAAAACAGAAAAAGGAAAAACAATCATGTTACAGCATGATGTTACAAGTCCCCGCCCGTATAGTCGTTTACATACCATAAGTGGCACTAAGGGTTTTGCTCAGAAATATCCAAAAAAGGGAATTGCTCTTGAACCCAATGCACACCACTTTTTATCAGCAAATAAATTAGATTCCCTATTAAAAGAATACACCCACCCTATTGTTAAAGATATTGAAGAAAAAGCAAAAGAAGTAGGCGGACATGGTGGAATGGATTTCATTATGGATTATCGTTTAATATACTGCCTGAGAAACGGGCTTCCATTAGATCAGGATGTGTATGATGCTGCTGAATGGTCATCAATTATTGAACTTTCTCGAAAATCTGTAGAAAACCAAAGCATACCTGTTAAGGTTCCTGATTTTACACGAGGGGCATGGCAAAAAGTTAGTACTGTAACTTATTTTTAAAGTACTTAATATGTTTAGCATAAAAAGTTATGAACTTATTCTTTCGGGCTAAAGCCCTGATTAATGCAGTTATTGAAAACAAGACAATTATTGGGCTTTAGCCCAAAAGTTAATTATTGAAAATAAATAATGCTAACATACCTGATATTCGGAATAACTTATGCTTTTGCGGCTGCCGTGCAACCCGGGCCGTTCCAGGCATATATTATTTCCCAGGTATTTAGCAGGGGCTGGAAACCTGTTTTGCCCGCGGCATTTGCACCCATTCTGAGCGATATCCCGATATTCATCCTGGTAATGCTGATTTTAACAAATGTTTCGGAAGTTATGATCCATGCTTTACAAATAGGTGGTGGGCTGCTGCTCTTTTTTATGGCATATAAAACATATAATAATTTACGGTCTCATAGTAAAAATACAGTGCAGAAAAACGATTCGAATAAAATGACATTTTTAAAGGCTGCACTTGTTAATTTTTTAAATCCTGCCCCTTATCTCGGCTGGGCATTAATAATGGGCCCCATATTCATAGAAGGCTGGAATAAATCACCTGCTTTTGGAATTGCTTTACTGATAAGTTTTTATTCAACGATGGTTGTCTGCCTGGTGGCGATTATAGTGCTTTTTGGTACCGCAAGTAAATTAGGCCCGAGGGTAACCCATATTGCTGCCAATATTTCGCTTGTTGGGCTAATTGCTTTTGGGGTTTATGAAATATGGAAGGGGTCCGCTTATTTTATTTTATCATAATTTTTTGAGTTTCTAAACCATAAGCTGTCTCAAATCTTATTATATAAACACCTGCTTGATAATCAAATAATCTTATTACGGTTTTATTATTATTTATTTCGCTATCAAACATTGTTTGTCCAATGAAATTCATTATTGTGATTCGTTTAATTGAATTTTCGGAAATAACATTTAAAAGATTAGTTGCCGGATTTGGATAAATTGAAATTTCGAATGAAGTATTAGCATCCATTCCACGGCTTCCTTTTGTTACATTGATCACACTTAATTCCCCGTCATTTTCAGGGAAGCCGGTTTTTGTGTAATAATTTGAATATTCATTATCAAAAGTATAAGTTGCCGAAACCTCTGTTTGATTTTGAGCATCCCAAACTACAAGAGAAATCGGATTGTTTGCTTCAAATCCTTTTCCTTCACTTAGAGTAGAAAAAACGGGAACTGAATTTTCGAGAACATTTTCGGAAACAATTACACTTGCTCCAACCATTATCCCGCCATCAAAAACTGCAATTTCGTCACCAATATTTAAACCGGCAACATAAATTGAATAAACCGGATCGGCTGCCCTACCGCCTTCAAATATAAAGTGATTCATTACTTTTGCAGATGTTGAACTCTTTGTGGTTTCAGCAGGAATAGTATAGATCAATTGATCATCGGCAAACATTTTAATCAAATAACCCTCACCCGGATTTGCATTACCGATTCCGTTAACCCAGGTAATCCCGATCATTCTTAAGGTTTCTCCGTTTGAATTTCTGATATAATCAAGATCGTTTGTTAGAATTACTTCAAAAGCAAGCAAAGCATCAATCGCATTTTCGGGGAGAAAGCTTACAAACTGATAGCCTGCCGTTAAATTTATTGGAGATAAAGGATCAACTGAATTTCCGGTTAATGCTAATGTTTCAGCACCGAACATTTTGATTAAATAACCCTCGGTCGTAATCCAATCACCAATTCCATTAACCCAATTCGGGCCTATTTTTTGTAATGTTTCAGCGTTTGAATTTCTGACAAAATCAAGATTTTCGTTTAAAATATCCTGAAGCACAACGAGCATATCGGGATTTTCAGAAATAATTCTTGAAGAAATAAACTGATAGCCTGCGTTTAAATCAATATTTTGCGTTTCTGCATTAAAATCCCAAAAACCGAAGAAGTTAATATATTCCGTAATAAGTTCAAGTTTTGTTGACAGGCCATCGTCTAGGCCGCCAAACTCGAAGGATGCACCGATAGTTTTATAATCTCCTGCATCGTAAGCTACTGCCAATCCATATTCGGGTGATGGATTCTCGAAGATCAAAACAGCCGGTGCTATTGCATCAATATGATCAACATAACTGTTATCTCCTGAATAATCAAAACTCATCCCCTGGGTAAATGTTCCGTTTTTTCCTAAAACTTTAACAATGTCACCGTTGCCGTCAGCCTCAGGATCAATATTAAACATTGGATGTACAGCAGTTTGAGGATCGTAATACCAGGTATCGCCTCCTTCCATGTAAAGATTACCTCCGTTATTTAGATAGTCAGCCAGAATTGATCCTTGAGCAGAAGTTAAAACATGATTATTAACGAAAGACATTCCGAGACAAACAAAAACTGCTGAATAAATATTTATTTCAGGCGGCATTATTGTATCTGATTCACAATTTATACCAAATTCCAATAATGCATCCTTAATAGCAGGTGCCGAATTATTATTCCCGTCATAATCAAGAATAAAAACAGGTACCTGTCCAACAACTACCGTAAATTCACCGTTTGAAGTAATTCCCAAATAATCAGTGATATCAACTATCATGTCAATAATATGGCCGGGAGGAGTATTTTCGGAAGCGGTAATGTTAAAAACAGCTTCAACGAAGCCGTCGGGCGAAATAATACCGAGAGATTGAGGATCGCTGTTAATTGCCATAAATGGGCTTGCTGCAATAAGTTCGGCAATAACATTGTAAGCATCGGCTGACCCGCTATTATTAATATTGACTAAGATTTCAGTGGTTTCACCTATGTCAATTATTCCATCACCAAGAATCTCGAAACCTACTAAGTATAATATGGGTGCATGAGCTATAATTGTAAACCATGTTTCCCATGTTGCTTCTCCATCATCTGCCGTAAGCAAGAATGAAATTATTTCACTATCAGGTACATCTGCTGAAACAAAAAAAGCAAAAGCATTATCAATAAATATTACTTCCTGAGGATCAAAATCTCCATAAGTTTCTGTATTATCAGAAATTGTTATATAAGGATTTTCAGTTGAAATTGTGGCTGTAACTTCGCTTGCAGCTTGATTTCCCACATTAAACAAACCCAATGAAAGGAAAACATCTTCACCATAATCTAATAATCCGTTTCCATTACAATTATTATCATTGATTTCATTTGAATCAAAAATAATATAAGGTGTATCGGATGTAACTTCAATATTATCCTGAAGCCTGTTTTTATTATGCCCGATTATTGAAATTGAAATTGGAAGCTGGCTGATAATTGGAGAAAACATCTCAACAATAACTTCTCCGCTTTCGCCGGCAACAGCTCGCCCAATTAAAACCTCATCCTGAACAAGAGCAACTCTTGCAAAAGGAACATCGGATTGAACAGCAAGCTGACTTGATCCTAAAAAAATACTTTCAGGATACTGGGCCGTAATATCGGTAGGAACAGCAGTCCAAATATCCATTGAAGGATCACCAAATAAATTCAAATCATAAAAACACCATAATATAAAATCATCGTTGATAAACGGAACATTATCCTCTTTTGAATCGGCATTGGCTATGCCGATTGCTGTTATATCTTCCCCAAAAATTGCATCAAAAAACTGACGGTCGAAATTTTGTGAGGCTCCATCGGTGCCGGAAATATCCGCCCAACCATCTCTTGAATTTCCAATTGTAGCAACATCGGCTGTTTCAATAGTTGTAATTATTTCAGCAAAGCAATCGACCTGGTAACCGAAAGGCCCACGATTATCGAAAGCCCCATAGTAGGAACCTTGAGAATAACTAACCATAAAACCACGGGAAATTCCATTGTTTTGAAAGTTTGAGCTTGTTAGATCAGAGTTATACATTTTCATGTTATAATTAACGGTTGAAATGCCGAGATGATTTCGCAGGTTTACACCAATACCACTTGCTTCATCGAAAACATCTTGTTTGTCCCAATACTTATCTCTTTCATAAAATCGTGTACAATTAATATTATCAGATAAGCCAATAGTGGTATATCCATTATTTGAGCTACCATCAGCGACTTCGTCTTTGTAATCGCCTCCCCATATTGTATCCATCCATATAAATAATAATTCACCAAGAAATAATGCTTTTTCAATATCATCAACTACAGGAGCATCCTGATAAAGCTGAAGTTTATTAATATGATGTTCCACTTTTGATACATTATCGGCACAAATTCTTCCTAAACCAAGCTCTGCATATAAATCGGCTTCATTCGGTTCAGCCCATCTGATATCATTGTCTGTATTCCAGTTTCCATCAAGGTTTGAATAATAAATATCGGCAGGAATATCATATTCGTCTTCTCCACCACCAAAACCATAAAATCCTCTGTGTGGTATTATTCTCTGGCCAACTCCATCATTGTCGCCATCACCTCCAAGAATTACGTAGCTGATCCCATAATTTTCATAATGATCAATTATACAATTTCTTATTTTTTCCTGATCATCCTGGCCGGTATATTCAGAATAAATTTCCTCAACGGTTTTAATACTACATATAAAACCTGTTGATTGTTTAAATTCAAGGTATGGCTCAAAGGAAGCAACAAAACTATTTTGTGTAATTAACAAAATATCCATTTCACTGTCATCCTTAGAAACATCATAAGAATAATCGGAAAGTTTTTCAGGATTATCAACGATATTTTTAATGCGGTTTTCGATGAGTGTTGAATTTCTTAAAAATTTTTCTGCCTCAATAGCACGTGAAGTAGAATAAAGTGAAATTTCCAAAACGATTTCTTTTGTAAAATCAACATGTTTCTTACCAGGAATAAAACTGATCGGACAAATTGTGAATGATCCGATTGGATGTCCGGAAAGAAAATGAGTAGAGATATTTTCAATTGTATTAGCCGGATAAGCTTGGTTTGAAGAATAAATTGTGTCATTAGGAACAACTTTATACTCATCTTTATCGGGTATCTTAGACAAGGCAAATTGCCTTGATGCAGGTTGAAAAGAAATTCCATCAACACCCTGGTAATAAGTCTGCGATATGATTTTTATATTGGCGACTTCATTTCCTTGTGACAATAACATACTTACACCGAAATGAGGTATTTTAGGACTGCCTTCATCACCAAAGTTTTTTGCATTTTTATAAAGCAAGTTCGAAAATCCATCCTCAACAGAAATAATTTCGGGCATATCAAATTTAATTGTCTTTATGATAGTTTGAGAAAAAGCATAACTACCAAAAAGCACAAGCATTAAAAAAATAATAAGATTTTGTTTTTTCATAATATTTGTGCTTTTTGTGAAAATAAATTGAATCCTATAATATACGACAGTATATTTATTGAATCCGTTGTCTTGCAAGATAAACTTTTTTTAAATAAGAAGTTTATTTTGCAAAAAAAATCACATAAAAAACAATATTTAAAAAAATAAGTATTATATTTGAATCTTCAATCCTGTTAGTATGAAAAATCCCAAAAAAATACTCGTATTCCTTTTTTTATTTCTATCCCCATTTATAACTTTCTCTCAAACACCCCCACGAGACACAACCACCTTAGCTCCTGCTTTATTAGAAGCTATTGCAGGTATTGAAACCGTTAAACTTTCATGGAAACCAATACCCGAAAACTGCAGAACAAATCAAACCCATTTCGGAATTGAAGATGAACATTGGAGTGTAATTGGCAATCCTATGGGAGATGCTTGGACTATTTTTATAAAAAGTGCAAGATTTGATGCAATGGATATGGAAGCAGGTGATGAAATTGCTATTTTTGATGATGAGGTTTTAGTGGGTGTTTTCACTTTAACTGAAGTTTGCACACCGGAGAATCAATTTAGTAATGATTTTATTGCATTCGAATTATTATGGTTGGAACCGGGATATGCTGCCGGAAGTGAGTTTACATTTAAAGCATGGGATAAAAGCAAATATAAAGAATCAATCGGGTTTGAATACACATTCCATAATCCCTGGGGAGACTTATATACAGGTGATGTTTTCCCTTTTGGAAATTGTCCGCTTAGCCTAGCCACATTAGAATTTACAAGCGGTGTTTATATTCCCGAATTCAATGTCTATTATGAAGATGGAACATTGGTAGCAGGTGAAGTAGAAGGGACTTCTTATGCTGATAAATACTTATTTGCAGGACAGGAATATTGTTACTATATAACCCAGATATTGGAAAGTGGTATGGAATCCAATCCTTCAAAGGTATTATGCGCAACACCGGCGCCACAACCTTTCGGATCGATTGATGGTGAAATCACAAATGGAGTTGACCCTCTAAAAGGAGTAATTATTACTATTGAAGGCTCGGAATATACTGCAACAAGCAATAAATATGGTGAATTTTTCATTAAGAATGTTGAACCCGGAATATATCATATTAAAGCAATTGCTGAAGGATATAAAACCGAAATACAATATTACAGGGAAGTTATTGCCGGTGAAAAAACAACAGCAGACTATACATTAACAGGATTACAAACTTATGATCTTAAAACCGGTTATCAATTTGTCTCATCAAGCCTTATTCAGGAAAACCCCGATATGCTTAATGTACTTGAAAATAATTTAAACGATAATCTTAGCTTTGTAAGAAACACAGCCGGCCAAACACTAACAAAAATCGGATCCAATTGGGTAAACAATATTGGCGATTGGATTATTACTGAGGGATATTTATTTAAAATGAATAATGATGATGAACTAATAATAACCGGATTTCCTATTGATCCTCAAACACCAATTAATTTAACAGAAGGTTATCAAATGATATCCTATTTACAACTACGGCCCAATAATGCACTTGAACTGTTCGAGGGTGTATTAAATAATCTTGATTTTGTTAGAAATACCGACGGAGCAATGTTAAGAAAGTTAGGGCCGGACTGGGTAAATAGTATAGGTGATATTAAGCTGGGAGAAGCTATCCTTGTAAAAATGTTTACAAGTGATGTTTTAATATATCCGGAGATATTCAAAACCTGTGGCGATCCCTTTACCGATAAACGTAACGGAGAGATTTACAATACCGTATTAATTGGCGATCAATGTTGGATGGCCGAAAACCTGAACATAGGTGAAATGATAAACGGCATAGAGGAAATGACAAACAATGGCATTATTGAAAAATATTGCTACAACGACAGTAGTTTAAATTGTGATACCTACGGAGGATTATACCAATGGAACGAAATGATGCAATACATTACAGACACTGCAAGACAAGGCATTTGCCCTGCCGGCTGGCATTTACCTACGGATTATGAATGGAAAATACTCGAAGGTAATGTTGACAGCCAATATGGAGTAGGCGATCCGGAATGGGATGATGATGGAAAAAGAGGTTATGATGCCGGTTTTAATTTAAAAGCAATAATTGGTTGGACCACTCATGGTAATGGTTCTGACACTTATGAATTTGCGACAATACCTGGTGGTATGTGGTACAAAAATGAAGGATACCTAAACATAGGTTACAACGCAAGGTTCTGGACTTCTAAAGGGTATAATGGTAATAAAGCATGGGGTCGAAGTTTCTCACCAGAAATGCAAACTTACCGTTACATCTGGAAAAAGGAAAATGGTTTTTCAATACGTTGCCTAAAGGGTGATTATATAAACCAACACCCTTATCCGCCATCCTCTCCCGATCCTGAAAATGGAGTCGAAAACCAATCCATATATCATGATTTATACTGGAAGTGCTCTGACCCCGAAGGTGATACATTAAATTATGATGTTTATTTTGGAACCGAAGATACTCTTCAATGTGTTTCTACATGGCAATCGGAAATAACTTACGATCCGGGATTATTGAAACATAACAAGCAATACTTTTGGAAAATTGTTGCCCGCGACGTTCATGGCGATACTACCGAAGGGCCTCTTTGGAGTTTTATTACCGAAGAACCGGGCCCATGGCAATGCGGTGATCAGTTTTATGACATCCGTAATGATGAAGTTTACAACACTACCTTAATTGGCTACCAATGCTGGATGGCTGAAAATATGAATATAGGAAAAATGATAAACGGAGATGAAGAAATGACAAACAATAATATTATTGAAAAATATTGCTACGATAACGATGTTGTAAATTGCTATGAATATGGTGGTTTATACCAATGGGATGAAATTATGCAATATACAAACACAAATATTACACAAGGTATCTGTCCTGGTGGCTGGCATATTCCTGCCGATGAGGAATTTAAAATATTGGAGGGCACAGTTGACAGCCAATATCCTGTTGGTGACCCGATTTGGGATAATACAGGATGGAGAGGTTTTGATGTAGCCTTAAATCTTAAATCAACAGAAGGATGGAGCTATAATGGAAATGGTATTGACCTTTATGATTTTAAAGTGCTTCCCGGTGGTCAGCGTTGGGACACTGGAGGATTTGGTGGTCTCGGTACATGGACATCCTTTTGGTTATCTAGCAAATACGAATCAATGCCATGGTGCCGTGACCATGGTTACTTTTCTGACAGAATCAACAGAGATTACTTCTTTTCTAAGTATTGGGGTCATTCAGTTCGTTGTTTGAAGGATTTTCCCGAAAAATAATGCCGGTAGTTTTTATATAACTACTTCTATTTACCCGTCAAGCTGGATTAATGTTTTGTGGGTTTTTATTACATAAGTCATAAGATGACTTTTAGGCTTAATTACCTCACCCCTAATCCCTCTCCAGTTGGAGAGGGGAGCGCACTCTAATGGTATTTGTGTGTATTATTCATAGCATAAATTTGGCATATAAACCAAATCCTCAGGCAAGAACACTCCCCTTACCCGACGACCGAAGGATATCCGTTTGGATCGGGGAAGGGGCCGGGGGTTAGGGTTTTTTATTTATTGTAAAAAAAGGGAAATACAAAATGTATTTCCCTTTTTTCCATATGCCATTTTAAAATTGCTTTTCCACATACTTTCCGATAGCTATCGAAACTTCGGTGGACAAGTTTACAATCATTTTATTTAATTACTACTTTCTTTACAGTATTAATATTCTCCCCTATACAACGGACAAAATAAACACCGGGAGTTAGATCACTCAAATCAAATTGAGTTGAATTTTCACTCATTTTAATATTACGGCATTCTTTTCCCTGCAAATCGGTAATTATCAATTGAATATTACCCGGATTATCTTTAATGGAAATATTAAATATACCTTCCGACGGATTAGGGTTAATTGAAATTTCCGATTCCATTTCAATTGCAGATGATTTTTCGAATTTTGCAGAATTAATTAATGTATATTCCATATCGCCTTTCGGGAATGCTTTTCTTGTATATGCATTTCCATAAGGATTTGCACACGAGAAATTATTAATTACAAATTCTTTCTCTAGGCTTTTATCCCAAATTTTTATTATTGGTGTTATTCCTGTTTTATAAAGATTGCTAAAGACAGGGACAGAATTATCCAATATTGAATCAGACTGAATAACTCCTGAGCCGGCAAGAATTTCTCCAAAATAAACACCTATTTCATCACCTCTTTCAAATTCACCTTTATCAAAATAAATAGTCCATATGTTCTGTGAGGGATCACCCCACTGAACAATAAAATGTTCTGGTGATAATTTGGGGTTGCTGTTCTTTCATAAAAGTAAAAGCCGTTAAATCATGAAAACAAACAATCCCTCATGCGAGTACGCTCCCCTTCCCCGAATCAGGGAAGGGGCCGGGGGATGGGATTTTTAATAATTCACAAAAAACCCACATTCAAAAGAAAACATTATATTTGAACCTTCAATCATATAAAATGAAAAACCCCCACAAAATATTTACAATACTATTGTTGCTACTATCATCAACAGCAATCTTCCCACAAACAAGCAAAAAACACACACAAAATAACACCACATCTCAAAGATCAGAAATTTCTCCTACCTTATTAAGCGCCACCCCGGGCATAGAAGAAATAAAACTCGCATGGAAACCAATACCCGAAAACTGCAGAACAAATCAAACCCATTTCGGAATTGAGGATGAACATTGGTCCATAATTGGTAACCCTTTTGGAGATAGCTGGACTATTTTTATAAAAAGTGCAAGATTTGATGCAATGGATATGGAGGCAGGCGATGAAATTGCAATTTTTGATGGCGACTTAGCAGTTGGCGCTTTCAATTTAACTGAAGTTTGCACACCGGAGAATCAATTTAGTAATAAACTTATTGCATTCGAATTATTATTTTTAAAACCGGGATATGCTGCCGGAAGTCCTTTCACTTTTAAAGCTTATGATAAAAGCCAACATATAGAATCAATTGGATTTGAATATACCTTTAGTAATCCCTGGGGAGATGCTTATGCAGGTGATGTTTTCCCGTTTGGAGAAATTCCATATAGCCTTGCTGAATTAGAATTTACAAGCGGCGTTTATATACCTGAATTTAATGTCTATTATGAAGATGAAACATTGGTTGCGAGTGAAGTAGAAGGAACAACTTATGCGGATAAGTACTTATTTGCAGGACAGGAATATTGTTACTATATAATCCAAATTTTAGAAAGTGGTATGGAATCCAATCATTCAAAGGTATTATGTGCAACACCGGCTCCACAGCCCTTCGGATCAATTGACGGTGAAGTTTCCAACGGAGTTGATCCTATAAAAGGTGCAATAATTTCAATAGATGAATCTCATTATACTGCAACTACCAATAAATATGGCGAATATTTTATTAATAATGTAGAACCCGGAATATATCATATAAAAGCAAGTGCTGAAGGATATAAAACCGAAATACAATATTATAGTGAAGTTATAGCCGGCGAAATAACAAAAGCAGATTTTACATTAAGCGGATTACAAACATATACACTTAAAATGGGTTATCAATTTGTATCATCAAGGCTTATTCAGGAAAATCCTGATATGCTTGATGTACTTGAAAATAACTTAAACGATAATCTTAGTTTCGTAAGAAATACAGCGGGTTTTACGTTAACAAAAATCGGATCGAACTGGGTAAATAATATTGGCGATTGGGTGATAACCGAAGGATACTTATTTAAAATGAATAACGATGATGAACTAACAATAACCGGATTACCTGTTGACCCACAAACACCCATTAATTTATCAGCCGGTTATCAAATGATATCATATTTACAGCTAAGGCCCAATAATGCACTTGAATTGCTTGAATGTGTATTGGTTAATCTTGATTTTGTAAGAAATACTGATGGGGCCATGTTAAGAAAAGCAGGGCCGGAATGGATAAACAGTATAGGTGATATTCAACCCGGTGAAGCTATTCTTGTAAAAATGCTTGAGCCAGATGTTTTAATTTATCCTGCAATATTCAAAACCTGTGGCGATTCGTTTACCGATAAACGTGACGGACAGGTTTACAGCACAGTGTTAATTGGCGATCAATGCTGGATGACAGAAAACCTTAATATAGGTGAAATGATAAACGGCACAGAGGAAATGACAGATAATGGTGTAATTGAAAAATATTGCTACGACAACGATACTTTAAATTGTTATGAATATGGTGGATTATACCAATGGGACGAAATGATGCAATACACAACCGATACCGCAAGACAAGGAATCTGCCCTGCCGGCTGGCATTTACCGACCGACTATGAATGGAAAATACTCGAAGGCAATGTTGATAGTTGGTATGAGGTAGGCGATCCCGAATGGGATGATGATGGATCAAGGGGTTACGATGCCGGTTTTAATTTAAAATCAATAATTGGTTGGACCATTCATGGTAATGGTTCCGACGCTTTCGAGTTTACTGCAAAATCCGGTGGTATAAGGTTCTATAATGAAGATTTCAAGAATATAGGTTACAACGCAAGCTTTTGGTCTTCTAATGGTTTCAATTATTCTAAAGCATGGCATCGAAGCTTTTCTTCTGATATGGAGATTTTTCGTTACGGATGGGAAAAGGAAATTGGTTTATCAATACGTTGCCTGAAGAATGAAATAACAATTAAAACAATAGGTCATCCTTTTAGGCAATCAAAAATGCATTTTGAAGTAAAACCTTAAATCCGCAAACTATTTTTTAACAAAACCTGCCAAAATATGTAATAATAATATACATAGTGTTTGACAGTTAAAGAGTTATCACCTATTTTTGTGATGTGAAACAACTAATAGGGATAAAACATTTGCGGAGATGCATTTACATAGGGTAATTCAGTAAAAACATATTTGTTTATTTTTCAACAAAATAAGTTACTATTTTTAAAGAGAAAAACCCCGAGATAAGCAAAAAAGGCTTAATTTCGGGGTAATAAAATTCTCGTATGACA
>Ga0233437_1003762_pt1 | contig 19189 bp, 16 predicted proteins | sample SI_122_August201_FD_182714 | JGI IMG/M metagenome (GOLD analysis project Ga0233437, IMG submission 182714) | Seawater microbial communities from Saanich Inlet, British Columbia, Canada - SI_122_August2016_200_MG | ecosystem: Environmental > Aquatic > Marine > Inlet | place: Canada: British...
GTAATGCCTGCTGGCGACTTTAAGTGCCATGCGGTAATTCTGTTCAACTATGAGCATTGTTATTCCGGATTTTATACAAAATTTCAGGACAACATCAGTTATCATCTGCACAAGCAGAGGAGATAGTCCCTGTGAAGGCTCATCCATGATGATGATCTCAGGGTTGCTGATAAGGGCACGCCCAATGGCCAGCATCTGCTGTTCGCCTCCGCTGAGTGTTGATCCATCCTGTTTGGTCCTCTCAGCAAGTACTGGAAAATGATCACACACTTTTTCCAATGTCCATGCATCATTGCCATTTCCCGGTCTTGCAGCCATCATGAGATTTTCTTCTACACTTAATCCCGGGAAAATATGCCTTTCAGCAGGCACATAAGCTACCCCCATTTTGGAGATTTTATGGGGTTGCCACTTTGTTGTCCTGGCACCATTTATGTATATGTTTCCGGATCGTGGCGGAGTCAGCCCCATAATAGACCGCAAGGTAGTGGTTTTTCCCACTCCGTTTCGTCCAAGAATCGAAACAGCTTCCTGTTTCTCAACATGCATTGACAGCCCCTGAATAACGTGACTCACACCATAATAGGTTTGAATTTCTTCAATATTAAGAATTTTATTCTTCTTTTCCAAGATATGCCTCCCTGACCTGCTGATTGTTTCGGATCTCCTCTGGAGTACCATCTGCAATGGTACAGCCATATTGAAGAACTGTAATTCTATCCGAAATACTCATCACCATATCCATATCGTGTTCTACTAATACAACACAAATTTCATTTGCCAGATCTTTAATCAGCGTTGATATATGCCGGGTTTCTGCCGGAGACATTCCAGCCGTGGGTTCATCCAGAAATAGAATTTTAGGGTCTCCGGCCATGGCAATTGCCACCTCCAGTACCCGCTGATCGCCATATGCCAGGTTTTTTGCAGGTCTGGCCGCCAGTTCTTTTAATCCAAGGCGTTCTATTAAAGCCCAGGTTTTCTCGGTTACATCTCTAAGACTTTGTTTTGAGGAAAAAATTCTTAAAGAGCCGCCATCTTTAGCCTGTCGGGCAATTCTTAAATTTTCAAATACACTGAGATTTTCAAAAATACTATTAATCTGGAAAGTTCTACAGATACCCATTTTTACAAGTTCGTGGGTTGGTTTATCCGTAATATCCTGTCCTTTAAAAAATATTTTTCCGGAAGTGACGCCTATTTTTCCGGTGATAATATTGATAAAAGTTGTTTTACCGGCACCGTTTGGACCGATAATAGACGTTAAACCATGATTGTTAACACTAAAACAAACACGGTTAGTCGCCATAACACCGCCAAAACTGCGGCACAAGTTTTCAGTACAGAGTAGTTCCTCCATCTTTAACCCTTTCGGAATCGCTTGAGATGCTCGCCCAGACCGACGAATCCCGTTGGTAAAAATAAAACCAGAAAAATAACAACCAGTCCAAGAAAAATCTCCCAATGTTCTGTCATGGTGCTGATATAGTCCTGAATATAAATAAAAATGGCCGCACCTACAAATGCTCCCCATAAAGAGCCCATGCCGCCCAGAAGAACCATCATCAACACGCCGGCTCCAGCAAAGGCGCTCATGGTGGTGGGACCAATGTATCCTTTATACAGAATAAACAAAGCACCGGCGATACTGGCAAGCATACAGGCAAGCATCCACCCCAAAAGTTTGTACTTGCGCACATTAATCCCAATAAAGGAGGCACGGTCTTCATTTTCACGTATGGCTTCAAGTACTGCTCCAAAAGGAGAATTGATAATACGGCGGGTAAGAAAAAAGCAAATGGCCGCAATAACCAAGGTAAAAAGATAAATTGTTACGGGATTACCCGAGTTGCCAAGATTCCATCCGAACAGAGTGATATCAGGGTTGGGCATTCCCATCAAGCCGTCATCACCACCTGTTACATCATACCATTTCCATACAATTGTATGAAACATCATACCAAATGCCATTGTCAGCAAGGCAAATGCAAGGCCACCCGTCCGTACCTGAACCCAGCCTACGGGCAAAGCAACAATGGATGTAAAAATAATGCCTGCAAAACAGGCCATCCACAATGAGGTGGGTGATAGATGGATTAAAAATAGGCCAACCACATAAGCGCTGATACCCATGTATGCATTATGCATAAATGACAATGATCCAGTATAACCCAAGAGAACATCCAGGCTCATTGCTAAAAGCCCGTAAATCATCATCTCATTAATCAGACTGATGTAAAATCGATTTTCAGATATAAAAGGAAACAGAGCTAAACCGATTAAAACCAGAACCAGCATAATGATTTTAAACGGATAGAATCCTTTTTTAATACCAGGTATAGTTGTTGTGTTCTCCATTATTCAAACTTTCCTTCCCCAAGAATGCCGCGAGGCATGAAAGCAAGAATAATCGCCATAAGTATATAAACGATTACCATTGCCAGGTCAGTTATAAAAAATTCCGCAAGTGTCTGGACAACGCCGATAAGAACGGCTGCAATCACGGCTCCCCTTAAGCTCCCCAACCCGCCGATCACAATTACAACAAAGGAAGAGATCAGCATTTCACTGCCCATTAAAGGATCAATAGTCGTCAAAGGTCCGGCAATGATTCCTGCCATCCCTGCCATGATGCATCCAAGAACAAATGCACCCATATGAACATAGCTCATGTTGATCCCAAGACAGGATACCATTTCTGGAATTGTGCTTGAGGCTCGCAGGATTAATCCGACCCTGGTTTTATTTAAAAAGAGCATTAAACAGCCCATTATCGCGGCAATGAGGAACAATGTGACCAGCCGAAAAATTGGATATTCAGTTCCAAGAATGGGCAGGGTCCCCTGCATAAATGCCGGTAAATCAATAAAACAAGGCTTATTTCCCCAGACATATTTGATCATGCCGTCAAGAAAAAACATCAATCCATAGGTTAGAATCAGTGTATATACCATGGATCTTTTGCGCATGGGCGCAATAATAGTTCTTTCTATTAATAATCCGATGATGCCTACGATTATTGGTGCGATGATAAGGGCTACAAAATAATTCAAACCGCTTGCCACCAGCGTATAGCCGGTATAGGCACCAACAGCGTATAAAGCACCGTGCCCCATGTTCATTATACGGCTCAGTCCATAAATAATATTCAGACCAATAGCTACAATGAGAAACACGCCGCTAAGAACAAGACTGTTTAAAGAGATATCTACTATAATACCGAGTGTTCCACCCATAATACGGTTGCCTGTCCTTTTCTGTTCAGTTTAAATGATTTTTAGAATCTGTATGAAAATAATCTGTTTTGAATATTTTCATACAGATGGGTTTATAATTTAGAATAAAGAGTTGCCGAATAATCTTTTCTTGCGCATTCCCTTATTCTTTAGGCCCTAGCTCTTCTGCAGAAAAAGTTTTTAAAACTTTCATATAAACTTTAGCACCAAATGGATTTTCCGGTGCTGCCATTGTTTCTGTCAGAACTGCTGAGTTGCGCATACAATTATCTTTTGCGGAAATTCGAACGTTTCCGTAAGGACCATCATAGCTGATGCCCTTAAGAGCTGCAGCAATATCTTTAGCCTTTGTATTACCGGCTTTTTCAATGGCTTTAAAAAGGTTCATCGCTCCGACATAACTATGCACTGCTGCATCAGAAGGAATTGTATTAAATTTTTTCCAGAATCTCATTTCCCAGTCATTGGAATTGGCGTTATCAACATCCCATGCCCAGTCAGAGGCGCCGAAAATACCGTAGCAGGCTTCTCCGCCGGCTTCAAGCTCCAAAGGTCCAGGTGCTGCTGCAGAAACGAGCTTTACCTTTCCCTGTAGTCCGAAATCAGATGCTTGTTTTGCAAAAACAGGAATGACATTGGTAATAAAAGCCATGTAAACACCATCAGCGCCGGAGGCTTTGATTTTACTGATATAAGATGACCAGTCTTTGGTTTTGATGGGGGCTTTATCATAGGTATCATTATAAATTTTAATACCATTTTCTTTTGCTAAAGCAATGAATCTTTCGCCGGCATCATGACCCCATGAATAATCATGTACAATTACATAATAGGTTCTTTTTTTCAGGTCCGGTCTTGCTAAGATTCCTTTTACATTTCCAACAGCAGTCTGGTCGTTTGCCAACTGACCACTTCTGAAAACAAGAGGATGAAGACCATAAAATTTAGTTGTCATTACATGGGTACTGACAAATGGTACATTCAGCTTATCGATATTTTTGGAAAGAGCCAGGCCGACACCGCTTGAAAAAACACCGATCAAGGCTTTTGCACCATCTTTGTACACAAGTTTTTCAGCTTTTGTTACAGCAACAGGGGGTTTAACCCGTGTATCTTCAACAATAAGCTCGATGGGTCTTCCCAGAACAGTTCCTTTTTCTTCAGCAGCCATTTCAATTCCATACTTCATCTCAAGGCCGCCCTGGGCAACTATGCCGGTAAGGGGGACCAAGACACCAATTTTAACAGGTTTTTCAGCAAACACCTGTTGTGGTGCCAATAACAGGACAGCGATCATTAAACTCAGCGAAAATGTGATAAACTTTTTCATTACCTACCTCCTAATTAATGATGAATTATTTCTTATAGGGGATTTCCTTTCACCCTTTTTAAGGTGCTGAAGGGTTCCCCACTGACCTAAACGGCTTTATTTAAAAAAATCATCTCTTGCTTTTTTCAACTGCAAAATATTTTCAAGTGGAGATCCCGGCGCTATACCACATCCGGGACAAAGGAAATCTGTTCCATTTTCAAGGGCTGCAAAGGCTTCTTTATAAGATTCTTCAGGGGTTCCCATAAAAAGGGTAGTGGCAGCGGCTACATTTCCGAATACTCTGACACCGTTTTCATGGGCAATCTTTACAGCTTCTTTCATATTGGCACCTTCTTCAATGCTGATGCCCTTAACACCTGTTTCACACATCAAAGGGATAATCATATCTGTATTGCCGCAAATATGCAGTACAAGCGGACCATTTGTTTTAGCGGCAACATCCGATAATACAGGTACAACAAATTTTTTGAACATTCTGGGACTCATTAAGGCCGGGCCGGCAGTCGGTTCTGCCATTACATAATAATCGGCTCCATTTTCAAAGGCAAAATTAATGACATCAATCATGGCCTGCTTGGTAATTTCAAGGACCTTTTCAACATCTTTTTTTCGCTTAAAGGTCCATCTCATGAAATTTTCAGTGGATACAAGATTGGCGCCACAGGTAAAGGCGCCTTCTGATTCACCAAAAATGGCCTTTTCTCCATTGACTTCTTTTTTGAGTATTTCAAATTGTTTTTTATAGGCAGGAAATCTTCCGCGATCAAGAAAATCAGATGGATAATCCAGGCCATCCAGGCTTTCTGCATAAGGGTGTTCCTTAATACAATACTGCAGGTCAATTTGCGGAATCCCCATGCCGCAGCCAAAAGCCTCGCTCATGGGTGTAATATCCCATCCCATGGCTTTGACCATTTCAAATCCCGCCAGTTCACCTGCCTGGGCCAGGGTTGCCATGGCTTGGGGGTCCGTGTCTGCAAACGGTCTTGCAGCACCACATTTTTCCATCAAATCCACCATGCCGTAGGTAGTGGTGCACCCTACAGGGGTCATATCAACTGTTTTTCCCTCTAATTGATTCATAACTCTTGTTTTTAAATCCATTATTCCCCCTGGTTTTTATTGTTAAATACGTATTGAATTATGGAATTCTTGGGGGACAGATTTTTTCGATCTGCCCCCATATTATGATATTATTTTTTAACCGGTCTAGAGCGCTAAATCTATAAGTTCGACCAGATCATAAACTTTCATTGAACTCTTGATTCTTTTGGAACCTTCATTCAGGTTGAAATGACAAAAGGGACAAATGGAAACCATATGATCTGCTCCTGTATCCAGACCTTCCTGTATCCTTAATCCGGCATTTTTTACGGCCCAGTCCCCATATCCTGTCATGACGCCGCCGCCGCCGCCACAACAATAGGAATTGCTGCGGATTCTTTCCATTTCCATAAAATCAATTCCCGGAATAGCCTTGAGCATTTCACGAGGGATGTCATATAGACATTTGTCTTCGTTTTTTCCAAGATAAGATCCTTTCCACTGCTTGGAACCATCTTCATCTACATCAAAATCAATCATGTGTCTGCCCGTGTGACAGGGATCATGATAGGTAACTTTCCAGGGAAGTTCCTTTGTAAATTTAATCTTGCCTTCCTTGAAATAGTTGAAAAGAAAATCTGTGGTATGTATAATCTCAAGGCCGCCAAGGTGTTCTTCATATTCATCTGAAAGACTATAATCTTTTTTCATTGCCCTGAAACAACCTGCACAGGATGTAACGATTGTTTTAACCCCGTGATTGTCTTTAAGATCTTTAAAGGTTTTCATATTGGTCTCTGCCACGCGTTTGAATTCTTCCACATCCCCCAATCTCATGGCAGTGGACCCGCAGCAGATCTCATTTTCTCCCAGGATTCCGAAATCAAGACCCAGTTTCTGGAATATTGAAGCGGTTGCCACTGGAAAGTTTCTAACAGGTAGGTTAAAGGCTCCTGTACAGCCGACATAAAACAGGATTGGGGCATCCTTTTTCATGATATTTTTGATGGGTTTTTTTGCTTTTTTAAATGGCCGGGTCCAATCGGTACGAACTCTTCTCGGGCCCTGGTAGGGGTTATTAAAACTTCTCATGGACTGGGCAATTACTTTTTGTGTCGGCATGGGACCCACACCATCCTCAACAGCCTTGCGGCGCATGGCCTCCATGATTTCCGGAATCACGGGTTTATGGTCAAGTTCACACTGGTTCTGACATCCGCCGCAGATGGTACATTTATAAATGTCATCTACAAATTCCTGGGTCCATTCAAGGGTACCATCAAGGATTCCTCTGGCAAAGGCGATTTTTCCCTTGGATGCCATGTTCCCATCAAATCCATACTCCACACCGGCCGGACAGATTTCTCCGTAGGTGGGTGGGGGACCAAAATCATAAGCTACTTTACAATTACCACATGCAGTACATCTCCATACTGCATCTTCCAATTCTTCAAGTGAAGGAATATCCCACTTCATAAAAGCCTCCAAAACTATTTAAACGCATAATTTTTTTTTAATTCATATTTATACATGGTGTCTAAAGAGCCAGTTTCCCTGTATTCATAATATCATTGGGATCAAGCATATTTTTTACCCTTTTCAATAAATCAACATATCCTGGATGGGCCCTTTTGTTTATTTCCACGCCAAAGTCAACGGGTGGTTTATAGGGAATGCCGCCATTATCCAAATCTACTTTCAGACATTCAACAATGGCCTGTCTTGCATTTTCAATGGATGCAGGATCTTTTTTAGGAAAAGGAATCATGGCACGGAGCATGCCATAGTGAACCCCCCTGTAATTTGTTACACGAACAGAAGGAGACAGGTTCCTGCCAATGAGGATTTTTTTCCATTCTTCATAGACAGGCTCCCATTTGTTGACGGGTGTAAAGGTTCCGGGCCATGAAATTCCGGCTCCTCCCTGCTTGGTATAATTCTTGGTTGAACCTACAATCTGGCTTGGCAGCTGGGTTCTTGCTCTCAAAGCTTCTTCAGGATATTGTGTTTCTTTTAACGAAGATCCTTTTTTGGTTTCTTCATCAACCACCATTTTCCAGATTTCTTCTCTGGCTTGTTTTTCTTTTTCAGTCCAGGAAAATGTTGTGGCAAAGGAAATCCATTCCGGTGCATCGGCAGGTTTTGGTTTGTACGGATAAGGGATGGGTACATTTGAGAGCCACCAGGAGACACCGGTCAGATCGTCACAGATTTCATAATTCCCAAGAGTTCTAAGATAAGATGCCATTTGACCTATGTTTTCAGTAGATGCAGTAAAAACTTTCAGGATAGGCGGCGTGGGATGTACACGTACACCGAGTTTTGTAATGACCCCGGTGGTACCGAGCCATCCTGTGAACAGACCGTCCATTCTCGGCAGTGGTAAACAAGAGTGCCAGGCATCTTCCTGTATGGCACAGGAACCTACGCGAACCAGTTCACCTGTGGGCAGTACCACTTCCATGCTGGTTATTTCCTCACTGTTGAGGCCGTATCGTGCGCTTAAGCCCCCGATTCCATGGCTGATTGCACAGGAAGAGGTGGAGGCTGAAGGTGGTCCCACAGGCCAGCTCCATCTGAGATTGTATTTAGCCAGGGCACTGGCGAATTTAGCATGGGATACACCGGGTTCAATAATGGCATAGTGAGATTCTTCATCAATGCGGATTATTTGGTTCATCCGCTTCATGTCCAGTAAAATTCCACCGTTTTCAGGTATGCAAAGTCCCCCAATATTGGTGCCCGCGGTAAATGGCGTTACAGAAATCTTTTCCTGATTGGCAAATTTCATTATTTTTTGAACCTGTTCTACATTTGTCGGCATTACAACATAATCCGGCAATTTAGGCTTCACAAAAGACAGGTCATAAGAATAGGCATAACGGATATGCTTATAATCGGTTGCATTTTTTTCCCCGACGATTTCACATAATTTTTTTGTAATTGCAGAATCAACTTTTGATTCTTTTGGTATCTCGGTCATCTAATTCCTCCTGCTAAATGTTTCTGGACATATCTGTTTTACTATTTTTTTTTAAAAGTCCCTTTTCAGTAATGATCATCGCCCCGTTTTTACTTCCCAACATTCCTTTTTCTACTTCATTAATATGTTCCAGCATGGCTTTACTTGCTTTTTCAGGATCATGAGCCTTTAATTGAACAACAATTTTTTTGTGCCCTTCACACACCATTTTTAGAAAATGTTCATCCGTATGCACAATACGTTTGATATTAATCAATGCCGTTTGAATGGTTTCAACAACCAGACTGATAATTTTGTTCCCTGTAATATCAACGAGTTTTTTGTGGAAAGCAATATCAAGGTCGCTGATGAAGTTTTTAGCATCCGGCTCCTGTTCCATGGCTGAGATGTTATTTTCAAGGTATTCGATATCTTTATCAGTGGCTTTTTCAGCACAGATTCTAACAACCTGCGGTTCAAGAAATGTTCTGATTTCAGTATATTCACTAAGTCCGGGGTTTTCGAAAAAAAAGTAATTTACCAGGCTGTCTTTTACAGTGCCAAGATCCACCTTTTTAATAAAGGCGCCTCCAGACATTCCCTGTCGGATTTCAAGAAGACCATAGGCTTCCAAAACCCTGTATGCCTCTCTAAGTGATGATTTGCTGACACCAAAATGATTTGCAAACTCCTTTTCAGGGGGCAGCTGGTCACCGATTTTCAGCTCGCCATTTAAAATTGCTGCTCGAATTTGTTCGGCGATATTTTCTGATATTCTGCTGGCTTTTACTGTTTCAAATTTAAAACCCACGATGTTATTCTTTCTCCAAATTAATTTTTTTAAAATTCGATTTCCAAATTGATTGGTTTATCGATTACATTTTCATTTGTCATTGTCAAGAGATAATTTAAAGATTAAAACATCAGATGTTTTAATCTTTTTTTCGTTGACATTTATTTTTCAATTGACTACGAAGAAGAGAATTGAAATTGTAATATTTATAGTTACACCAGCGCAAAGATTATGCTGTTTAACATTCAAATTAACCCAATATTTAATATTTGAAAGGAAAAAAATGGGAATCAAAATCAATGCCTTAAAATGTACCAATTGCATGGCCTGCGAAATGGTTTGCAGTTATCACAGAGATGATGGTTTTGCCTTTCTATCTGCATGTATTGTTTCGTATAGAGCCAAGGAGAAAAAAGATTATTTTGGAATGCTTTTAAAAGAGGAAGATGTGCTGATTGTTGCACGTCCCGAAGGCCTTGAAATAAATAAAATCGGTGAAGAGGCTGACCCTGATAAGAAAGCTGATGCTTCGGCAAAACCCATGCTCCTGCGAGAGGGGTGTGACCTTTGTGAAGATATGGATGATTACGGGCCCATGTGCGTTGCATTTTGCCCGGTAGATGCAATTACAGTGGACTAAAAAGGAGAAACCGATATGGAATATTTATCAACTGATAAGATCCTTGTCATAGATTTAAGCACAGCCCAGATTGAAGAAGATGAACTTAGCGAAAGTCTTGTTGAAGAAAAAATCGGCGGTATTGGAATTACAAATTATTTATATGATAAGTATAAACAAGATGATCCCATCGTTATTGGAACAGGATTGCTCAGCGGCACAACCTATCCTGCATCCGCCTCAGGCCAGATAACAGCGAAAAGCCCGGTCACAGGAAAGGTTTGTCATTGTCCTGTTATATATAAAACAGGGGTGGAAATTAAATATTCAGGATTTGATTATATTGTGGTCAAAGGCCAGTCCCAGTCCCCTGTATATTTATGGGTTCATGATGGTGTTGCAGATATCTCAGATGCCGCTGATATCTGGGGAAAAGATGTATGGGAGTCAACGGATGCACTTAGAAGGTTTGTAGGGGACGATCTACTCCAGACCATGATGATCGGTCCTGCAGGAGAAAAAAGATCTGATTATGCCCAGGTCTGTTATAACCACTGGAGCAGTCCTGACCGGTTTGGATTTGGTAAATTATTCGGGTCTAAAAACCTTAAAGGTTTTGCATTCAGGGGAATGGGTCTGATTGAAATTGCCGAACCTGAAGACTTTGTTGAACGGTCCCTTGAAATACTCAAAGAGGTCAAGGAGAATGATTTTCTTGAGGAAAATAAAAAAGGAATAGCTCAGATTCTTTCTGCTCTTGGCGAAGAAGATGTGGAAGCATGGATTGCGCCCATCATTCACAGGCACAGTGCTGATTATTTCACACCCTATGCAACAAATACGGCACTCTTTATTGATGAAGATCCCGGCCTGCTTGAAGAATCACAAAAGGACGAACCAGGGGTACTTGTTTCAGACATTTATGCCTTGTCAGGGTTTAAAAAAATAGGCCTTTCAGCCGTTGATACGGGACGTGCCCTAAAGGCATGTGCAAAATATGGTATTGATCCTTTTGCAGTGGCACAGCTTTGCTGTAAAACCAGTCTGGAAGATATAACAGGTTGTTTTGATTCACTTGATGGCAGCATTGACATCCCGGGCAGAGGGCTTTTTACACCCTGGTGTCCAACTGGACCGATTTTTAATGATTTTGACCTGTCAGGCGAGGATGAGATCCTTTCCTGGTGGGAGCGAAGACAGGCTGTATCAATGATTTTTGGAATCCAGCCGATTTTTTGTCTTATGTGTCCTGAACTTACCGAAGAAAATATGCTGGAACTGGCAAGCATTGGTACTGACCTTGATCTGACCCAGGATACCCTGGATGCTGTTATAGATGACATTTTAGGTTAAAAAAAATGAAGGGTCCGAAAATAGGGCTGTATGCAGGGTCAGGAACTTCCCATTCCTGGCTCTGGTTTGTAGACCTTTTTGAAAAGGCAGGTTTTTATGATCTGGTTTTTCTGGATGAATTTTCTGTACAAAACAATGATATAAAAGTGCTTGATGTGCTGGTCGTCTCCGGCGGGGATACATTTGCCGTGGCAAAAAGCCTTGGAAAAGAAGGGGGTCAAAACATCAAGTCCTTTGTTGAACAAGGCGGTACATATATTGGTTCCTGTGCAGGGGCCTATCTTCCCATGAACTCATCTAAAAAACCCCTTGACTGGTTTAATTTTGTTGATGTTAAAATCACAAATTTGAGCAAAACTCTTCCCCTGGCTGAAATTACGACCTGCAAATTCTGCACATCCTATGGTTGTGATTTTGTGTTTCACCCAGTCAGGGAAGCTGTTGCATTGAAAACCACCTCTTTTTTTGACAAAAAAACGCCTGTTGTATTTACGGCACCGCTATATGGAGGGCCCGGGATGAAAGCGTGTGATCCATCCTGGGTACTTGCAGTTTATGAGGGGTTTACCCGTAAGACCTCTTTTTTGACGAGTCGGAAAATTGCTGAAAAAACCCTTATCAAAAAAGCCGCTGTTATAAGGGTGCCATACAAAAAAGGACAGTTTTATCTTTTGGGACCTCATCTTGAACACCCAAAATTTAAAGAAGCCAACCAGTTTATTATCGATGCCGTAATCTCTGAAACGGGTATGGTTCAAAATCGTGGGTCTTCAAAATATAGATTAAAAAGTGCTCCCTTAAAAGAAAAAATAACTGGAAAACAAGCCAAAGAACTACTTTTAAGCATCAGACGGGAATTGAGCAATTCACGAATTGTGGCAGCCAGTCTGGAATTTTTACCCATCCAATGGCTGATCGGGCAAAAAGTTTATGAACCGCAAAAAATGCGGGTATATCTTGAGTCCATGTGGAAACGGATGAAGGCCCTTGAAAAAAACAAGGTATTAATACTTGAGCCTGGGCTTTATAGTAGGATCACAAGTGCCGCGTGTCAAATAACCCTTGAGCTTCGCAGAATAAAACAGCAGATTGATGAGAATCTGGACAGCCTTGAAACAGCCGTCAAAATCTTTGATTTGCTGCATGTTCTGTCATCCTCTTTTTTTGATCTGTATTTTGCAACACTGTTCAATGGTTCTCAACAATATCATGAAGGGATTAAATCAAAAGTAAAGATTAAATAAAGTATCGTTACGCAATACATAACACCATAATTTTCACGACAGGAGAAAAAATTGCAAACCGGAACTATAAAGATAAAAATTAAATTACAACCCGGATGGATTTGCATGCTTGTTACAACGGGATGCTTTCTACTGGCACTTTTATGGTTTTCCCATGCCCGGGCCGGGACTGATACAGCATCATTTTCCACCTGGTTTGTGGATATGAGTCAATATGCAGATGCTGCCCACGCAAGTCTTAAGTGCGAAGAATGTCATGGTTCCATGACCGACAGGGAGCCGGCCATGGGGATCGGTCTGAGAAAAAATCATCCTGATTCAAAGTCGGTTGATTTTCTTAAAACCCAAACCAAAAGAAACTTTGATTATCAGGTCTGCCAGAAATGTCATAAAATTGCGTATTCACGTTTTGTTAAGGGGGAACATGCAAAGGCTGCATTCAAAGAAAAAACAATAGGCAAGCCTTCAGAAGTAGGTTTCGCTCCCACCTGCGGGGACTGCCATTCAGCCCATTATTCCAAATCTCATCTGACACGTGTCCAAACAGGAAAGATGATGACTCAAACCTGCGGAGCATGTCACCTTGAACAAAAACAAAGCTTTCTTGCAAATTATCATGGCAAGGCTGCGGTAAATCTGGAATATGATAAAGCCGCATTTTGTTCGGATTGTCATGGTGCCCATACCATGCTCTCTCTTAAAGATAAGGATGTGGTATTGAATGCCTGCAGACGATGCCATTCAGATGCGACACCTGAATTTGCAAGTATTATTATTCATGACAGCACAAAGAATCTTGATGTGAAAAGTGATACCAAAAAATCGAGTCTGAAATGGGTTCATTTAATGCGCGCATTGTCTTTATTTTTTGTTATTGCCGTTCTTGTTTTTTTCTACATGCACACAGGACTCTTGATGTTAAGAAAACTCCATGAAAAATTGAGGAGACATAAGTAATGGAAACCAGAATAAATTCCCCCCAAACCTTTCAGCGGTTTCATATCCTGCACAGGATTTTGCATATGGTCATTATTTTTAATTTTACCTTCCTTGCAATTTCAGGTTTTCTTCTTCATTTCAGTGGATTTGGATGGGCAAGATTTTTGATCGCTCTGATGGGAGGAGCCGGTGCTGCAGGGTGGTTACACAGGTTTTGTGCAGTATTTCTTTATTTTGGGATACTGGTTCATGTTTTCTGGCTTATTTATTATAAAATGGTGCTAAAACAAAATTTTTGTGGACCGGATTCTATTTTGCCGGGAAAAAAAGATGTCAAAGATCTGTTCCAGAATTTAAGGTATGTATTTAACAAAGGCACTCCCCCATTATTTGACAGGTTCAGCTATCTTCAAAAATTGGATTACTGGGGCGAATTGCTTGGCATGCAAAGCATGGGAATCACAGGCCTTATCCTTTGTTTTCCAGAGTTTTTTGCAGGGATCATTCCGGGATTTTTTATTAATATAGCCGGTTATTTTCACTTTTATGAAGCCGTATTAGCGGTGATGTATATTGGTGTGGTTCATATGTCGGATACCCACCTTGCCCCGGATGTTTTCCCAATGGAAAAAGCCATTTTTACAGGAAAGATAGAAAAACAAAGATTTATGGAAGACCACCCTGGTGAATGGAAAAGGCAACAGATGATCAACGACCAAAAGCTTTTATAAATAAAATTAAAATTTCAAATGGGAATGCCCTTATGAATTTAAAAACAATATTATCTATTATAGTCGGTTGTGCATTGATGATTTTTATGGCAGCTTTTAACAGCACCCAGGCTTTTGCATCAAAGCTTGCTGATTTAAAAGCTGCAAAGACCATTGAAGAACAGGTCCAAAAACCTTTGGTGCAAGAACCTTTGCTGTGTCTTGACTGCCACAGAATGCCGAATATAAACACTAACGAGGGTGTTATTGCATCCCAGGCTTTTTGTTATGATTGTCACAAAAAAGAAGATATAATAAAACGAAATGGTGTGACTGCTGCAAGCTTACAGATTACAATGGATACCTTTAACGATAACCAGCCTGATCATCGTTTTATTGCATGCATTAATTGTCATACGGATATTGCCCGTTCACCCCATAAAACCCAAACAGGGGTAACCTGTACCAAATGTCACACGCAGCATTCTGAAGGCCCGGCCAATGACCCCCATTTAAGGGTATCCTGCCAGGCATGTCATTTCCAATCAAAATTTGTAAAGCTTGATCCAAAAGATTTTAAAGTGAAGCTTGCCCACAATGATTATGATGGTGTTCCCATAATCCTTTCAAAACATATTCTTTCAGATGTAGAAGATGAAGAAACATGCAGGAAATGTCATTTTAAAAATAATCCAGTGGGAGCTCCTGCTGCAGTGCTTCCTTCAAAAAGCATCCTTTGCATGATGTGCCATAATTCACCCCTGGCAGTGGGCCATCCTGTTTTTGGCCTTGCAGGCCTTATCTTTATGGTGGGTATTTTTTTCATGATTGCTTTCTGGTTCAAGGGAAGTGTAAAAGGAGAGGAAAAATCTCTTCACAGGAAAATCAGCTTAAGCTCGGAATCAATCTGGAATACAATTTTTTCAAAACAGGTTTTCAGTCTAATAAAAATATTTATTCTGGATATAGTTTTTCAAAGGAGAATTCTTAAAGAGAGTGTTTCCAGATGGTCAATGCATTCCTTAATTTTTACTGCCATTCTGCTGCGTTTTGGGTTAAGTCTTTTTACAGCCATTGGATTCTATTTTAATCCAGAAGGGAACATGCTCACAGCACTTATAGATAAGAACCATTGGTTTACAGCATTTGCAAATGATATTTTAGGCCTTTTTATTCTTCTGGGCATTATCTGGGCCATTGTAAAACGATTTGTTATTAAGCCGGATCATGTGGTTTCGGAATACCAGGATAATATTACCCTTATACTCATCGGCACTCTTGTCCTGCTGGGATTTTTCCTTGAAGGAGCAAGGATTCTTGTGACCGGAATCCCTTTTGATATGGCAGTTTATTCCTTTGTCGGATATCTGGTTTCCAAAGTGTTTTCAATCTTTTCCATTGACTGGGGCCAGGTATACCCGTTCATGTGGTACGCCCATGGTGTGGTGGCGGCAGTCTTTATTGCCTGGCTGCCCTTTGGGAAGATGCGGCATATGTTTAACACGCCTCTGACCTATTTTATAGAAGCTGTTGATGGTGTTAAAAATGAGAAAAGGGTTTAATCGGAATAACAATTTAAAGGTGTTAAAATGACCGAAGAAGAAACAAAGGGTTCTGACTCCCAAATAGATGAAACAATAGATAAAAAAGAGGATATTTCGTCTTTGGATCTGGAAAAAAATACCAAGGAAAAAGTCAGACAGATACCCATACATAAGCTGGATATAAAGCGGTTAATAGCCCTTGATTCCTGTACCCGATGTGGGGAGTGCCTTACCTGGTGTCCTGTTCATGACCAGGATTCAAAAGAAGAACTTATTCCCAGAAGAAAAATAATAGATTTTTTAAAGCTTGCCAGAACACAAAATGGATTTCTTGCCGGAATTATGGAAAGTGATAAAGTCGGGGAATCATTGAAAAAGGTCATTTCAAAATTAACCGGGTACAGGCAAGTTACCAAAGAACAGATGGAGAAATTTGTATTTAGTCTGTATGAATGTTCTACCTGTGGCCAGTGTGAAGTGGTTTGTCCGGCCCATATTGATACGATCGGCCTTTGGGAAGAACTTAGGCGATTGATTGTGCGGGCGGGTTATGGCCCTTTGGAGCCCCAGAAAGCCTTGAGAAAAAGTGTGATGACCTTTGACAATCCCTGGCAGCAGCCAAGGGCAGGTCGGACTAAGTGGTCCCGCCGTGCAAAAAAGGATGGCCTGATTACCGAAGAACCCAGACAAATTAAAAAAACAAAGGGCAGGGTTCTTCTTTTTCTGGGATGCACAGCTTCCTATGATGCAAATGTCAAGAGGGTGGCCATAAATACCATCAATGTTCTGGATGCCCTGGGTATAGATTACGGCGTACTTGGAAAGGAAGAAAAATGTTGCGGCAGTGTATTGCTCAGGATGGGAGATCCTGAATATAAGCGATTATTTCAGGAAAATATTGAACAATTCAACAGCCTTGGCATTGACACATTGATCAGTTCCTGTTCAGGTTGTTTCAAAACCATAATGCAGGATTATCCTAAAATCGGAAAATTGAATTTTGAAGTTTTGCATACGGTTGAATATCTGGCCCGACTGGTAAAAACCGGTGAATTGACCTTTACCCATCCTGTTGACAAGACAATTACCTTTCATGATCCCTGCCACCTTGGAAGGGCCACGGGTGGATTTGATGCACCTCGGATGATCATGGAAGCCATTCCTGGACTAAACCTTGTCGAAATGCCCAGAAACAGGGAATATTCAAGGTGTTGCGGTGCAGGCGGCGGATTAAAGGCAGGGTTTCCTGAAATTCAGGGTCGCATGGCCCAAAAGCGGATCAAAGAGGCTGAAGAAACCGGCGCACAAGATCTGGTCTCCTGCTGTCCATTTTGTTATCAGGGACTTCAGGTGGGAATAAATGCGCTGGAATCTGATATTGTTATGAAAGATCTTTCAGAATTCATTGCAGAATCTATTCTGGGTTATGATGTGTTTGAAAAGGCAGCCAAAGAGGCGGAAGAGAAAAAACGCAAAAAAGAAGAAGCCAAGGCATTAAAAAAACTGGAAAAAGAAAAAAAAGACGCAGAGAAGAAAGCCGAAAAGGAAAAAACTGCGGAAAAAAATGACTAACAAAATAGCCTGACACGGTCACCCAAATCCACCATCAAATTTTTATTTGCTGGCTGGGCCACGGGGTTGTGCACTATCCCTGGCCATCAGCAAGGTGCTATATGCAAGGCGACAAGGAGTGACGAGTGAGGCGTATAAGTTATACTCCGCAGGGAGGAACGACCGCAGTCAACGCAGCAGATGCTACCTTGATGGTGGATCAGGGGTCAATACCCGCCTTGCCTTTATAAGGTGGGATGTGATAGAGCAATTGATATTTAAAATAATTGAACCACAGTATGATCAGAATCACAGTATGATCAGAACATGAACCTTTTTAATTTTGGTATTAAGTGATAATGGAAGAATCAACATCCCATAGAAGATTTTCAAAAATTCAGGAAAAAATAGACAAAGGAGAGGTGGTTATCTTAACAGCCCAGGAAATTTGCGATCGGGTGAGGGATGGCGAAACCTTTGAGATGCATGATATAGATGTGGTTACCACGGCCACAAGTGCCCTGATGAGCGGCACATATGCTGTACTTTCTTTTAAGGTGGCTGAACCGGATACATTTACAAAAGCTGTAAAGGTATGGATAAATACTGTTCCGGCACAGGTTGGACCCTGTCCAAATGAAAGAATTGGTATCCTGGATCTGATTGTTCTGGGCACTGAAGATAGTAAAATTAATCCAGGGTATGGGGCAGGAGATCTTTTCAGGGATCTTGTAAAGGGCAAGCAGGTTTTGGTGGAAATCGAGACGGATGATGGACAAAGATTAACTTCTTTCACAACCCTTAAAAAAATTCCCCATGCAATGATTCATGCCTCAAGAAATGCGTTTAAAAATTATCTGGCATTTGTCAACCCGGGTGAAGCTGCTGTGTCTACAATATTTCATTCAGACATGATGAACGGCAATTACGAAGAAATGACGTTCTGCGGCTGTGGTGAATTAAACCCGCTTGAGAATGATCCTGAACTAAAAACCATAGGTATTGGCACCAAGGTTTTGATCAATGGTGCCCAGGGCTTTGTAACAGGTCCAGGCACTCGCAGCAGTGCTGAAAAACCCAATCTGGAAGGGATTGCCGATATGCACGGGATGGATCCACAATTTTTAGGAGGATTCACTACCGGGCATGGACCGGACATCATCATGACCTGGGCTGTGGCAATTCCTGTTTTGGACAAAGATATGTTAACCCATATTTTGAAAACCGACGCACAGATTCCTTTGAAGGTGGTTGATGTGCGAAGTCGCAAACCAATTTTTGAGATTACCTATGGGGATGTATGGAATAAAACCAATCGAACCATTGAATTTAACCGGAAAAATTGCCTGCATTGTGATGTCTGCCGTGTTGAAGAGATCTGTCCTGTCAAAGCTGTTAAATGGGATCCAAAAAAAGGTCAGCAATTTGACAGGGTCAAGTGTTTCAATTGTGGTCTTTGTGTCTCCAGATGCCCGGGAGGTACTTTTTTTGCAGATCTTGGCAATGTAGAACTTGAAGGTGTCGATCATAAAGTGCCGATCACTTTGAGACAATCTGACAGAGTTACGGCAATCAAGGCTGCCCAGGACCTTAAACGTCAGATTCAAAAAGGGCAATTCAAAATGACAGAGCCTGTAGGGAAAATTCGTTTTCCAGACAAGCTATAGCCCTAAGGGCTCACTCAAAAATAACTTTACATTTTTGCGTGTGACCTTCAGGTTAGAAGCCGATTCATCCTGCCCGGCCGCGTTGTGAAAACTCGACATATTCCCGATATGCCTGCCTTTTCACGCCTTGCCGGAACAGGCGACTCAACTCCCAAAATTGGTAACTTATTTTTGAGTGAACCCTAAGGCAACAA
>Ga0233437_1003763_pt1 | contig 19185 bp, 17 predicted proteins | sample SI_122_August201_FD_182714 | JGI IMG/M metagenome (GOLD analysis project Ga0233437, IMG submission 182714) | Seawater microbial communities from Saanich Inlet, British Columbia, Canada - SI_122_August2016_200_MG | ecosystem: Environmental > Aquatic > Marine > Inlet | place: Canada: British...
CTGGACCAGTTCATAACTGATTCTTGAAGATAAAACAAGAACACTGGCCGCGGCAAGTTTTCTATCCATAAAAGCCTTGCCTATTGACTTGTCAAGTGCATTATGCCGGCCCACATCCTCGGCAAAGGAAATCATGTTTAAATGCGTGTCAAACAATAATGCAGCATGGGAGCCCCGGGTCCGGGGATAATAGTGCTGTTTTTTTGAAAGCATGCCCACACAGTTAAAAATCTGGTCAATATCCATTTCAAATCCATTTTGTGCAGCAGTTAAAACAGAGTTTAAGTCCTCCATCATTTTTTTGCCGCAAATACCGCAGCTGGTCTGGCTGACATATGTTTTTCTTTCCAGAATATGAGAAATTTTTTTAACTCTTTCCGGGGTCAGCCATATATCAATTATATTGGGGTCCAGGTCTTTATCATAACCAATGGTCTTGAAATCATCCACAGAGTCCACAATTCCTTCCCCAAGACAGAGTCCGGCTGCGTGGAAGATTTCTTCGCCCGGTGTTCTCATGACAACGGAATAGGGTTTTTCATCAAAATGAATCAGAAGTGGTTCCTCTCCTATCAACTCAAGAGAGCTTGTCTTGCAATCCCCCTGTTCACAGCGGAGTGCTTTATAAAATTCAGTATCCTTTGCTGTACTCAATCGGTCTTAGCTCCTTGAGATTAAAGTTAGCTAAAGTCAGGCTGATATCTTTTACCTTCATCCATGGCCACAAGTAAAAAGAGACTTTAAACAAACCTTTTTTTGTATTCCCTTTTTTGTATTAATTTTGGCCCGAAGGGAAGGCAAGGGATTCTGTTAAAATGAAAGCTGCCTGGAGATACGAAGTAGGGCAGAGAGGAAAACATTCCTTACAGTCATTGCACTCTTTTGCGGCTATCTGCGGAATAAAACTGATCTCTTTGTTTATTCCCCGGTCAACAAATCCAATGGCATTCTTTTTTGCAACCTCAGCACAATATCTGACACACAGACCGCAATGGATGCAGAAAGAAGGATCTTTTGGATAACGATTTGCTTTGGCGCCATATTCTTTTGCCATTTCAATCAGATCCGGAGAGTCAGGAGCATGTGCCATGAGAAGTTCTATAATTGTTTTGCGGATTCTGTCCACCTTCTCAGACCGTGTTCTAACAATGATATTCTCCTGTACCGTGTAAACGCAGGAAACAACAAGTTTTGTCCAACCGCGTTCTTCCACTTCAACAATGCAAATCCTGCAACCTCCAAAAGGCTCCAGTTTCTCATGGTGACATAGGGTTGGTATGTTAATCCCTGCAGTTCGGGCGGCCTCAAGAAGCGTCATCCCTTCTGTTGACTTCACTTTTATTCCATCAATTTCTAATTGGATTTCACTCATTTTGCACTACTCTTTTCTTTGGTTTTTTTTATAATCATTCTGTCAGCTTCGGCAACAGGAGCCGGAACAGGTTTGCCTGAGAGTTTTGTCACCGCACCAAATTTTGCCGGGCAGACTTCAAAACAGGTTCCGCAGCGCGTGCATTTTTCCTGGTCAATAATATGGATTGTTTTCTTGGCACCGTCAACGGCATCGGCAGGGCATTTTTTCATACACAACCCACAGGCAGTGCATTTAGCAGGATCAACATAAAAGGAGATCATTTCCTTGCATGCCAATGCCGGACACCGGCCCTCTTTGATATGTGCTTCATACTCATCCCTGAAATAGCGCAAGGTGCTTAAAAAAGGATTGGGAGCAGATTTGCCCAGTGCGCAAAGAGATGCTTCCACAGCTGTTTCAGACAATTCTTCCAGAAGCTCGATATCACCTTCTTTGCCACGGCCCTGGGTGATATTGGTCAATATCCTGTGCATTTGCCGCAGGCCTTCTCTACAGGGAACGCATTTGCCGCAGGATTCATCCGTTAAAAATGCGATAAAATACCTGGCAACATCCACCATACAGGTATCTTCATCCAGGACGATCATCCCTCCCGATCCCATCATGGAACCAGCTTTGGTGAGTTCATCAAACCCGACTTCAAGATCCAGCAGATCTTCGGGAATACATCCTCCGGACGGTCCGCCTGTCTGAACGGCCTTGAATTTTTTGCCGTTGGGAATGCCGCCGCCGATTTTATAAATAATATCTTTTAAGGTCATTCCCATGGGAACTTCCACAAGACCTGTATTGGTAATTTTACCCACCAGGGAGAAAATCTTTGTTCCCTTGCTGCTATCTGTTCCCACAGAGGTAAACCAGTCTGCACCCTTATTAACAATTAAAGGTACATTGGCCCAGGTCTCAACATTATTTAGAACACTGGGTCGATTCCAGAGTCCTTTGATATTTGAGCGGGTGTACTTGGGTCTTGGCTCTCCTGCTTTTCCTTCCAGAGATGTCATTAAAGCCGTTGATTCACCACAGACAAATGCGCCTGCTCCCTGGTGTACCACCACTTTAAAATCAAAACCCGAGCCCAGGATATTTTTTCCAAGCAGGCCGTACTCCTCTGCCTGGCGTATAGCCAGGTTAATATTCTCCACGGCCAGGGGGTATTCCTGCCTGACATAAAAATAGCCTTCGTGGGAGGCTATGGCATAACCGCCAATGATCAGGCCTTCTAAAATTGAATGAGGATTGCCTTCAAGAAGCGCCCTGTCCATAAATGCACCGGGATCACCCTCATCTGCGTTAACAATAACATATTTAATGGGTTCAGCAGCGTTTCTTGACCCTTCCCATTTCCTGCCGGCAGGAAAACCTGCTCCGCCTCGACCTCTTAAGTTTGATTTTTTGACTTCGTTCAGCACATCCAAATCGCTCATTTCGCCCAGGGCTTTAGCCAGTGCTGAGTAGCCGCCAAGTGCAATGTAATCGTCAATGCTTTTGGAATCAATCTTGATGTTATTGCACAGAACCGTTCGTTCCTGGGCTTTATAAAAAGAAATATCAGATTCGTGCACAGCGCGTTCACCTGTGACCGGATCTTTAAAAAGCAATCTTTCAATCACTTTGTTTTCTTTAATGGTCTGTTCGACAATCTCGGGAACATCGGCCGCTTTGACCTGGAGATAACAGATCTCTTCAGGATAAATGACCACAACAGGTCCCTGCTCGCAGAATCCCGGACACCCTGTTCCCTTGGTGTCTACTTTTGCTGCCAGTCCCTGTTTTTCAATTTCTTCTTTAAATGCAATAATAACTTCATCAGCACCCGAGGCCACACAACCGGCACCGGCACATATTGAAATACAAGGATTGTCAGGATTTCTTTTGGATAATATTTCCTGTCTGAAGTTTAGTAATTCTTCAGGCGTATTTAGCCGCGGCATAATTTTCCCCTACACATAAGTTTTTAAGGCTTCTGCTGTTTTGATTGGTGACATTTTTCCATGAACCTTCCCATTAACTTCCATGACAGGGCCCAATGCACAGCAGCCGAGGCAGTTGACCGTTTCCAGACTGTATTTCAGCTCCAGATCTGTTTCACCGGGTTTAATCCCAGTTGCTTCTTCCACCGTGTCAAGAATACGGGTAGCTCCCCGAACATGACAGGCAGTCCCCACACAGATGTGAACTTTGTGACGGCCTTTTGGAACCAGGCTGAATGCTTTATAAAAGGTAACAATATGCTGTATACGAGTCATGGGGACGTCTAATTTTTCACTGACCCTGGCCAGAGCTTCCTTGGGAAGCCAACTGTTAACACTTTGAATATCAAGTAAAATTTGAAGCAAAGAACTTGCTTCACAATTATGCTTGTCAATGATCTGATCAATTTTATCGATTTCCATAGCCGCTTTCCTAATTTTATCCTTTACCCAATCTATTTCTCAAATTTTTATTTCTGACCTTTTTGGCCTCAGGCCACTCAAGCCAGGGCATAGCAATTGCTGGCTGTATCGTAATTTATCATTCCATGCCGGGATGACGTAATCATGTGCCTGGATACATCTGATGGATTCAGCCCCAGCTTTTTGGCTATATCACTTGTTGGAAGGGGTTTTTCCCCCAGCAACAGCATAATCTGACTGATGGCCAGTTTTTCTGAAAATATTTCATCAAATAACAGGTTCACTTCCTGGCTTTCGAAAAACTCGGCATAGGCATCTTTAGATTTTACAGGGACCCTGAGTTTTTCTCTTTCCAGAAGTCTCAAATAGGGAACCAGTTTTCTGGCTGCTGTCAGTTTAAATTTCACAACACTTGCATCCATGCCTTCGCTTTTGCCAAGCGGTCCTAATTCATCAATCTCTTTGGTAAAAGCATCCGTATAATCGGCCAGAAGGTTTCCATCAGCTCCGGTCATGAATTTGATCTGCAGTCTTTTGGGGTTCAGGCCGATATGTTCCAATATCTTTTTAGAAAGATATGTATTGGCTAATGCATCATAATTTCCATGGGTCACATAATTGCACTCATCCAATTTGCAGCCGCCGATAAAAACACCATCTTGTCCATTTGAGAAAGCCCTGAGTATAAATTCCAGGTCCACACGACCGGAACACATGACTCTTATCAGTCTCATTTCATTTGTATATTGCAGTCTGGAAACTCCAGCCAGGTCAGCAGCACCGTATGCTCACCAGTGACACACAAAACCTAATATGTTTAGTTTGAAATCACTCATTATATATAACCCCCTTAGTTTCCTTTATGCATTTTCAAGAACCGCATCCATTTGTTCTAAAATATCTTCTTTTGTCACAGCTGCATCAATCTGGCCGAAAAGCGCTTCATTTGTAAAATGCTTCAGGACAATTGCGTTTGTCGGGCATTTTGAACTGCAAAGACCGTCACCTTTGCACAGGATCGGGTTTACAATTGCTTTTTTACCTTTTTTTGTATCATGGAACTGGATGGCATCATAGGTACATGCTGTTAAACAGGCGCCGCATGACACACAATCATATTCATTTACTTTTGCCACGGAACCCGATGCCACAACAGTATCACTGGACAGGAGCGTTAAAACCCTGCCGGCAGCTCCATAGGCCTGGTTGATGGTTTCCGGTATGTGCTTGGGATAGTGGGCTGTTCCGCACAGGAAAACCCCATCAGTTGCAAATTCAACGGGTTTTAGTTTAACATGGGCTTCTTTAAAAAATTCATCCGGGCTCAATGTCACCTTGAACTGGCTGGCTATTTTCTGTGTTGATTCGGATGGAATAACTGCCGCAGCTAAAGAGAGTACATCCGCATCCAGTTCAAGTATCTGGCCTAAAATCGGATCTAAAACAGTTACTCTGATGACATCTTTTCCGCCTTCTTTGGCCGCTTCAACCTGGGGATTGTCTTCCGGCGTATAACGGATAAATTGAACCCCTTTTTCCGAAGCTTCCCTATAGGAATCTTCCTTGAATCCATAGGTTCTCATATCCCTGAAAAGGATATAGATTCTCATTTCAGGGTTCAGCTCTTTGAGTTTCAAGGCATTCTTCACTGCATGACCGCAACAGACCCTTGAACAATAATTTCTGTCTTCATTTCTACAGCCCACACATTGGATCATCACAAGACTTTGGGCATCAATGACTTCTTTGTTGCCTTTGGCGATCTCTCCGCCCAAATCAATATGGGTGAAGACTTTATCGTTTTCCCCATACAGGTATTCAGTGGGTTTATATACATCTGCACCAATGGCAAGGACGGAGGCACCGTGTTTTATGGTTTTAATCCGGCCTTCAGTCTCTAATGTTGTTGTAAAATTGCCCAGATAACCTGCAACTTGTGTGATGGTGGCTTCATGGGATACATGGATTAAAGGATTGTTATAAACCTTTTGAATCAAGTCATCCAGATATGTTTGAACATCCAGTTTTTCAAGGGTGGAATGAATTCTTCTGGCCATACCGCCAAGATCTTTGGCTTTTTCCACTATATGGACCTCATGTCCCTGTTTTGCAATGGAAAGAGCACAGGTCATTCCTGCAATACCGCCGCCCACAACTAGGGCAGCCTTGTTGACGGGCAGGTCAAATTCCTGTAAAGGCTCTAATTGTGTGGCCCTAGCAACGGACATCCTGACAATATCGTGTGCTTTCTGGGTGGCTTCATCTTTTTGCTTGGCATGAACCCAGGAGCAATGTTCCCTGATATTTGCCATATCCAGATAATATTGGTTCAGCCCGGCTTCTCTTAAGGTATCCCGGAATAATGGTTCAAGGGTTCTGGGAGAACAGGCGGCTATGACAACCCGGTTAAATCCTTTTTCTATGGCAAGATCGGTTATTTCCTTGGCAGAATTGGTAGCACATGAAAAAATCTGCTCCGTGGCATAGACAACACCGGGTAAAGTCCAGGCATATTCAACAGTGGAGGGCACATTGACAACACTTGAAATATTGGCCCCGCAATGACAGACAAATACGCCCACCTTTGGCTCTTCATTGGAGACATCTCTTTCTGGTGGATAAACTCTTTCCTTGGCCAGTTTTCCCCGCCTGTAATTGAGGAGTTCACCAATTTGAGTACTGGCCCCGCTGGCGCTGAAAACCGATTCGGGAATATCCATGGGTCCCTGAAAGGCACCGCTGACAAAAATTCCGGGTCTATTGGTTTTGATAGGGTTGGAAGAGTCTGATTTACTGAATCCGTGTGAATTAAGCTCGATTCCAAATTTTTCGGAAATCTCTTTGTAAGCCTGTGGCGGATTCAATCCAACAGATAATACCACCATATCGAATTCTTCTTTTTTAACGCCATCATTGTCCGTGGCATATCGGACAACAACATTACGTGTTTCAGGGTTTTCTTTTTCTATGGACGCGTAGCTCCGGATAAATTCAACTCCGGGCAATTGCTCAGCTCTTTGAAAGTATCGTTCAAAATCCTTGCCAAAGGAACGAATATCATTATGGAATATAGTACATTCAGCATCTTCATAATGGTGTTTGGTCAAAATGACCTGTTTCTGGGTATAGGTGCAGCAGACACCGGAGCAATAGCTGTTTTCTCCTTCAGTTACCCGTCTTGAACCCACACATTGAATCCAGGCTATCTTTTTTGGAAGCTTTTTATCGGAAATTCTTTTTACCTCTCCTTCAAAAGGACCTGTGGAGGATAAAAGCCGCTCATAATCCATGCTGGTAACCACATTGGGCATGGTCTTATAACCATATTCATCTTTTACCGAAGGATCAAAGGGGGTAATACCGGAAGACAAAATAATTGCGCCGACATTGATTTCCGTTTTTGCAGGGGTTTGTCTGAAATCTATGGCGCCGGTTTTGCACACACCGCTACAGATATCACATTTGCCTTCTTTTAGCCTGAGACAGCTGTCATCAATATATGAAACAAGGGGGATGGCCTGCGAGAAATATACATGTACTGCTTTATTCTGTGATATTCCCTGGTTAAATTTATCAGGATATTCCACGGGACAATATTCTACACAGGTTGTACAGCCAGTGCACTTGTCCTCAATAATGTATCGGGGTCTTGTTTTAAGAGAAACCCTGAAGTCGCCCCTTTGTCCTTCTACACTTTCTACTTCACTAAATGTCAGAATCTCTATGTTTGGATGCCGGCCGACCTCGACCAGTTTAGGAGAGAGAATTCACATCGAGCAGTCGTTAGTGGGAAAGGTCTTGTCCAGCTGGGCCATATGGCCGCCAATACTGGGTCCTTTTTCCACCATGTAAACCTTGAAACCGGCAGTGGCAAGATCAAGAGAAGCCTGAATACCGCTGACCCCTCCGCCAACAACCATTACGTCTCCAAAATTTTGGTCACCAAGAGTATCAGAAAATTGTTGAATTACTTCTTTTGGTAATACGTCGTTTCCCACTTTCTATCTCCTCATCATATATTTGGGTCTGTAATATCCGGCCATTCATGTCTTATCCGGCCGGTTTAGACCTCTTACTCAAAATCACTTTTCCTGCTTGCTATAAAAAACATCTTTCTAAATCATATCCCTAAATCATCTCACTGATAATTTCTACGATGTCCCTGACCTCCAGGACATCTTCATATTCAAGATTCAGGCGGCTTTCTTCAAAGTTGGTGATACAATAGGGGCAGGATGTGGCCAAAACTTTTGCTCCGGCCTCTTTGGCCTGTTTCAGCCTGATATCGGAAAATCTTTCTTTCTGGGGTGTGTCCATCCAGATCCTTCCGCCGCCGCCACCGCAACACAGACTGTCCTTGCGGGAATTTTCCATCTCAATGAGATCCAAGCCATTTACCTTTTGTAAAAGATCCCTTGGTTCATCATATACATTATTATGACGGCCAAGATAGCAAGGATCATGAAAGGTTACTTTTTCTTTGTAATCTCCCGTGAGTTCAAGCCGGCCTTCATTAATAAGCTCAAGAACATATTGTGACATATGAATAACCTCAAAATTTACCATAAATTCAGGATATTCATTTTTAAAGGTGTGATAGCAATGGGGGGAGGAAACAATGATTTTCTTTACACCATTATCGATAAAGGTTTTAATGTTTTCCTTTGCCAGGTTTTTAAACACCTGTTCACTGCCCGTTTTTCTAATGCTTTCTCCACAGCAGCTTTCCTTGTCACCCAGAATTCCGAATTTAACCCCGGCTTTGTTAAGGATATTGGCCGTGGCCACGGCCACCTTTCTCATTCTCGGATCATAGCTTAGATAGCAGCCAACAAAATACAGGGCTTCCATATCTTCGGTAAAGGGTTTCACAGACAGATCTTTTGCCCAGTCTGCCCTTTTTTTTCTGTCTCCCTGCAAAGGGTTGCCTTCTGAAATAAGGCTTGCCCGGGCCGTGCGTGCAGATTTAACGGAAGCCGGAAAAACTTCATATTCCGTTGCCACTCTTCGCAAAGCCACGCTGACATCTATCTGTTTTACGCCTCTTGGGCATTGGGCAGGGCATCTTCCGCAGGTTGTACACCGCCAGATATCTTCGCCTTCTATCTCAGTTAAACCAAAGGCTGCTTCCCGGATTAACTTGCGCATGCTAAAGGGTCGAACCTTATTCCACGGGCAAACCGCATCACACAATCCGCACTGAAAGCATAACTTAAAGACTTCTCCACCGGCTTCTTTTATCTCATCTATTACTTCTATGAAGGGGGCTATAGTTTCCACAATTTAGTCCTTATCTTTCATTCGGGCCACGGCATCCATTATCTTGTCCATGCCAAATTTATCTGCCAATGATTCCAACCCGATCTCCAAATCTTCCTGTTCTACCTGTTCTTCCTCTCCTACTTCTTCTTCTCTTTCTTCTAAAATTAATGCATCATGCATGCACCATTTTACACACAAAGGCTCATCTTCTCCTTCGCACATATCACATTTAAGAGGCAGACCTGAATCCGGTTCTTTAAATTCGTCTCTGGATGGACAGGATGCTCTGCAAAAAGAACACTCGTCGTATTCCTTTCCATCAATGGTATATTTGTCCCGGCCGGCACATTCAGCAACCGTATATTCTCCTGCATAGACGGGAACATATAAATCTCTTAGCGGTTCTCGAATAATCCTGATACGGGATCTGGCCGGATTATTGCTGGAGTATTTAGGAGCAGCATGGAAAGAGGAGCAGATCATTTCACAAGCTCTGCAACCATTGCATTTATCAACATCAATCTTTATTGTTTTTATTATTTTCTTTTCTTTATCAGACAAGGTTTACGTCCTCCACTCTATTTTGTCTCTTTTTGTGTTAAAGCATCTTCAGCAGGATCGTCTTCACCTGTCTCAGTTTCATTATCTGTCAAGATTCCCCTTTTTATAAACTCTTTTGCTACATAACCCAATCCCATTTCATTTAAGGATTCTTTAGTGGGAATACCGTCATTGTTCCAACCCTTAAATTTGTAATAGGTATCTAGTAGTTCTTTTTCAAGTTCAGGGAAGCGTTTTTTCCAATGGTTTTCAGGCGGTTTATCATCTTTTCTTCTCATGCCGCGGCTGATATTAATGGCCCTGACAAGGGTTCGATATCTTTTGGCTGCCTGGGACAGTTTATCTTCATCCATTTCGATTCCAGCACCGGCAGAAATAAATTTAGGGTAATTATGAATATGATAGGGCGGTTTTAAGGGGAAAGAAGACAAGCCTGCACACTGGCCCAGGGCATCATCGATGTAGTGCATCCTTTCCTGCCAGTCAACAATTTCGCAACACATATCAACCGTGGGGTAAAAAGGCATTGATTTTTCTCCCCTGGGTTCCCAGTCCAGAAAATATTGTTTAAATTTTTCATCAGGAACATGGAACCAGTCTTTTACAAATTCTTCTCTATGCTCTTTCTTTAAATAAGGGGCCTGGGGGAACTGGCCTTCGATCTGGGTAATATTCATCTTTTCCCCCGTTGCATACATGAGAAAATAGATGGGATTTAGCATGGACAATTTAAGGGGCAGCTGCTCATGTTTTTTAATATTATTATGGGCAAAACTTTCCGCACCATTGCCAATTTCTTTAGCTGCCCAATAGGTACCCTTTGCAAGGATATCGCCTACGCCTTCCCTTTTGACAATCATGTCAAGCAGGTAAAAGAATCTGCCTTCATTGTCTTCCGGCATTCCCGGAAAATCATCATCATGTAAAATTCCCTCATCCAGAAGTTCAAGGGCAAAGGCCATTACCTGTGGCGCTGAAAATCCGTCCAGGCCGTATTCAGTGGCTTTTTGAGCAATTCTTAGACCAAAATCAAGATCTGAAAAAGCGCCCATGGAATAGGTCAGTTTTGTAAAACATTTCATCATGTATGTTGGAAGTCCGGGCATTGAAATAGTTGCACCGCATGTCATGGGGCAATTGTAGCAGGAGATCAGGCGCGTCCTTGACTTTTCCATTGTCTCAAACCATTCCCTTGCAACTTCATCCGTCCAGAATCCTTTGCGCCGGGTACGAGAATTTCCCCACATGAAATTTTCAGTATGCCATTTCTCATCATGGACTTTCATCTCCTGGGGGGAACCCAATCCTGCCAGAATAGGCATGACTCCCGGAATGGGATTATCATTTCTAAATTGTATGTAGTCCATTACTTCGTTGCAAAGGCCCATGAATTTTTCCGGGTCGGCAACATTGATGTCCTTTGTGCCGCGAACAACTATGGCTTTTACCCCTTTGTCTCCCATAACTGCCCCGATGCCGCCTCTACTGGCACTGGATCTTCCCTGCTCAATGGAAGCATAAAAAACCCTGTTTTCACCGGCCATGCCAATGGCAGCCACCTGGGCTTTGGGCTGCTTTAACTCTTTTCGGATAATTTCAGCCGTTTCAATGGAGCCTTTACCCTTTAAATGGGAAGCATCACGTAATTCAACCTTGTCATTGTCTATCCATAGATAAACCAGATCAGGGGATTTGCCGCGCAGGATCACTTTATCATACCCTGCATACTTCAATTCCGGTGCAAAAAAACCACCCATCATTGAAAATGCCATTAATCGGGTCTGGGGAGAAATAGTTGTAATAATAGTACGATTGCATCCAACAGCCTGTGTGCCGCATAAAAGACCGGCTCCGAAGATGAGTAAATTTTCAGGAGAAAAAGGTTCAGCTTCCGGTGGAACCCTGTCCCATAATATCTTGGCGTTAGTACCTAAACCCCCCAGATAAAGCTCAGTGTCTTTTGGGTCTGTTGCGACCTTCTCAATGTTTTTTCGGGTTAAATCAACTTCTAAATTAAACCCTGTCTCTGCGTACCTCATTATTTTTCCCCTTCTATATTACCTAAATCCTTGATATGTTTTTTTTCATCAAAATCTATACCATCACTCCCGAGCATCACTTTTGTTCATGGTTTTAGGGGGCTGGTAAGTCTTTAATATTGCATCAAAAAGCATCTATACCGCCCAGTACAATGTGACTATATTTAAGCTATAACATAACTATGTGTCAAGGAAAAAGTGGACCTTTGTGGCATCTTATCACTTTAACTTTTGTTCCGATCCATTCAGGCGGCAGGTAAACCCTTCCACTGTTACCGCTTGAGTTAACGATTTTTTCTATAAGCTCTTCGCCATAGATTTCAAATTTTACTTTATTGCGAGGATGATTTTTTTCAAAGCTGTCTTTTTTTTCATCGCCTGTTGTCATGATGTTTAAACCTCTATTTAGTATTTGGATGGAAACCCACTCATCTACTGCGTTGCTGCAAAATTTTGCCAAATTATAAATCAAGCCTCATGTACAGAAGTACACTCCGGTTTCAAAATTGTATGCATGCGCATCTCTTCGAGCCTTGCGCCTTGTATATGAGCAACTTTGTGAGCTTTGCTCCTCTATGAGCCATCCAAATACGGGTTTTCGGTCAGGCACTGTTTAAAAAGTACCAATATAAATTAATAGCATAATATAAAAAGATAGTGGTATGTGCCAGCTATTACTTAGATACTTTATAGCTATAATGCATCTACACGTCAAGAATTTATTTTTTAATTTATTTTATTGCTTACTGCCATAAGATATACAGGGTTGAATTATAATTGTATTCTAAAAAAATGAAAACAAATCAAGGTGTTCAATAAAAATTTTTATCCGGGTCATAATTTTTGCATCAATTGTCTTTATACTGAAACCTCCTCCAAGTCAGGGTAGATTTACATAGCAAAGAAATAGTTGAGCTATCAACGACATGGTTTTGGTTTTATATTTTCAAAAACAAAGTTTTCCCTTGACAGGGTTTCTTTTTTTTAAATATATATGCCACATATAGCTGAGTTATAGTTACATTATAACACAATTAGTTATAGGGTTATTAAAATAGGGTAAAATCCCAAGGAGAAGTAAATGACCGACAAAATATCTGATCGGGTAAATACATTATCACTAATTCAAAGGACATATCCCAAGTTAATTTTTGGTTTCAAAATAATTTTTTCAGGAGGTCAATTAAGATGAAGAGGGTTACATTTCTGGTTTTTTTAATTTTTTGTTTTAGTGCAATTTTCGCATTTAATGCATCCGCTAAAACACAGTTCACCTACGCTAATTTTTTTCCCCCCACCCACATTCAAAGTCAGCTTGCAGAAAGTTGGTGTAAAGAAGTTGAGAAAAGAACCAATGGCGAAATTGTCATTAAATATTTTCCGGCTCAAGCTCTGACAAAAGCTCCCCAAACATATGATGCTGTCGTAAATGGAATTGCTGATATTGGAATGACTGTTCTTGCTTATTCAAGGGGTCGTTTTCCAGTCGCTTCCGCAATTGATCTTCCTTTGGGATATAAAAGCGGTGTGCAGGCAACTAAAGTTGCCAATGCAGTTTTAAACAAATTTCATCCAAAGGAATTTAATGATACTAAAATCATGTTTTTACATGGCCATGGCCCCGGCCTTATCAATATGGCTGATAAAAAAGTGACTTCTTTATCAGATATGAAAGGGTTAAAAATCAGAACAACCGGTGCTAGTGGACGCGTTATTGCTGCTCTTGGTGGATCTCCAGTCGGTAAAGGCATGGGAGAAACCTATCAATTATTACAAAAAGGAGTTGTAGATGGATCGCTCCACCCCCTTGAAGCTAATAAAGGCTGGAAGCTGGGTGAAGTAGTTAAATATGTCACAGAAAGCTATCCGATTGCCTATACAACAACATTTGCAGTATTTATGAATATAGACAAATGGAATAAACTCACTCCGGCACAGCAAAAAACCATAATGGCAATTAATGCTGAGTGGGCAGACAAACATGGCCAGGGCTGGGATTCATCTGACAAGGCCGGCGTGGAATTTTTTAAATCAAAAGGTGGGGAATTCATATCTCTTTCCGATGCTGAAATTGAAAAATGGAAAGCGGCAGTTGCTCCGATTATGGGTGAGTACGCTAAAAAAGTAAGCGCCAAAGGGATTGACGGGAAAGCTGTTGTTGATTTCATCAAAGCAAATATGTAAGGTTAGATAATAATAAATGATCGGCTTTTTTTTATTAAAGCCGGTCATATTATAAATAGTTAGTTAATAAGGATTGGAAATGAAATTACTTAAACGCAATCACTTGTCTTTTGGCTCATCTACTGCGTTGTATCAAAGGCCTAATACATCGAGTATTAAACCTTTAATGCGCCTTGTATATGAACCAAAATCCTTCGCAATTTCTGTTTAATGTATATAATTTCCAATCCTAAGCAGGATATTTTATGAGCATAATCTTCAAGACGCTGGACAAATTTTCCGGAATTTTAAAAATCATTGGGGCAGTTGCCATCACGTGCATGATGTTGTTGACTGTTGTTGATGTTATTGGTCGTTTTTTTAAATATCCTATTTTTGGCTCTGTTGAGCTTGTCGGTTTTCTGGCAACTGTAATTGTAGCCGCAGCCTTACCATATACCTATAAGGTTGAAGGACATGTCGGCGTGGAAATACTGGTACGCCTGCTGTCAAAAAAAACTCAATTGATCATTGATATTTTTACCCGGACCTTAAGCTTTGTTTTGTTCTGCCTGGTAACCTGGCAGATGTTTCTTTATGCAAAGGATATACATGATACGGGAGAAGTCTCAATGAACCTGGAATTTCCCATTTATTATATTATATACCTGCTCGCCTTTGGTTTACTGGTCTTCTCTGTCACCATACTAGAGACTATTTTTGAAAACATTAAGCAATTAAGAGAATTAAAAACAAAATGAGTCCAACAATGATTGGTATAACCGGTATTGTAATCATGATCCTTTTGTTTCTGACAAGAATGCCAGTTGCATTTGTTATGGCCTCAGTCGGCTTTGTTGGATTCAGCGTCATGATTACACACAATGCCGGTCTGGTTCTTTTGTCCAGAAATGTGTATGAAGTGTTTGGATCATATGATTTAACAACTATTCCCTTATTCATCCTCATGGGGCAGCTCGGGTTTAACTCGGGAATAAGCAAGCGTCTTTATAACGTGGGCTACAAATTTCTGGGAAGTACAAGGGGCGGTCTTGCAATGGCTACTGTTTCCGCCTGTACAGCCTTTGGTGCAGTCTGCGGCTCCAGTCCGGCAACAGCAGCAACCATGGCAACTGTTGGTCTTCCTGAAATGAAACGATATAATTATGATGATGAGCTGGCCACAGGATCTGTGGCTTCCGGCGGTGGGATCGGCATGATCATGCCGCCCAGTGTTGTCCTGATCATATACGGTATCCTTACTGAGCAGTCCATCGGTCAATTATTTGTTGCCGGAATTTTTCCGGCACTGCTTGTTACTATATTGTTTATCATTACAATATATATCCGTTGCAGTATCAATCCGGAACAAGGCCCCTGCGGTGAGAAATTTACATGGACAGAAAAATTCAAGGCTTTGCTGGGCCTTGGTGAAACCCTGGCAGTATTTACACTTGTTATAGGCGGTATTTTCATTGGTCTTTTTACACCGACGGAGGCTGCTGCAATCGGTGCTTTTGGTATACTTATCATTGCAATAATAAGAAAACAGATCACCTGGGCAGGTTTTGTTAAATCTCTTATGGAGACTTTAAGGACCTCGTGCATGGTTATGATGCTCATTGCCGGTGCCGTTATTTTTGGAAAATTTCTGGCAGTCACTCGAATCCCTTTTGAAATAGCAGGCTGGGTCAGTGAACTTCAAATGGCACCTTTCCTGGTTATGACAGTGGTCATCGGGATTTATTTCATCGGCGGATGTTTTATGGATGCCCTGGCTTTTGTAACCTTGACCGTTCCTATTTTTTTCCCGGTTGTCATGGAGCTTGGATATGATCCCATCTGGTTTGGGATCATTATCGTTATGGTGACGGAAATGGGGGTTATTACACCTCCCGTCGGCATTAACGTATATGTTGTCTATGGAGTAGCAAAAAATGTGCTGGAACAGGAAATTGCATTGGAAAAAATATTCAAGGGTATCTTTCCATTTCTGCTGGCTGTTATTGTGGGTGTGATTATCTTGATCATTTTTCCGAAAATCATATTATTTTTACCCCAGCTTATGTATTAACAATTTGAGTGGGGTCAGGCTTGCATAGTTGCATTTATTGTTCAATAAACTCAACTATGCAAGCCTGACCCCACTTACTTAGAACGAAAACCGCCAATTCTCCCGATTACTGCGTTGGGCTCAACCCATCTTATAAAATCGGGTTAATCCTCTTGGAAGCCGATTCATCCAATCCGGCTGCTTTGTAAAAACCCTGCATATCTTTGTTTAGTTAATTTAAAATTCAGGGATTTTTTAATTGCCTGTCAGCCTCTCTGCGCCGGATTCAGACCAGGATTACAAGAATTTTCAATTTTTTATCAAATATTAAATAGCAATATTAAAAATAACTTTCCCTTTGGCAAGATGATTGATATTACATTTAGAATGTAACACTAGGGGCATTAAATTTAATAATTTTTAAAAAGGGAGAGTCTTATGAATCAATGTAAAATTAAATTTTCATGGGTATTGCTTATTGTTGCAACAGGGGTGCTTTTTTTGACTGGGCCTATGATGGGTGCTGCCAATGCAGGAGAGGCCTTTTCCTGTGCCAAAGATTCAGATATAAACAAGATGATTTCTCCGGAAGCGTCTTTGGAAAATTTTTCATGTATGATGAAAAAATGGAAAGGCGAGGAAACACTTCATTTTAATGTAGCCGTTAAAAATATCAGTAGCGAAGACCAGCGGTTCAAGGTCAATATCTTTCTTGAAAACGGCAAGGCTGTGGGTGGGCTGCTTCCCCGTAAAATCAAAAAAGGCCTTATAAAACCAGGCGCTACAGCAAAATTTGTTTATCCTGTCAAGGGAGAAACCGGTGCGCCCGGAAAAATTGATCTGATCATTAAAACCATGAGCAAGTAATATCTAAATATATATAAGGAGATTTGCCTAATGAAACGAACATATTTTATTTTATCAATATTCTTTTTGGCCTTGGTTTTCACCGGGACTGCAACTGCAAAGACGACCTTTATCAGTATCGGAACTGGTGGAACCGGCGGAGTTTACTATCCCTATGGCGGCGGCGTTGCGGAAATCTGGTCAAAGAATGTAAAAGGGGTGAGGGCGGTTGCCGAAGTGACCGGTGCCAGTGTCGAGAATGTAAAACTGGCCCATAAGGGGGAAACAGTTATCGGCGAGGTTATGGCGGACTCGGTTATCGCCGGATATGAAGGGCTGTCAAAATTCAAAGGTAAGAAACACGATATCCTTTCCATGGCCATCATGTATCCAAATGTGCTGCAGGTGGTTACCCTTAAAAAGAGTGGGATCACAAATATTGAGCAGGTAAAGGGCAGGAACATCAGCACGGGAAGCCCGGGCAGCGGAACTAATTTTATGACCGAAGCTGTATTCAAGGCGCTGGGAATTCCCCTGGATTCATATAAGGACAGCCGGCTTTCATTTACAGAAAGCGCCAACGCTCTGAGGGATGGCACAATCGAAGTAGGTATCTGGTGTGTAGGACCGCCTACAAGTTCCATTATGGACCTGTCAACCACCCATGATATCAGCATTGTGCCCTTTACTCCGGAGCAGGCGGAAAAAATAGTCGCCTATAACAAGGCCTACACGTCAGTAGATCTGTTTGCCGGAGCTTACAGGGGCATTGATAATGCAGTACCCACGATAGGGGTAATGAATGTGATAATCGCCCAGAAATCCCTGGAAACAGACCTGGTCTACAACCTTGTAAAGGCCCTATATGAGCACAATGATTATCTTGTAAAGATTCATCCCCTGGCTGCTTTTACCACTCCTGAAAATGCAGTTAAATATGCACCTATCCCGTTGCATCCCGGAACAATAAAGTACTTGAAGGAAATGAACATTTCAGTACCTGACCGGTTGATTCCTTAAGGAGAGAAAAATTGACCAGGCCTGGTTCAATTATTGTCTGCTGCGTGCTAGGCCTGGTTTTATTTCTGCTCCTGACCGCCTGGCTCATGCCGGGCGATCTGGAACTTCAGATTGCCCTGGTAAAAGAGAAAACACCCGTGCTTGTCCTGCCCCTTAAACCTGGCGAGCGATTTACCCTCCATTATTACCATTCAGTTGAGAATGCACCTATCTGGGAAGAGCACAGCATGGACAGGGCAGGCAAAATCTATATTGAAGAAGAGCGCTATGAAAAATTTGGAGCAGGCATGGGTCAAATGCCGGGAGTGGGACGGAAGGTGAGAAAAGGCATTTATGAAGCGATTACAGATATGCACATGCCAACGGGTGATTTCATATTAAGGGTGGGAAGCCCTGGAGTGGACCACACCATTATCTGGCGGAACCAGCGGTTTAATCTTTCAGACACATTGGCACACAAGGCCGTAAAGTTTTCAGGGGAATCCAGAAGTATGCTGTATCAAATATGGAGATCTTTTAAGGATTTTATGATTGGCTTTACAACTTTAACGACAGATAAATAAATATTATCCGGATACTATTTAGTGCCTGACCGGAAACACTATTTATATTCAGAGGAAAATAATGGTTGATCAAGATACATCGGTTCAAGACAAGGATTCTATAGAAAATTTTGATTTGGCAGATGCCAATCAAACCCTTATGAAAATAACGGCATGGATCATCATGGCAATTGCAGTGAGCTTAAGCCTTTATCAGCTTTATACTGCAGGAGTGGCAGCACTTACAGCCCTGGTTCAAAGATCCATACATCTGGGGGCCATCTTAAGCCTGACTTTTTTACTTAAACCTGCTTTTTCAAAGATGAGAAAAGATAAATTTTCTTTTGCCCTGTTTCTGGACTGGATTCTGGTTGCCCTGTCCATATACTGCACCTTTTATATCTGCAATAATCTTACAGCCATTTTTGAACGCCAGGGAGACTGGCTTATCCAGGACCGGATTGTCAGTATTATCGGAACCCTTCTGGTGCTGGAAGCCTGCCGCAGGGTTATCGGGTTAGTTATGACGGCTATTTGCGCCACCAGTATTGCCTATGCCATGTTTGGGCCCTATATGCCGGAACTGATCATCCATAAAGGGTACAGCATTGAACGCATTGCCACAACCCTCTGGCTGACCACTGAAGGGATTTTCGGATTGCCAATAGGCGTTGCAGCCACCTTTGTTTTTGTCTTTGTTCTTTTCGGGGCTATCCTGGAAACAACAGGGGGCGGCGCATTTTTCATTGATCTGGCCTATGCACTTACGGGTCGTTTTTCAGGGGGCCCTGCCAAGGCATCCGTGGTTGCCTCGGGATTTATGGGATCGATCTCAGGCTCAGCCGTGGGAAATGTTGTTGCCACAGGATCGTTTACCATACCCATGATGAAAAAGGTGGGGTATCGGGCCCATGTTGCCGGTGCCATA